>ERZ1035006.934-NODE-934-length-21226-cov-6.987247_pt1 | contig 21226 bp, 22 predicted proteins | sample MGYA00520694_ERZ1035006 | MGnify/ENA primary metagenome ERZ1035006 (study PRJEB33766, sample SAMN09781746) | gut metagenome | biome: gut microbiome | host: Homo sapiens | place: Madagascar | study: EMG produced TPA metagenomics assembly of the PRJNA485056 data set... | reverse complement strand
TTTCGTATAATTATGAGTTAGTATGCATCAGACACACTTTTGTAAAAAGGGAGATATGTTATACTAAAAAATATACAATTTCACGGATAAGGGGGGAACTAAACATGAAAAAGAGGATATTTACAGTTGTATGTATCGTTGTTGTTGCCGTTGTTTTCTTTTTCCTGGGCTATGAGACAAAAAGCGGACTTGATTCATCTGCGACTCATGCAGAAGAGGAAGATATCAGCCTATTTGACTGCTTCACTTCAGAAAATGTCACTCAGATAGAAGTATATTGGCTTGATGGATCATATACGATTGACAAAAAAGATGGAATAGAAGAAATCTTGGATTTGTTGCACTCTATGAAATTGGAGGAAGTGAAACCAAACGACAACGATGGTGATTTGGTAGGAGTCTATATGTATACGACAAATGGCGAGCGCAGATGTGTCGACATTTGGAAAAATGACATCCGGTTTGACGGACATTTCTATGTCCCTCAAAATGATTGCTTTGAGAAGTTTGTGGAGATATTTAACCAACAGCTCCCGACCCAGATTGGATATGGACTTAACCAGTGACTGTTTTTATCTGATCGTAACTGTTCAGTACCCTCACAGTTACGATGCAAAATCCATGAGAATCGGCTTCGCCGATGGGATTTTGCACTCCTGAATCACTTTCTTACGCCCTCAGCAGTAAATGCTTCGGGCTGTGCTGAATAGTTACATCTGATCTATATTTTGCCCCCGCGTTTACAGACAGCCTGTGGACGTGGGGGTTTTACTGTGCACAGAGATGCGTATGACTGCCATGTGACGTGGTTGGTTTTGCCTACAGCCGGAAAAGTCGATTTTGATCTCATATTTTTTCTATGCATGAGGCGAAAAAACATGTATAATTATCGTAACTGTTCAGTGCCATCACAGTTACGCTGTAATTATAAAACGATTCATAGCATAAAGCAGCATGTGAGCACAAGGATACAATCCGTTACGGATGCAGCGCGAGCAAAGGCGTGTCTGATTTTGCTGCCTTTGCACGATGGAGATGAGACTCCAAATTGTGGAAGCCTTTGCTGACACAATTTTGTTTTGCGGAGGCTCATCGGAATGGGTCGTGCAACGAAAGCAAAACAGACATGCTTGCGGGAGCTGCAAATACGAGATATGGAGCTCACATGCTTCGAAAAACGGTATCAATAGTTTTGCAAACACCTATGTATTAAAAATAGTAGAGGACAATTACATGTTTGAAGATTATGCATATGCAGAAATAACGCTTGAGGAGCTGGCGGACATCCATCCGTCGAAATATATGTTGTGCGACATCCGGGATGAAGTCTCACACCAGTACGGTGCGATCCCCAATTCCATACAGATGTCTGACATCTGTAAACAGGCACAGGCGGGCACGCTCGACTCTGGGACGAGCTATATTTTATATTGTATGCGCGGCACACAGAGCCTCGAAGCAGCCGGACAGCTGCGCAGCCTCGGTTATGATGCGGTGAGTCTGAAGGGCGGCTATGCGTCGTGGCTCACTGCATCGTTTCAGGAGGATGAAGCGGGGAATGCGAAAAAGCAGGCAGACGTCGAGCAGAGCATCCGCAAAAAATTCCACAAAAAGCTGTTCACGCCGTTTGCAAAGGGCATCAATCAGTACGATATGGTGCAGGAGGGGGACAAGATCGCGGTCTGTATCTCCGGTGGCAAGGACTCTATGCTGATGGCGAAGCTGTTTCAGGAGCTGAAACGGCACAACAAATTTCCGTTTGAGCTCGTCTTTCTCGTGATGGATCCCGGCTACAGCGAGGTGAACCGGATGGTGATCGAGAAAAATGCCAAGATGCTCGGCGTGCCGATTACCGTGTTTGAAACGCAGATTTTTGACGCGGTCTACGAGATAGAGAAATCACCGTGCTATCTGTGTGCACGCATGCGCAGAGGCTATCTCTACAGCAAGGCAAAGGAGCTCGGCTGCAACAAGATCGCGCTCGGACACCACTATGATGATGTGATCGAGACGACACTGATGGGGATGCTCTACGGCGCGCAGATCCAGGCGATGATGCCGAAGCTGCACAGCACGAATTTTGAGGGGATGGAGCTGATCCGTCCGATGTATCTCGTCCGTGAGGAGGACATCATGCATTGGCGGGACTACAACGGACTGCATTTTATCCAGTGTGCGTGCCATTTCACGGATACGTGTTCGTCGTGCCGGGAGGACGGCACCTCGGCATCAAAGCGGATGGAGACCAAACAGCTCATCGCGCAGATGAAGCAGGTCAATCCGTATGTGGAGGGAAATATATTCAAGAGTGTGCACAATGTGAATCTGAGCACAGTCATTGCATATAAGGATAAGGAAGGAGTCAGACATAGTTTTTTAGAATACTATGATAAAAATACAATAGATCATGAGGGAACACAGTGTTAATCAAGCAATTCGTATATTGGTAGCAGATGATGACGGACCTTTTCGGAAAATGCTGGTGGATATTCTTGAAAAAAATGGATATGATGTATTCTGTGCCAGCGACGGAAGAGAAGCATTGGATATCTATTTCGCGAATGATGCCATGATTGATCTGGTGATATTGGATGTCATGATGCCGGGTGTCGATGGATTGGAAGCTGCACGCGAGATCAGACGGTATTCGGATGTTGCGATCATGATGCTGACGGCATTGGGGGATGATGGAAATGAAATCAAAGGACTGTCTGCGGGGGCCGATGATTATATTGCAAAACCTTTCCGCTACGGCGTATTTTTGGCGAGAGTGCAGAGCTTAACACGAAAGGCAAGAAAAGAAAAAACGCAGACGATTAGAGTAGATGATCTGATAATTATCCAGCAGGAACATAAAGTATATACCGGGGACAGGGAAGTGCCGCTCAGTAATAAAGAGTATCAGTTACTGGTGTTTCTGATTACAAATAAGAATATTTTGTTAACGCGCGAACAGATGATCAGTCATATATGGGGCTATGATTTTGAAGGCGACATACGGACTGTCGATACGCACATTAAAACGCTGCGGGCAAAACTGGGTCATGCAGGACAGCGGATAGAAACTGTGCGTGGGTCCGGATATCGATTCCGGGGATAGGAATACTGGTGGTTGTGAATGAAAATACAAAGAAAAGTTTTTTTGATTTTTACAACTGTGATTGCAGTGTTTGTGTGTGCTGGCATATCGGTGAACTGCTTATTTCTGGAAAAATACTATATTTATAAAGAAAAAAAGCAATTGGCAGCGTGTTCCATAGATCTGACGGAAAGAATGGCATTGCAATCAAATGGTCTGGAAGATTACATTACACAATATGGGAAAAAGGAACATATTCGTATTGTCATACTTGATTCGGATTTACAGGTGACGATGACATCTTATTATCGGAGGAAAGATAATAGTAATGTTCCTTTGAAAAAAATCCAAAGGCTGGTAAAACAAAAAGGAAGCAAACAATATATTTGTAAGGTTTACAGTCAGAAAAAACAAAAGACATCCCAAATTTTTTGTTTGTTGGAGACGGGTGACGGAGCATATATTGTGTGCAAAAAAAACACAAAAGGGGTGAAAGAAAGTGCAATGGCAGCCAATGAGTTTTACGTGATGATCGGAATTGGCATGATATTGTTTGGTTCAGGTGTGATGGCTGTTGTTTCCGGAAAAATAACGGAACCGATCGTAAAGATGAACCGGGTCACGGCTGCGATGTCACAGCTTTGCTTTGAAGAAAAGCTTGAGGAAAAAGGAAATGATGAGATCAGTGAACTGGCGCGAAATATTAACTGTATGTCAGAAAAATTAAGCGCCAGCATGGATATGCTGCAACAGGATGTGCTGCGCAGGAAACAACTGATCAGAGATCTGTCACATGAACTGAAAACACCGATCGCTGTGATTAAGGGTTATACCGAGGGCATGTGCTACGGACTGGCAGAGAATCAGCAGGAAAGGGAACAATACGGTCAGATCATTACGGAAGAATGCGATCGTATGGATCGGATGATCCGGGATATGCTGGAACTTTCAAAATTAGAACAAGTGCGTGTTGAACTTGAATGCAGAGAGGTAGCTGTTTATCCATTTGTGGAAGCGCATCTGGCAAAATATAGTGTTCAGATTGAGAGAAAACAATGTGCTGTCAGAAATGAATGCCCACAGAACGATTACATGTATGCAGATCCTGCGCTATTTGAACGTGTGTTTGATAATCTGGTCAGTAATGCGCTCAGGCATGTCACCCAGCAGGGGGAAATTGTGATATCCTTCCGGTCGAATGAATCGGAAAATATATTTTCAGTGTATAATTCTGGATCAGGTATACCGGAGAATATGACTGACAGATTGTGGGATGCGTTCTACAAGGCGGATGCATCCAGAAAGAGAGAGGATGGGGGACATGGCATCGGGCTTGCGATCGTGAAGGCAGCGGTAGAATTACAAGGCGGAATGGTATTTGCCCGGAATGAAAAACAGGGAGTTGTTTTTGGTTGTTCTTTTCCCAAAACTTCACGTTAACTTCACATTGATATTTTACGATATGCGCTGACTGGTTGAAGACGCATGCATGAATAATGATCAGTTGAGGTGATTTGAAGGAAGGAAAGGAAAATAAGAGGAAAATGAGAGGAAAAAAGATTATATTTTCACTGGTGCTGGCACTGAGCATCTGTGTTACCGGATTGAGCATGGTTGCAAGAGCAGCCGATGACATTTCAGATGGACAGGAGCAGGTGATTGGCAGCAATCCGATTGATCCGTGGGAATATCAGAAACTGCTTGGAAAAGGCATGGATGTTGATTGGAGCAAAACATCCGGAGGACGAAAATATTATTCGGTGGATATGCCAAAGGCATTTCGGGCAGCAGGCGTAAATCATGTGCGGATACGTGTGAAAGATCAAATATCAGAGACGATGCTTCAGGCGCTCGATCAACAGATAGACGACTGTTTGGAACAGGGATTGATTCCGGTTCTGGCTTATCAGGCGAATGAGTTTAAGAATGAGCCATCGGAAGAAAATATTCAGAAGGTAGCTGACTGGTGGGGAACGATAGCCGAGCGCTACAAGGACAGATCATATCTGTTGTCCTTTGACCTGCTGATTGAGGCAACGGATGCACTCAACAAGCAGCCGGAAAAGCTAAATGAGCTGTATGAGAAAATTGTATGCGAAATACGAAAAACGAACCCGAAACGCATCATTATGATATCTCCCAGACTTCGATCGGACGCGGCATATCTTTCGGAGTTAAAAATTCCTACACAGCATAATAGGTATCTGATGGCAGAATGGCATTTCTACGCATCGGGACCGAGCAAGACCAATGAACGCAAATTGTGGACGACCGGAACTGATGCAGAGAAGAAACTGATTACGGATAAGATTCAGATGGCTCTTGAGTGGCAGGAAAAAAATCAGGTTCCGACATGGGTAGGAGCATGGATGGCAGGAAATTATAATGATGGGAATGATTATTCTGTAAAGGAGCAGATCGTTTTTGCATCGTTTGTGACACAGCAACTGACAGAGGCGGAAATCCCATTTGCGGTTAATTCAGATACCAAATTTTATGACAGGGTAGATAAAAAATGGATAGAAAAGATGCAGCCTGTTTTTCAATGCATTTATGGGAATGGTAATTCCGCGAACGAAGATAATGATATTGCGGATGCAGGTATTAATAAGAAAATTCATGTTGGCTTTAATGCAAAGGGTAATCTGGATACTGCGAATCAATATAAGTATGTGGCGAAACAGTTGGCACAGTTGAAGAAGGACAAAGCGGATACGAGTAAAATATATCTGCGATTGTTAGGAGGAACGGTTTCGCAGAAAACAGATACAAGGGACTGGTCAGCAAGTCAGATAGAAGCATGGGCGAAGCTGCAGCGGCAGTATAAATGCAAATATATATTTGTTGTCAATTTTAATGATACGGCTGCCAACCAGTTGAAATTCTATCAGAGAATGCAGAAATATGGAATTAGATTTTCGCTGATTGAACTTGGAAATGAGCAGTACCTGCCTAAATTTGCGCAAGCAAGGGTTGGAAAATACGAAGAAGTAACGAAGCGGACTGCAAACATGTCTCCGGCAAAATATATCAAGCTGAGTAATGAGTATATGAAGGTGTTCAAAAAGTATAAGCTGCCTTTTTATGTGCAATTTGCGCCTGAATCAGCTCGCAATCAGGTGGCATATGGCAAATGGAATACAGAGATAATCAAAGCCATCAATGCAAAGAAATTTATTTCCGATCGCGTAAATGGAACGATCCATTTATATGAAAGAAACGGAGCAGGGACACTCAACGAAAATCAGATTTCGAATTTGAGAAAAAGAATCAAGCAGAACATCCATATTGCGGTCACGGAGTCCGGAGTGATAGATAAAAAAGGAGTCTTGTCAGCGAAAGCGTATGCGCAGCAGGAATTGGAATTGACAAAGAGGATTTTGTCACAGATGAAGTCCGGTGATATCTTTTTAAATCAGGTTTTGTATACGGATTATAAGACGGAAGGATCGGCAGTGTTGCATCCTGACAGTGATGGATTGACCGTAAAGGGTAAATTACTCATGAAATATTTTAAGAAGTACTGGTTATAGCAATTGTTAAGAAAAGTGAGTGGTTGTGTATGAAAAGCAGAGGATTGTGTGTGAGCAATCCTCTGCTTTTTTCTGGGCGGATAGGTAATGCGAAAAAAGGCATTGACCACATGAGAATGGAATGAGATAATACAGAATATGGAGTTGTAGTTGCAGGCATGTTTTCTGGTAAACGAGGGGAGTGCAGAGACAAAGAACGGTTGCAGATCCTAACAGGAGATTTGCCTTGACTTCAACATGAAACAAACATATAATACATTTATATAGAAAATAAACCAACACGAAACCACAAAAATACCGTTAGTTTCCTTTGCTTTGAATGCGCGATGTATGCAAGACGGACAATACGGTATCAGTTGACGGGAGGATATATGGAACAGGATTATCTGCAGACAAAGGGTCGCATTTTTGACATCCAGAGATATAGCATCCACGACGGTCCGGGCATCCGCACGATCATTTTTTTAAAGGGATGTGTGCTGCGCTGTAAATGGTGCTGCAATCCGGAGTCGCAGCGCTATGAGATAGAGACGATGATGCGTGCCGGGGAGGAGATCACTTATGGACGTGATGTAACGGTTGCACAGATGCTCGACGAGGCGGAGCAGGACCGCATGTATTACCGCAAGAGCGGCGGGGGAGTCACACTATCTGGTGGCGAGTCGCTGTGCCAGCCGGATTTCGGTTCGGCATTGCTGCGCGGGCTGCATGCACATGGGATACATACGGCGATGGAATCGATGGGCTGTGCTGAGTTTTCAACGATTGAGCGCTTTTTAGAACATCTGGATCTGTACCTGATGGATATTAAGCATATGGAGCCGGACAAGCATAAAGCCTTTACCGGCAGATCGAACGAACTGATGCTCGAAAATGCCAAAAAAATCGCTACGAGTGGCTATGATACAAAGCTGATTATCCGTGTACCGGTCATCCCGACGTTCAACGCGACACCGATGGAGATTCGGGCGATCGCACAGTATGCGGCTTCGCTGCCGGGTGTCGAGGAGCTGCATCTGCTGCCGTATCACCAGTTTGGCAGGGATAAATACGAGGGACTGGGCAGGCCGTACCCGATGGGAGATGTGGAACCGCCGTCACCGCAACTCATGCAGGAGCTGCTAGCCGAGGTGAAACGCGCTGGTCTGAAAGGGCAGATCGGCGGCTGATGATGCACAAAATGCGTTAAAACCACATAAACACAAAAAAAACAACAAAAAACCACAAAAAGTAACAGATTTTTGTTGACGGCTTACGCGGTATGTACTATAATTTAAGATACAAAGATCAAAAACCATAAGGAAAACAAAAAAATATAAGGAGGATCATTATGGTATCAGAATACGAAATCAAAAAACAGATTTGTGACATCGGAAAGAGAATCTACGACAGAAACATGGTTGCTGCAAACGACGGTAACATTTCTGTAAAGATCAACGACAATGAGATTCTCTGTACTCCTACTGGCGTGTCTAAGGGCTTCATGACTCCCGACTACATCTGCAAGGTAGATCTGAAGGGTAATATCATCCAGGCAAATCCCGGATTCAAGCCTTCTTCTGAGATCAAGATGCACTTAAGAGTATATGAGGAGCGCCCGGATGTAAAATCAGTTGTACACGCACATCCGATGTATGCAACCTCTTTTGCTATCGCAGGTATTCCGCTGACACAGCCGATCATGCCTGAGGCAGTTATCGCATTAGGATGTGTGCCGATTGCTAAGTACGGCAGACCTTCTACCATGGAGATCCCTGATGCAGTGTCTGAGTACGTTCAGTACTTCGATGCAGTATTATTAGAGAACCACGGTGCACTGACCTACTCTGATTCTTTACTTGCTGCTTACTTAAAGATGGAGTCTGTAGAGTTCTATGCACAGTTATTATATCAGTCAAAGATGCTTGGCGGACCGAAGGAGTTCACTCCCCAGCAGGTTGAGGATCTGTATGAGATCCGCCGCCAGTTCGGTATGAAGGGACGTCATCCGGCTAACCTTTGCCCGAATACATTAGCAGGAAAGCCCAGCTGCCATAACTGCGGCGGAAATTGCGGAAGCAAGGCAGAGGCAACACCTGAGCAGAATGAGCTGGTAGCAGATATCACAAAGAAAGTAATGGCTCAGTTAGGACTGAAATAATTCATGAACGAGCATGAGTTAGCGCAGATCGTACAATCCGTAGTCAGATCCGTGGATCAGACACACAGCCATGGCGCGGTGACAGACGTCACGTTGGACATGGCGAAACAACTGATCGCGGCAGTGGAGCAGAGAGCAGCGCAGATGGGTGTGAATGCAGTCATCGCCGTAGCCAATAAAGGAGCCAATCCGGTAGCTGTTCACTGCATGGATGATTCTTATATTGCTAGCTATGATATCGCTTTTAACAAGGCGTACACATGTGCAGCATTGAAGATGCCGACCACACAGCTCAAACAGTTAGCCCAGCCGGGCGGGGATCTGTACGGAATCCAACATACAAATAATGGCAGGATCGTCATATTCGGCGGCGGTATCCCGATCATGAAGGATGGCGTGTGCATCGGAGGACTCGGCGTGAGCGGAGGCAGCGAGGCACAGGATACCGAACTGGCAGAATCTGCGCAGTCAGTCATTGACAAGTTTTAAAGGAGGAAGCCAACATGGCAGTTAGCGAAGCTGAATTAAAAGCCATTGTGTCAGCGGTAGTCGCACAGGTCAAGACCGGCGAGGAACCCAAAGCAGCACAGCTTGGTATTTTTAATGATATGAACACTGCAATCGCAGCAGCAAAGGATGCACAGAAGATCATGCAGCGTATGCCGATGGATCTGAGAGAAAAACTGATCTCCAAGATCCGCGAGCTTACAAAGGAAAATGCAGAGATTCTGGCAAAGATGGCAGTGGAAGAGACCGGAATGGGTAACGTAGGGGATAAGATCTTAAAGCATCAGCTCCTCGCAGAGAAGACCCCCGGAACAGAAGATATTACAACAACCGCATGGTCAGGAGACCGCGGACTGACATTGATCGAGATGGGACCTTTCGGTGTGATCGGAGCGATCTGCCCTTGTACAAACCCGTCTGAGACAATTTTATGCAATGCGATCGGAATGCTCGCAGGTGGCAACACTGTAGTATTCTGCCCGCATCCGCAGGCAATCAAGACTTCATTATATGCAGTAGAACTGGTCAACAAAGCATCGCTCGCTGTTGGCGGTCCCTGCAACGTAGCAGTTGCACTTGCAAATCCTACGATGGAGTCCAGCAATATTATGATGAAGCACCCGGATATCCATCTGATCGCAGCTACCGGAGGCCCCGGCGTTGTGACGGCTGTTCTTTCTTCCGGAAAGAGAGGTATCGGCGCAGGAGCTGGTAACCCGCCTGCACTCGTAGATGAGACCGCTGATATCCGCAAGGCAGCCAGAGATATCGTGAATGGATGTACCTTTGATAACAACCTTCCCTGTATCGCAGAGAAAGAGGTTGTATGTGTTGACAGCGTATGCGATGAGCTGATCCACTGGATGTTAGAGGAGGATGACTGTTATATGGCATCTCCCGAAGAGCAGCAGAAGCTGGTTGACACGGTACTTATTAATGGCAAGCTGAATCGTAAGTGCGTCGGAAGAGATGCACGTACCTTACTTTCCATGATCGGAGTCAACGCACCGGCTAACATCCGCTGCATCATCTTCGAGGGAGAGAAGGAGCATCCGCTGATCGAGAAAGAGCTGATGATGCCGATCTTAGGTATCGTCCGTGCAAAGGATATCGACGATGCAATCGAGAAGGCTGTATGGTTAGAGCATGGATGCCGCCATTCCGCACATATGCATTCAAAGAATGTGGAGAACCTGACACGTTTCGGACAGGCAATCGATACCGCAATCTTTGTAAAGAATGGTCCCAGCTACGCAGCACTTGGATTCGGTGGTGAAGGCTTCTGTACATTCACGATCGCATCCCGTACCGGTGAGGGACTGACATCAGCCAGCACCTTTACCAAGAGACGTCGCTGTGTCATGAGCGACAGCTTATGTATTCGCTAGTAGGAGGCAGATAAAATGGCAGTAAATGAGAAAGATATTGAAGCCATCGTTAAATCGGTATTAGATGGCATGAGAGATCCCAGTGCTCTCGCATCCAGCACATCCGCAGCATCCAGTGCTTCCGGGAATATTCCGAAGACCGCACATGTTGCTATGCTGACAGAGCTGAAGCACTTTGATATTAAAGAGTTTCCCATCCCTGAGGTTGGAGACAATGACATCCTCGTAAAGGTTGAGGGATGTGGTGTGTGCGGAACTGACGCACATGAGTTTAAAGTAGATCCGTTCGGACTGATCCCCGTTGCTTTGGGACATGAGGGAACCGGCGAGATCGTAAAGATGGGTAAGAATGTTAAGAAAGATTCTGCAGGAAAAGACGTAAAGGTCGGCGATAAGATCGTTACTTGTATGATCTTCAAGGACAACCCGGATATCACAATGTATGATCTGAACAAGCAGAATGTCGGCGGTGCTGACGTATACGGATTACTTCCGGATGATGACTGCCACCTGAACGGTTGGTTCTCTGATTACATCCTGATCCGTGGTGCATTAGGATCTACATTCTTCAATGTAAGTGATCTGGATCTGGATTCCAGAATCCTGATTGAGCCTTGCGCAGTACTCGTTCACGCAGTAGAGCGGGCAAAGACAACCGGCATCTTACGTTTCAACAGCCGTGTCGTTGTTCAGGGATGCGGACCGATCGGTCTGATCTGTATCGCAGTACTCCGTACAATGGGTATTGAGAACATCGTAGCTGTAGATGGCAACGAGCAGCGTCTCGAGTTCGCCAAGAGAATGGGCGCAGAGAAATCTGTAAACTTTATGAACTATAAAGGTGTAGAGGCACTCGCAGGTGCTGTAGAGGAAGCGTTCGGCGGACATTTAGCTGATTTCGCATTCCAGTGTACCGGAAATCCTCACGCGCATTCAAACATCTACAAGATGATCCGCAACGGCGGCGGACTTTGTGAGCTCGGCTTCTTCATCAACGGTGGAGATGCAACGATCAACCCGCACTTTGACCTTTGCTCAAAGGAGATCACACTCGTAGGTTCATGGGTATATACACTCAGAGATTATGTGACAACCTTTGATTTCTTAAAGAGAGCACAGGCGATCGGACTTCCGATCAAGGAACTGATCACACACAAGTTCCCGTTAGAGGAGATCAACGAAGCACTTGAGACCAACCTTTCCATGAAGGGTCTGAAGATCGCAATCGTAAACAAATAATTCGGAGGTAGCATATGGCACAGGCTTGTGGTATTATTGAAGTGTTCGGTCTTGTGACCGCTTTTGAGGCGGCAGATGCAGGCTGCAAAGCAGCAGATGTAACCTTAGAGCCTTTCGACCGAAACAAACCGGCAAATGCAGATGCACTTCCAGTTCCCCTTATCATTTGCATCAAGTTCCGCGGTTCCGTCGTAGATGTGACTGCAGCGGTAGATGCGGCACAGGAAGTGGCAGAGCGGTCGACCGGAATGGTGTCCCGTTATATTATTTCCGGACCGGATGAGGGTACACAGATGATGTTTGGCTTAAACGCCTTTGACAAAAATTAACAATCAAAAAGCAAAAATCAGGAGGATATAAAAAATGGCACAGGAAGCATTAGGAATGGTTGAGACCAGAGGACTTACAGCAGCAATCGAGGCTGCAGATGCAATGGTAAAGGCAGCAGAGGTAGTTCTGATCGGAACAGAGAAGATCGGTTCTGGATTAGTAACTGTTATGGTACGTGGAGATGTAGGAGCTGTTAAGGCAGCTACAGAGACTGGTGGAGCAGCAGCTTCCAAGCTTGGCGAGTTAGTAGCAGTTCATGTAATCCCCAGACCTCATAATGACGTTGAGAAGATCCTTCCGACCGTAAAATAGTTCAAAGGACGTCTGACACTTAAGAAGGAGTGCTTATGAAGTCATTAGGTTTATTGGAAGTTGCCGGTGTTACGGCTGCTGTGACTGCACTGGATATCATGTGCAAGACCGCAGATGTAGAGTTCGTAACATGGGAACGCAAGCTGGGCGGACGTCTGGTGACGATCATCGTAGAGGGTGAAGTCGCCGCTGTCAGACAGGCAGTAGAAGCCGCAGCAGCAAATGGAATAAAAAAACCTGTCAATTATACTGTGATCGCGAGACCGCATGAGGAGATCGTCCGTCTGGTAGAATTATCTGCCAGCAGAATGAAGCCCAAGACTCCCGTGATTGCAGAGACACCGAAGAAAGGTGAGTCATAATCATGGCAGAGAGAAAGACAACAACTGCTGCAAAGCGTACAACACGCCAGACAGCAAAAACGACCCCGGCAGAAGTACCTGCAGTACCTGCCGAAGAAAAGAAAACGGAGGTAAGAAAAATGGCACAGGAAGCATTAGGAATGGTTGAGACCAGAGGACTTACTGCAGCAATCGAGGCAGCAGATTCTATGTGTAAGGCAGCAAACGTAGTATTAGTAGGAACAGAGAAGATCGGTTCCGGATTAGTAACTGTTATGGTACGTGGAGATGTAGGAGCTGTGAAGTCATCCGTAGAAGCTGGTGCAGCAAACGCTGCTAAGCTTGGTGAGCTGGTTGCTACACACGTAATCCCCAGACCTCACAACGACGTTGAGAAGATTCTTCCGACTGTACAGTAGTCATCTGATACAGAAGCAGAGAAGCTGATACATCCGGATGCCTGTGGGCATCCGGAGTTTAAAATCAATAGGAGCGTTTGTGAATATGGACGAGAAAAAGATTGAATTGATCACAAAGCTTGTTATGGAAGTGATGCAGGATGAGCCAGCAGCCGGATCAAAAGAGGGATACATGGTTCCGATCGGTGTTTCTGCACGTCATGTGCATCTGACACAGGAGCATGTAGAGGTATTGTTTGGACCCGGATATCAGCTGACCAAGAAAAAAGACCTGATGGGTGGTCAGTTTGCTTCCAATGAGCAGGTGACGATTGTAGGAACCAAGCTTCGCGCGATTGAGAATGTCCGTATTTTAGGACCTGTCAGAAAGGCATCACAGGTAGAGATTTCCATGACAGATGCGCGTACATTGGGCGTAGCACCGGTGATCCGCAATTCCGGTGATATCGCAGGATCGGCACCGATCGCACTCGTCGGACCGAAGGGTGCATTGTACTTAAACGAGGGTTGTATTGTAGCCAAGAGACATATCCATATGTCACCTGCAGATGCAGCCGCAGCAGGTCTTGCTGACAAGGATGTCGTATCCGTAGTAGCTTCAAATGACCGCGGAACAACATTTGATGAAGTATTGATCCGTGTAGATCCGAGCTTTACATTGGAGATGCACATTGATACAGATGAGGCGAATGCCGCAAAATTAAAAACCGGTGACACTGTTGTCATTAAATAAAGGTGAACTGATATGATTATAGGCAAGGTTGTTGGAAGTGTGATCTCCACACGCAAAAATGAAAATCTGGTAGGCAATAAGTTTCTGATTATTGAGCCGATCCATTCAATGGCGCATGCAGGCGACCGCCTTGTTGCGATCGATAATGTAGGTGCAGGTATCGGAGAGGCCGTTTTAGTTGCGACCGGAAGTGCTGCAAGAATCGGCTGTGGGATGGATAGCGCACCAATCGATGCTGCGATCGTTGGAATTATTGATGAAGGTGTAAAACTGGAATAAAATGACTGCGGACAGATCAGCAGTCATACAACTGGAGTAATTACTATGATAGAGATAAATGAACTGATAGATGTAGTAAAGAATAGTGGTGTCTGTGGAGCCGGTGGGGCCGGTTTCCCTTCATACGGCAAAATTGATGCACGTGCAAAGACGATTATTCTCAACTGTGCGGAATGTGAGCCCCTCTTACGGCTGCACAGACAGGTGTTGGAAAAATACGCCTATGAGATTCTGAGTACGCTGTACCAGATGGCATTGTCCATTGGCTGTAACGAGGTCATCATCGGTGTAAAAGAAGCATATAAGCAGACGGTAGAAGCTGTTCGGGCACATCTGCGTTCATTCCCCATTATTTCTATAGGTCTCCTGCCGGAGGTATATCCGGCAGGAGATGAAGTTGTCCTGATCCATGAGCTGACCGGTAAGGTGGTTCCCCCCGGAAGCATCCCGATTCAGGTCGGTGTGGCAGTGTTCAACGTGGAGACCGTATTTAATATTTATCAGGCTTTGAATTTCAAGAAGCCTGTCACACACAAATTTATCACGATCACAGGTGAGGTTGCGAATCCTGTGACAAAATATGTACCGCTTGGCATGACTGTTGCAGATGTTGTGGCACTTGCAGGTGGTGTGACAGTGGAGGATCCGGTATATCTGATGGGAGGTCCGATGACCGGTAATCTGTGCAGCAAGTATGATTTAATTACAAAGACCTCCAATGCGATTATCGTACTTCCGGAGGATCATCCGGTTGTGCAGAAAAAGAGAGAGAATACACAAATCAGCATGAAACGTGCGATGGCATCCTGCTGTCAGTGTGAGATGTGTACGGATCTGTGTCCGAGAAACCTGATCGGACATCCGATTCAGCCACATTTGTTTATGCGTGCCGCTACGAGCGGAACCACACAGGATGTCGGACCATTTTTAGATACATTTTTCTGCTGTTCCTGCGGATTGTGCGAGATGTATTCCTGCAATCAGGGATTATCTCCGCGCTCGCTCATTGCGGAGTATAAGGCAGGACTTCGGGCGAACGGCGTGAAGCCGCCGAAAGTAGAGGCAGGACCGGTCAAGAAGCAAAGACCGTTGCGCCGGGTACCGATCTCGAGATTACGTGCGAGACTCGGTCTCGAAAAATATAATGTAAAGGCACCGATTGATGAGTCGATCATTATTGTTGATCAGGTGAAGGAAAAGCTCAGTCAGCATATCGGGGCACCGGCAGTACCGATTGTGAAGGTCGGTGATGTCGTGAAAGAAGGACAGAAAATTGCTGAGGCAGCAGAAAATGCGCTCAGTCTTCCGGTACATGCATCGATCGACGGTGTTGTGACGGATGTGACAAACCGCGATATTACAATACGTGCACAAAAATAGTGAACAATATTTATAGCCAAAGGCTACGGAAGAAACAGAGAGGAAATACAGTATGGGTAGAGCATTAGGAATGGTGGAGTACAAGACAGTATCCACAGGTGTTTTAGCGGCAGATCTGGTATTAAAGACCGCCGATGTCAGGATCATCGAGGCACAGACTGTCTGCCCCGGAAAATATATCGTGATTTTTGAAGGAGATATCAGTGCAGTACGTGCATCGGTAGATGCGGCGGCGAGCCGTTATCCGGAACAGTTGATCGACAGTTTCCTGTTGGGAAATCCGCATGATGGTATTTTCCCGGCAATCTACGGAACAGTAGCGATCAAAAACCACAATGCGCTCGGTGTATTGGAGACCTTTGATGCGTCCTCAATCTTTGTAGCAGCCGATGAGGCGGCAAAGACCGCAGAAGTCGATCTGATCGAGATCCGTGTGGCACGTGGTATGTGTGGTAAATCATATGTATTCCTCACCGGAGAGGTGGCAGCGGTCACAGCAGCGATCAAGAAGGCCGAGGCTGCAGTCAGTGAGCGTGGTATGTATCTGGACAGTTCTGTGATCGCGAGTCCGGATGCACAGTTGTGGGATACGATTTTATAAGTGTGAGATGAAGCGGCTGTCGGTATTTCCGGCAGCCCTTATTCGTGAAGGTGGAATGTTTGTGGAGAAGGCATTCTGCACATAGTTAAATCATGGATTTTGCATCGTAACTGTGATGGTACGGAACAGTTACCAATAATGGATAAATTGGGAGGATGGCTACATGCTGGCAGCGGAGAGAAGAAATGAGATTCTGGAACTTTTACGTGAAGAGGGACGCGTCATTGTTGCTGATCTGAGTAAGAAATATGATGTGACAGAGGAGACGATCCGGCGTGATCTGGAAAAACTCGAAAACGACGGTTATGCAGAGCGGACCTATGGAGGAGCCGTTGTAAAAGGCAGTGAAAAGGATGAGCTGCCATTTCTGGTGCGCAAACGCGAAAATGTAGAAGCAAAGATGCACATTGCACAGATTATCTCACAGATGATCCATGATGGTGACCGTCTGATGCTCGATGCGAGTACCACTGCATTATTTGTCGCAAAGCAGATCAAGGAGAAGAAAAATATAACGGTTATCACAAATTCGATCGAGATTCTGTTGGAACTCGCAGATGTGCAGGACTGGAAAGTGCTCTCAACCGGAGGTTCCCTGAAGGGACGCGCCCTGTCATTGCTCGGCTATCAGGCAGAGCGTATGGTCGATGGATTCTTTGTGGATAAGGCGATCATCTCCTGCAAGGGAGCGGATCTGCAGAAGGGATTCACGGATTCCAATGAACTAGATGCCGGAATAAAAAAACAAATGTTAAATTCTGCTACAAAACGCATTATGGCTGTTGACAATGCCAAGTTCAATCATTTATCATTTACACAGGTAGTTGATTTTTCTGGCATAGATGTGCTCGCGACAGACCGGAAGCTGTCGCCGGAGTGGGAGGCACGTCTGCGGCAGAGTGATGTGGAGATTTTATATACAAATGAGCAGAGCTGATAAAAGATATCATGTGATTATCAATGAAGCAGCCGGAAGCGGACAAAAGAAACGAATCTGGCAGGAAAAGTTAAAACCGGAGCTGCTTCGCCGTGGCGTCCATTTCCGGGCATATGAGTGTGTACGCGTGGGAGATAGTGCCAAGGCGATGGAACTCATTCAGCAGGAAAAGGATACAGAGCTGACAATCATAGTCATAGGTGGGGATGGTACATTTAATGAGGTGATCAATCATGTCTATGACTTCTCGCGCGTTACATTCGGATTTATTCCGATGGGTTCAGCAAATGATCTTGGGTTTGCGCTCGGCATCCCGGCTGATCCGGTGCAGGCACTCATACATATGTTGAGAGGAGATCAGGTGCGGTCGGTCGATCTTGGAAGAACCGCGTATCAAAATGGAGAGCAAGTGCGTTATTTCGCGATCAGTTCCGGAGTCGGACTGGATGCAGAGACATGCAGGGTCTCGGTCGAGAGTGATTTAAAAGCATTTTTGAACCGGATCCATCTGGGGCGGCTGATTTATCAGATCAATGCGGTGAAGATGCTGTTCACACAGCCGCTGACGGGCGGCAGACTTGTATTTTATGATAGCAAAGGCAATGAAATCAGGCGTGAGGTACACCGGTTGTATTTCCTCGCAGGCATGAACCAGCCGAATGAGGGTGGTCATCTGATCATGGCACCGAAGGCCAGGCCGAATGACGGTAAGCTGTCATTTGCGATAGCAGAGAATATGAGTCGTCTGCGGGCACTTTATAGCCTGGCACTGCTGGCATTGCATAGAACGGATCTGATTGCATCGGGCTATGAAGTGATCAATGCCCGTGGATGCAGGATTGAACTAGCGGCGCCACTGGAGCTGCATACGGACGGTGAGACGCATGGCAGACACACACAGCTAGTCATCGAATGTCTGCCCGGCAGATTGCAGATGTTATTGTAAATGCTTTTCTCAAATGTACTGTCATAAAATAAAACCCCCTTTCATACGATTTATTAGGATAAGTATCGTGGAAAGGGGTTTTTTTATGTCTGATAGATCACAAACGGAATACAATCTGTATAAGGACATCCGTGACCGGACCGGTGGGGATATCTATATAGGTGTCGTAGGCGCAGTCCGAACCGGAAAGTCTACATTTATCAAACGTTTTATGGAGCTTATGGTGCTGCCGTATTTACAGGATGAGCATGAGAAGGAGCGTCTGACGGATGAATTGCCGCAGGCGGCTACCGGCAGGACTGTCATGACGACAGAACCGAAATTCATACCAAAGGAAGCAGCACAGATTCATGTCGCGGAAGATCTGGATATGCGCGTGCGGATGATCGACTGTGTTGGATATATGGTCGATGGAGCGGGTGGACATATTGAAAACGGTAAGGAGCGCATGGTAAAAACACCGTGGATGGATGAGGAGATTCCATTTACAAGGGCTGCGGAGCTCGGTACACAAAAAGTCATTCGTGATCATGCGACGATCGGTATCGTGATGACGACAGATGGTTCATTTACAGACATTCCACGCAGTTCGTATGAACCGGCAGAGCAGCGGACGGTCGCAGAACTGAAAAAGTATGGCAAGCCGTTTCTGATTGTACTCAACACGAACAAACCGTACAGTGACAGTACACGGATGCTCGCAAAACAGATGCAGGACGCATATGCGGTCGCAGTATTACCGATGAATTGCGACCAGCTCCGACCGGAGGATGTCGACCGTCTGTTGCAGGAACTGCTCTATGAGTTCCCGGTGAGCTGCATGAACTTTTATCTGCCAAAGTGGGTGGATATGTTATCAATGGATGATCCGGTCAAGCAGAGCCTGTTTGCATATGCAAAATCGCTTCTGGATGCAGTGACAAATGTACGCGATTTTAAGGAATTGCAGCCGGATACACCGGTGGAGCCAATCGCGGCGGTACGCAAGGAAAATATCTGTCTGGCAGATGGTGTCGGCAGCTGGCGTCTGGAAGTGGATGACAAATATTATTATGAGAACATCAGCCGTATGGCGGGTGTGCCAGTGAAAAACGAGTATGAGCTGATCACGCTCGTGCGTGAGCTGGCAGAGAAAAAACAGGAATACGAAAAAGTATCCGATGCGATCGAGGCGGTACGCAGACGCGGTTATGGTGTCGTGACACCGACACTCTCAGAGATCGATATGGAGGAGCCACAGCTCATGAAGCATGGCAATAAATACGGTGTGCGCATGAAAGCCAGTTCACCGTCCATACATATGATCCGTGCGAACATCGAGACAGAGATCGCACCGATCGTCGGCAGTGAGGATCAGGCAGAGGATCTGATCAATTATATCAAGGCGGGAAACACCGAAGACGGCGGTGTCTGGAATACAAACATCTTTGGAAAGACAGTCGGCGAGCTGATGGAGGACGGTATCCGAAATAAGATCAGCCGGATGGATGATGAGTGCCAGATGAAGCTGCAGGATACGATGCAAAAGGTCGTCAACGATAATAATGGCGGACTTGTGTGTATTATATTGTAGTGCAGGGCGCTATGAAAACGAGGTACGCTTGTGTTTTTGTGCGAATGCCGCTATAATGGGCTGGATATAGTTACAAATACCAGAGGAGTTTTAGAATGGACGAACAAAAGAATATTCGCGGGAAATTTGCAAAATATGTGTCACTGAATGTATGTGGCATGGTGGGTATCTCGCTCTATATACTGGCAGATACATTTTTTATTGCACAGGCAGTCGGGGCGGACGGTATCACGGCGCTCAACCTCGTGCTGCCACTCTATAGCCTGATCTTTGCAGTCGGACAGATGATCGGTGTCGGCAGTGCGATCCGTTTTTCGGTGGAGAGTGCCCAGGGAAAAGATAACCGTTATCCGTGGTTTTCGAACGCATTGATCTGGGCAGGTATCATTGGACTTTTATTTTCCGTGACCGGTATCTGCTTTGTGGGGCATATCGTGGCGCTGCTCGGCGGAGATGCATCGATCGTGGCGGTCGGTGCGCCTTATACGAGGATCTTTATGAGCTTTGCACCGTTTTTTATGTGGAATCATGTGTGCAATGCGTTTGTACGAAATGACGGCAGACCGATGGTCGCAATGGCTGCCACATTGTTCAGCAGCCTGTTTAATATCGTATTTGACTATGTGCTGATGTATCCGCTCGGCATGGGAATGGCAGGTGCGGCGCTCGCGACAGCATGTTCTCCGATCGTAGGTATTCTGATCTGCCTGACGCATCTGTTATCTGGGCGCTCAAGGCTTCATTTTTCATGGATCAGACCGAGTGTGCGCTGTCTCGTGCGTGGCTGTCAGGTCGGAGTGAGCGCATTTGTCGGAGAGATCTCGTCCGGTGTGACGACTGCAGTGTTCAATTTTCTGATTCTTGGTCTGGCGGGAAACACGGGCGTGGCAGCTTACGGTGTCGTAGCGAATCTGTCACTCGTGGCAGTGGCTATGTTTAATGGTATCGCGATGGGTACGCAGCCACTCATCAGTGATTTTTATGGACGCGGCGAGCAGCCTGCTATCCACCGTGTGATCCGTATGGGTATGGAACTGTCGCTTGTGTTTGCATAGTAGATTTACCTCTTTTTTGTTTGAACATCTGTTCCCTCTATGTTATACTGTTATTGTGTAGTTGAAACGAAAGTAGGATGTGATTTTCCGATTATTAGATGCCCTCTAGTTTACAAAGGAGGGTGATGCCCTATGAACACGCTTGAAGTTTTAACTTTAGTGCTAGTAATTTTTGCGGCTCTGTCTTACATAGACGATCATAATAATAAAAAGAAATAGCATCCCTACCGCCTAAAGTGTGGATGCTATTCTTATAACATTTCAATACTGAGGGCAAATCGGAGTCATATCCGATTCGCTTTCTAAGTAGATTATACACTAGGGCATTTGAGAAATCAAGTGCCCTTTTTAATGTGATAGGAAATTACAACTACTACTGTTACTGTTCACTCGTACCTCGTTCCAGTAATGGATTTTGCCGATGCTTCGCATTC
>ERZ1035006.933-NODE-933-length-21251-cov-12.899604_pt1 | contig 21251 bp, 17 predicted proteins | sample MGYA00520694_ERZ1035006 | MGnify/ENA primary metagenome ERZ1035006 (study PRJEB33766, sample SAMN09781746) | gut metagenome | biome: gut microbiome | host: Homo sapiens | place: Madagascar | study: EMG produced TPA metagenomics assembly of the PRJNA485056 data... | reverse complement strand
ATATAAAAATTTTATATATACAAAGGGGTGAGTGTATGTACTATTATCCGGTGTCAGCTGTTCTGACGGAATGTCTGATTCTTTCTGTCGTGGAACAGCAGGATTCCTACGGTTATGAAATCAGCCAGACGGTGAAGCTGGTTGCAGCGATCAAGGAATCGACGCTGTATCCTATTTTGAGAAAGCTGGAGACGGGCGGATATCTGACTACTTATTCCGAGGAGTTCCAGGGGCGGAAACGAAAGTATTATTCCATCACGGAAGAGGGACGCAGGCAGCTGGAATATCTGAGGAAAGAATGGCGGGAATATCGCAATACCGTAGATGATATTGTGGAAGGGAGAGTGAAAAAATGACGAGACAAGAATATATGGAAGAGCTGAAGAAATATCTGAAGCGGCTTCCGCAAGAAGATTTTGACAATGCCATAGAGTACTTTTCGGAATATTTTGAAGAGGCAGGTCCTGAGAAGGAACAGCAGGTTATGAGAGAACTTGGTGAACCAAAAGAGGCAGCAAGGGAGCTGTTTCTGAATCTTTTGCAGGAGAGCGTAGAACATGATGAGGATATTGTGGAAGAGAAAGCACCGGTCTTAAAAGGAAAGAGACGTTCTCCGGGCAAGATCATTCTTCTTGCGTTCCTGGTTCTATGTGCATCACCGGTCAGCCTGGCACTTCTGGCATTTGTTTTTACAGTGTTGTGTGCGGTGATCCTCACTGTTGCGGCAGTGATTTTTTCGATTGCTATTACCGGCATTGCGGCGATAGCAGGAGGTATTGTGACCATCGGGGTTGGGGTTTCTTTGATCTTGAAATCTGCTGCTGCAGCCTGCATGATGGTCGGAGGTGGATTCCTGATGACAGGACTTGGAATCCTTGCAGGTCTTTTGACTGTATATATCTGCAAATGGTGTGCAAATGGGATCGGACGTCTGGTCAACAGACTTGTAAGAAAGAAGGTGCATAAGAATGAATAAGACTGCAAAAACAGCAATGATAACAGCTCTAACGCTCTGTGCGGTGGGAATGGTTCTTTCAACAGCAGGATATTTTGCGGGCGGAAAGGATTTTAACGATAGTTCCGGATATGTATATATATCCGGTGGAACGGATTCTGCAAGGAAAAATCTTGAGGTTATGGAAAAGCAGCAGATGAATGCTTTTACAAAACTGAATGTAGATTTTCAAAATTTTGACCTGGATATCAGAAAATCAGGTGATGACTGCTATTACATGGAATACCGACTGGAAAAAGGCGGTAATGAAAATCCACTGACATGGGAAAACAAAGGTGGTGAGCTTACGCTTCAGGAAACTTCCGGCGGAAAAGGAAGTTATTATATAAGCTATGATCTTGGAAATCTGCTGCACCATACCGAGACGCAGAAACAGGAAGAAATCAATACAGTCATTCTCTATGTACCGCAGGATACACAGTTTTCCGAAGCCAGGATTCAGCTTGCCGATGGAGATCTGACTGCCGAACAGTTCTCATGCAAAAATATGACAGCAAACTTTTTGGATGGAGATATGATACTGGATCAGGGAAAGTTTGCCGATGGAGTCATTACACTTGCCGATGGCGATCTGAAGACAAATCACAGCAGTTTCAGCGGTAATCTGGAAATAAACAGTTCAGACGGAGATGTTTTCATACAAATGGAAAACGGCAGTGCAGCAAAGATGAATATTCACCTGAAAACCACAGACGGAGATGTGATCACAGACAATCTGCCGCAGGGCAAATCGGAACGCAAAGAAGACAGCTCTCTTTACGAAAACAATGTCGATGGTGCCACATCAACGCTGAATGTAACCTGCAGGGACGGAGATATTACTTTAATTGAATCTGCAAAATAATAAAAGTTATCTTTATATGGCTCACATGACGGGACTTCACTTCTGGAAACATACATCGACATGATTTCCGGTATGTGGAAGAATGTGATCTGTGTGGGCACCGGAAATGAAGGGAACACAGGTGGGCATATTTCCGGAAAGCTTGGTCAGCAGGAAGAGAGAATCCTGGAATTCGGGATTTCGCAGCAGGAGCCGGTGATGAACATTCAGCTCTGGAAGGCCTATTTCGATCAGTTTCAGATTATATTGATTCATCCGGATGGTGAAAGCTTCGGACCGCTTCAGGAGCGTCTTGGAGTGCAGAGAATCCTGGCCGGGAATACAGAGATTCTGATCTATTACGGAGAGCCGAAGCCCTACACTACCGCTCAGGAGATTTATTTTGATTTTATCCCAAAAGGTTCTTATGTCGATGACGGCGTCTGGAAGATCCGTCTGATTCCGCAGAAGATCGTGGAAGGAAATTATCATCTGTGGATGCCGTCTGCCGCTCTTTTAAATCCATTGACGCACTTTTTTTCGCCAACGGTTGACACGACTCTGACCATTCCTTCCACGGCAAGGAATGTGGTTGCAGTCGGAGCTTACAATGCACGCCTTATGACATATGCTCCGTTTTCCGGCCGTGGTTACACAAGAGGAAACACACAAGTAAAGCCGGATATCGTGGCACCTGGCGTAGATATCGTGACAACCGCTGTGGGAGGTTCCTACACAGGTGTGACCGGAACCTCCTTTGCCACGCCGTTTGTGACAGGATCAGCGGCGATCATGATGCAGTATGGCATCGTACAGGGAAATGATCCGTTTCTTTATGGAGAGAAGATCCGGGCATATCTGCAAAGAGGTGCACAGAGATTAACAGCACTTGTGGGATATCCGAATGAGATTGTGGGGTATGGGGCACTATGTACAGCCCAGAGCATTCCAAAATGAGTTATACTGCATAGAGATTGATTTCAAAATCTACATCGGAGGCCACTGGGAAAAAAGAGTTGCACATGGCAAGCCCCTCACGAAAATCTTTTCCGATGGAACAAATGATGGAGTATCTGGGGTATGAGAAAATGATAGAAGAGATGCTTGAAAAATATGTGGCTGGGATATATGTGTATGACGATGGACGGGGGGAGGTGGAGTGGAAAATTAATTTTTAAAACTGGACATTTTGTATGAATTTGATATAATTGGGATATCATGTGAATTGAAGAAAAAAATCAGATATAGGAGGTGCCGTTGTGGAAGAAAAATTTTTAGTTCGAATTATAAAAAATGAATTGATTAATTTTAAGAATGTTAATTATGGTGAAATTCGATATACAAATTATAGTTCAGTTGAAAAAAATGCTATGCTCCGAAAAAATGATATTATCGGTATCTATGGACAGAATGGTTCTGGAAAAACAGCATTGGTTGAGGCATTGGATATTTTGAAATCTATTTTATCAGGTGAGGAAGTGCCTTATGAACCATATGAAGGATTAATAGATCTTGTTGTTGGAACGAGATTGATAACAACATTTTATATCGAATATATGAATCGAAAATATAAGGCTTGCTACGATGTAATGTTAAAAGTGGATAGGAATGAAAAAAAAATCAAATTAGCTTCTGAAAAGCTTATGTATTGGGACCGAGGAGCTACTTGGAAAGGAATGCGAGATTTAGAATTTAGCAATCCATATTACAATCAAAATTCTATTTTAGAAGATGTTTCGGTTGAATTTCAGACGGAACATAAGAAAGAATTCGAAAATGTGACTGTATTGGAAAAAGGAATGCAAAATTTAGCAGTATTTTGTGCACAAAGGAATTTCTCTATTTTCTTTAATGATTTGTTTTTGAACAAAATATCGGAAAGCAATGAAGAAAAATGTGAAGAAAAGAAATTGGCAACGGTTATAAAAGGATTATCGAGTTTTGGAAAGTTATATTTTCAGGTTGTAAAAATAAATCAGTTAGCTGATATTAATAGAAGTACAATTTTACCTGTTAATATTCATTCTGAAAATGAAAATTTTGTAATGCAGGGTTGCTTACCATTAGTTATGAATGGAAGAGGTAAAATTCCAGAAAGCTTATATATTCAATTAAAGTCTGCAATTGAAGCGATAAATATAGCATTAAAAGCTATCGTACCAAATTTGCATATAGAATTGCGAAATATAAATGAAGAACCTGATGAACAAGGCAACAAAAATATTGTGGTTGAAGTATATTCTATACGAAATGGCAAAGAATTTTTAACCCGATATGAGTCAGAAGGAATAAAAAGGATAATCTCGCTTTTGAATTATCTTATTGCTCTATATAATTATCCGCAAATTTGTTTAGTAGTAGATGAATTGGACTCGGGTATATTTGAATATCTTCTAGGCGAAATTTTAGGTGTATTGAATGATGAAGCAAAGGGACAATTAATATTTACTTCGCATAATTTACGTGCATTTGAAAAGTTAGATATCAAAAACATTATTTGTACAACTATTAATCCTGAAAATCGCTATATACGTTTAGTGGGAAAAGAAAAAAATCATAATCCAAGAGATTTTTATCTTAGAACAATTACGGTGGGGGGACAAAAGGAAGAATTATATGATGAAGCTGATTTGCAATCGATAGGCTATGCCTTTAGAAAAGCTTGTCATCCAGAAAGAAAAGTGAAAATCAAATTTTCAGATCAATTCAAGAAAAAACTTCAAAATGGGGGAGAATAGGATGGCAAAAAAGAAAAAAGAAGAACCGAAGAAAGCAGTCATATTCATTGTAGAAGGCAATTCGGATAAGAAGGCTTTGGAAAAAATATTTCAAAGAATATACAACCATAAAGATATTGTTTTTAAGTTTATGGATGGGGATATTACAAGTGATGAAAATGTTGATAAAACAAATGTAGAAGATATCATATATGCAAAAGTAGATGAATATAGGAAATATAAGAAACTATATAAAAGTGATATTCTGGAAATAGTGCATATTTTTGATACAGACGGGACGTATATTTCCTCGGAAGCTATTATAAAAGGTGAAACTTCTCATTTCGTATATAGTGAAAAACAAATAAGTTGTAAAAATGTGGATACTGTTAAAAAAAGAAATGAAAACAAAAGTGCTATGATGGACTATTTACTTAGTTTGGACAACATAAAAGGAATTCGATATATAGGATATTTTATGTCATCAAATTTAGACCATTCCTTATATAATGAACAGAATTTGTCAGATGAGTTGAAAGGCGAATATGCGGACGCATTTTATGAAGTATTCCAGGGAAAAGAAAAATTATTTGTTGATTTTTTAAACGATGAGGTGGCGAACGGTGTGCCGGATATATATCAGGCTTCATGGAGATATATTAAAGAAGGTGTGCATTCATTAGAAAGGCATACGAATTTGCATTTATATTTCAAAGATAATCCCTACTAAATTTGTGACAATGACTTGACATCCTCGGGGGCACTGTGCGTAGCGGAGAGTATTTTATGATATCGTTATCAGTCTGAAAGAGGCAACGCTTAGTCATACTCTTGTTTACATCACAAGAATGTGCTAGAATAAACCAGAATTATAGAAGATATGCGAAACAGAAACTGCTTCAGTATTTTTTACCGGTACAGGTACTGTTCACAAGAGCGGTGCTTGCATTCCTTGCTTTGCTGATATTTTATCCGCACCATCTGAAGCTGAAAAGCCCAAAACAGGAGTTTGCTTTTGCAGGGGCAGGGCTGTTTGGGATTCTTTTTCCGGAATGAGAAATCAGGTCTGTGGTTTTACATCGGATTTGTGATCGCCGTGACACGCAGAATTTATTTTTACGGAATTCTTTTTTTGATACCGGTACTGCTTATACAGCACGCATCCTAGAATGTGGCATTGTTCCGGGATACGGAGATTGCAGCCAATTTCCTGATTCTTGGATTTTCAGGTAAGTTAAAAACAGAATTACAGTAAATGATCAAAAGAAAAGATGGCATGAAAAATATGCTGTCTTTTCTTTTTTTTGATAGCAGGGGCAAAAGCCTGAAACCGAATTGTGGGAGTAAGAAACAATTTGCATGTTATCTTTTCGTTTTGATATTGACAAAACTAGAAAACTAGTGTACTATATAGCTATGACAGTGATACAAGAAAGAAGGAAGAGCTTATGGAATACAATTCATCGCTGCCAATCTATCTGCAGGTAGCTAATTTGATCAAACGTGATATTGTCACAGGGAAACGGGAACTTGGGGAAAAGCTTCCCTCCGTACGGGAACTGGCGGTGTCTTACACCATCAATCCGAATACGGTCAGCCGTGTATACAAAGAGCTTGAGACGGAAGGTGTCTGTTTTACCAGACGTGGCATGGGAACTTTTGTGACAGAAGATTCAGAGAAGGTGAAAAATATGAAAGAAGAGATGGCGGGGACGCTGATCCATGAATTTTTAGAAGGAATGCAGCAGCTTGGATTTACCAAAACGGATGTGATCCGGATTCTGAAAAAAAAGGAAGAAAGTGGTGAATGATATGGGAAATGTACTGGAAAGTATTGGAGTAACCAAAAACTATGCCGGTAAGGCAGCGGTTGACAATGTATCGTTAAAACTGGAGACAGGGCTTGTCTATGCGATGCTCGGGCCGAACGGAAGCGGCAAGACTACCTGGATGAAGATGGTGGCAGGCCTTGTCAAACCTGGAAAAGGGGAGATTTTATATAAAGGCGAAGCCATCGGAAAGGAGAGCAAGAAAGAGATTGCCTATATGTCCACGGAGCCATATTTTTATAGCTGGATGACGGTTGCCGATGTCGGCAGATATTATCAGGACTTTTTTGAGGATTTTTCAATGGAAAAATATCATCAGATGCTCAAAAGAATGGAGCTGACAGAAGAGCTGAAAACCAAAAAACTTTCCACCGGTATGATGGCAAAGTTAAAGATTGCAGTCACAATGGCAAGAAATGCAAAACTGTATCTGCTGGATGAGCCATTAAACGGCATTGATCTTCTGGCAAGGGATGAGATCATGAAAAGTATTCTGGAAGTCATTGATCCGGATGTCACACTTGTGATCTCCAGCCATCTGGTAGATGAACTGGAGCGAGTGGCAGATGCGGCCATCTTTATGAAAGAAGGAAAAATGGTCAGACAGTGTATGGTTGAGGAACTGAGAAGCAGCGAAAAAAAATCTGTTGTTGATCTGTATCGTGAAATTTACGGACATGGGGGAGAGGAACTATGTTAAAATTAATGAAGTATGAATTTCGGAAGAGTGCATCTTCCAAGCTTATTCTGCTGGTGCTTACAGCAGTTTTTGAACTGGCATTTCTTGGGGGCGTATTTTTTAAAGGATATAATCTGATGGGGACAGGTATGATGTTCCTGATCTTGTGTGCATTTTTCGGTGTGTTTTACATTGGACTGGAAGGTATCATGACACTGTATCGGGATCTGAACAGCAAACAAAGTTATATGCTGTTTCTGACACCAAAGAGCAGTTATGAGATTTTAGGTGCCAAAATCCTGGAAAATGGCATTTCAATCCTTATGGCAGGAGCATTTTTTATCGTACTTGCCGTGTTTGACCTGACTGTGGCAACGCTCTGTATCGGCGGGGCAAAAGAACTTATGGATAGCATAAGACAGATTATGGATATAAGACTGAACATCAAGATAGTATCAGATGCAGTGATCCTGTCCGTCTTTGCATCCCTGGTTAGCTGGATCAGTATTGTTGTGATTGCCGATATGGCAGTGATTCTTTCGGCGAGCGTGCTTGCAGGCAAAAAGGGAAGCGGGATCGCGGCATTTGCACTGTTTCTGATCCTTTCCTGGCTGTTCAGTCAGATGCTGAACCTGGTGCCTGCATTTGACAATATGAACCTGACCATGATTCTGGAAATCGCAGTATCTCTGGTACTGAGTGTGATTTTCTACTTTATCAGCGGATGGATCATGGAAAAGAAACTGAGCGTCTGAAACAGAAAAATGATAGGTTGACCTTTATCTCCTGGCATCGTAGAATAGTGACAGAGCAAAAAGCTTTCTATTGATATTGAGAATCTGACAGGAGAAAAAGATATGTTATCATTTGAAAATGATTATTCTGAAGGAGCACATGAAAAGATCCTTCAGAGATTTATGGAAACAAATCTGGAGAAAGTATCCGGATACGGATCTGATCCATACTGTGAAAGTGCAAAACAGAAAATCCGGGAGGCGTGCGAATGTCCGCAGGCAGATGTTTATTTCCTGACGGGCGGTACGCAGACAAATGCCGTTGTGATCAGCTCCATGCTGGAATCTTATGAGGGCGTGGTCGCAGCACAGACCGGCCATGTAGCCTGCCATGAGGCGGGAGCCATTGAGTACAGCGGCCATAAAGTGATCACAGTTCCGCAGTACAAAGGCAAAATAAAAGCAGAAGATCTGAAGAACTGCCTGAAAACATTCTGGGATGACGAAAGCCACGAACATATGGTATTTCCGGGGATGGTTTATATTTCCCATCCTACGGAGTACGGTACTTTGTATACAAAGGCGGAGCTGGAAGAGATCAGCAGCGTATGCCGCAGTTATAATATCCCACTGTTTCTCGACGGAGCAAGACTGGGCTATGGTCTGATGAGTGAAGAAACAGATGTAACTCTTCCGATGATTGCAAAATACTGCGATGTTTTCTATATCGGCGGGACAAAAGTCGGAGCACTGTGTGGAGAAGCCGTCGTATTTTTGGGCAACAGAACACCGAAACATTTCCTGACGCTGATCAAACAGCGGGGAGCACTGCTTGCAAAAGGCAGATTGCTCGGAATCCAGTTTGACACACTGTTCACAGATAACCTGTACTTTGAAATCAGCAGACATGCGATAGCAATGGCAGATTATTTAAAGAAAGGACTGGCAGAAAAAGGCTGCCGTTTCTATCTGGATTCACCGACCAATCAGCAGTTTGTCATTCTCGAAAACCGGAAAATGACAGAACTAAAAAAAGAAGTAAAGTTCAGTTTTTGGGAAAAATACGATGAAAACCACACCGTAGTACGCTTTGCGACAAGCTGGGCAACGAAAAAAGAAGAGATCGATCAGCTGCTGGATCTGTTCTGAGATTTTAGCAGCACACAAAGGCAGGGTAAGCGATTACCCTGCTTTTTTACAACTCTTTCACAAAATCGGCTGTTTTCTTTCAGCTTGTTTTAAACTTTACGGGATATACTTCTCTTAAATCAAAGAGAAAAGGAAGTGCATGCCAAGTCTCACGTGCGTTCTATCTATATCTCACCCGGTATATCCACGACACTGTCTCTGACAGCCAGTGTCGGCGGCAGTACGATCTTATAAGGCAGATGCTGCGGATCATCCAGGCGGTCAAGCAGCATTTTCACTGCCATTTCTCCCATGACTTCCAGATGTGCGGTGACACTGGTCAGCGGTGGCTCGGTCAGGATAGACAGCGGTGTGTCATTGAAACTGATGACAGATACATCCTCCGGAATGCGAAGTCCGACTTCACGCAGGTTGCTGACAGCGGTGATCGCAGATTCCTCATTATAGGCAAGGAGAGCTGTCGGGATATGATCTTTTTGTTCCAGCCATTTGCGGATCTGAGCAGAACCGTCTTTGGCAGAAAGGCCGGTATCAATGATCAGATGCTCGTCGTAAAGACCGGCATTTTTCATATAATCAATAAAATACTGACGTCTTGCCTCCAGGGCAGGGCGTTTTTTCTGGTCTAATTTATAGGCAGGACCAAGAAAACCGATCTTGCGGTGACCTTTGTACAGCAGATAATCCAGTGCCTGTTCCACACCGAGACGGAAATTCAGGACAACCGAGTCAAAGCGGCGTTCATCCGGGGAAGAATCCACAAATACAATGTTCGGGCTGATATCCAGCAGCTGTGCAATCTGCTGGTCTGAAAAAATGCCGATCGCCAGGATACCGTCAAGCGGGGTCTTTTCCAGTGTCTGATATTTGCCGGACTGCTCAAAAAGATAAGATACATTACAGTCATGCTCCATACAGTTGCGTACCACATAATTCTTCAGATAAAGATAGTACGGATCAGCCAGCTGCTCTTTTAAAGACATCATCTCAACGATGGCGATATGGACGAGGCGGTTTTTATGGGAACGTCTTGTTTTCGGAAGCGTGTAGTGAAGTTCATCTGCCGCTTCAAGAATTGAGACTCTGGTGTTGTCGGTTACGTTCAAAGTCGGATCATTGTTCAGTACACGGGAAATCGTGGTCACTGAGAATCCGGTGTGTTTTGCTAAATCTCGGATAGTTGCCATGCTATTTTCTCCAATACATTTTTTATTTGCACATAACTGCCGAAAAACGGACCAAAATCGCACATCAGGCCTTACGTGTGTCTGGCTTGAATGTTACAGTTATGTTCACTCATTTGTTTACTTTAATACTTTGATTATAAACACACTTTTTTACTTTAGCAAGAAAAATTTAAAGAGACTTCCGGTATTTGCTTGGAGATATTCCCTGCGTTTTTTTGAAAACTTTTGTAAAATAAAAGTAATCGTGGTAGCCGACTGCGTTTGCAATCTCCTCGATGGAGCGGCTGTCATCTTTTAAAAGTTCTTTCGCCTTCTGCATACGTCTTGCCGTGATATATTCTGAAAAAGACAGTCCCAGTTCTTTTTTGATCAGGGTGCTTAAGCGGCTGGAGCTGATATTGTACATTTCTGCCAGGGAAGTTAAAGAGAGTTCTTCCGTATCGTGTTCCTGGATATAAGCCAGAATTTTTTTGAACAGAGAGGTTCCGACAGTCGAAAGGTCTGTGATCGTTGCATTTTGCATCGTGTCTTCAGAAGTTTCAGAAGCGGCAGGCTCAAGTTCATTTCGAAGGCGTGACAGGGTTTTGTTCAGAGTTTCCTGCTGGATCGGTTTCAGAAGATAATCAAAAGCACCGCACAGCATTGCCTGTCGTGCATACTCAAATTCGGCATAGCCGGAGATCAGCACGACTTTGGTGGGGATCTGATGTTCTGAAAGATAGGACATGACTTCCAGACCGGAAAGCCCTGGCATACGGATATCGGTAAACAGGACATCCGGTTTTAAGGTTTTGATATCTTCAAGCGTAGTCACGCCGTTATGTGCTTCTCCGATCACCTCAAAAGGAAGTCCGGATTTCTGGATCAGTTTTTTCAGACCAATGGTGATCCAGGCTTCATCATCTGCAATATAGACACTTATCATAAAATACTCCCTTCTGCTTCTGTCATCATTTTTTGTGGAATCATAATGGTAATGCAGGTTCCTTTGCCGGAGATACTTTTTATGTCAAAAGAAAACTGCTTATCATAATGAAGTTTCAGTCGTTGATAAATATTAAAGACGCCGATTTTGGTTGTATTTTTTTCGGTTTCCAAAGAGGCGGTGATCTGTTTTAAATGCTCCGGTTCGATGCCGCATCCGTCATCTTCAACCACAAAGCAGAGTTTCTGGTCATCGGAACTGAAGACACGTACCCACACGGTACCGTTTTCAATCTTTTGTTCAAGCCCGTGAAAGACGGCATTTTCCACGAGCGGCTGGAGTAGAAGCTTCAGTACGCTGCAGTTCAGTATGGAATTTTCTGCCTCGATTTCAATGCAGATCTTGCCCATAAAACGATAATTTACGATCTTTGCATATTCACGGATATGATCCAGCTCATTTTCTACGGTAACCATATCAGTTCCCTTGACGGCAAAGCGGAAGACATTGGAGAGAGCCATCGTAAGTTCTGCGATGTCATCAACATCGTAGAACAGAGCCATATCCCGGATACATTCAAACGTATTATAGAGAAAGTGCGGATTGATCTGGCTTCGATAGGCAAGGATCTCTGCCTGCTTTTTGGAAAGTTCCGTTTCATAGGCAAGATATTTTACCTGTTCGATCTCCAGCTGCATTTTTTGCTTTTCATCAAGCATCTGATTCAGGCTTTTTGCAACCGTGCCGATCTCATCCGGGCGGTCGAGGGAAAGCCGGGAGTCTGGATTCTGATTGATCTTACGGATAAAAGCAGAAATTCCGGTGATCGGTTTTATGATGCTGTAATTGCAGTACAGAAGCAGAAAGAGCAAAAGACACAGGGAAATGCAATAAACCAGGATTTGTGTTTCTTTCAGGTTCTGGTCCGGTTTCCGAAGATCTGATTCCGGAAGGAAACCGGCAATTTTCCAGTCATTGCAGGAAAGTGTCTGAGTGAAAAAATATTTTTCGGAAGTGCTGTGCAGAATCTCGGATGCCAGCGTGCTTCCGCAGGACTCCACGGAACCGGCAGAAGCAAGAATGCAGTCCGAGGAGTCCAGAAGAAAAACAACGGCATCTTCCGTTGACTGCACATTTTGAAGTGTATCATCAAAACTTTCCGGTTCCAGGACAAAAACGCAGGTACCAAGCAGCTTCTGGTACTGGATATTGTTCAGATCATAAACAGGGAAGATCAGCTCATAGTAAGGGCGTTTTTCGTTTGATTTCAGATGCGATGCCCGGATATCCATCACGGCATCGGTGTTCAGTACGGAAGTATCGATCGAAAAATTTTTCCCCATGGAAGCAATCTGCTTTGCATCTGCATTGTAGAGATAAACGCTTAAAATGCGGTCATTCAGCAGGATTGTGTTGGAAAAAACCGAGGCAAGCTCCTGTGTATCCGGAAGCCGGTTCAGAGAATTTACCGAAAAATACTGCTGCACGGTCGGAGAATAGCAGAATGCAGTTGTGATATTGTAAAGCGAGTCCCAGGATGCTTCGATACGTGTGGCAGTCTGGGCTGTCAGCCGTTCATTCAGGGCGAGCGTGTTTTTACGCACAGATCTTGCATAGTCTGCTGACATAAAAAGATAGGCAGATGAAAGCACAGCAAGGATCACGGCAGCGATCCCGGCCAGCTTAAAGATCAGGTGTCTGCGGTAAGTCTGTAAGAAGTTCATGGTTTTGTTTCTCCGTTTGGTTTTGAGGTGTCTTGCATTTGTGGGTTGACTTTCTCTATTTTTTTACCGTAATAGGAAAAATTCTCCTGCATTTGCCGGTTGATCTTCTGATCCAGTTTTTCAGCTCCAAGTTCTTTTTGTGTGGTTACAAAAAGCTGATACTGTTTTTCAAACTCGGTATCCGAAGAAGCAGAGAGGATTTTCGGAATCTGCTCTTTGCGGTAAGCTTCCAGCGTGCTTTCAATCTGACCTTCTTCACTGTCCGGGGAAATGTAATTATCCGGCAGACGAAGAAGGGCAGAATCATAAACATAAATGTCCGGATATCTGGCAAAAGCAGTCTGGATCTGATTTAAACAGTCGTCCATGCTTCCTTTTGCAGGTACCGGGATCAGGCTGTGATCCCAGGCAACATTGTAAAAATTCCAGAACAGTCCGAGCATATCATTGGAATCATGAAAGCGCTGTTGTCCTCTGGCAGTCCGGTGGATATAACCATCCGAGTCGAAAGTATAATCTTTGTTTTCCACGCCGTAGTTGCTGTAGAGCAATCCTTCGTCAGAAGTCATATAATCCAAAAAGCGGGCGACAAGTTCCGGGTTTTTGCAGCTTTTGGATACAAAAGTCTGCATCCAGCCGGTCGGTACACTCAGGTCGATGCTCATCACCGGACGTTTTCCAGAGTCAGAGAGGATCGGACCTGCGGAAACCCACCTGGTGGCATCCACACCTGTATTGGAAGTGTTTCCGATATAGCAGAAAACACGGTCATCTGCTATCAGATCGCGCATCTGGAGATTATCAAGTGTCAGATCTTCACTGAAAGCATAACCTTTGCGGAAGGCTGTGTTCAGAAAGGCAAAAGCCTCTTTGCATTCCGGCTGAAGGAAGCGTTCAGTATAATTTCCGTTATCGTCAATGACTTCAGCACCGAAGGAACCGATCAGGCAGGAAATCGAAGAGTCCAGATATTGATTGCCTTCCAGCAGCAATGGGATGGTGGACTGTCCGTCGTCAGCAGTCAGCTTTCTGACTTTTTCAAAAGCTTTTAAGACCTGAGAGGCAGTCTGTATATCCGAAACGGTCAGGTTTGCACGTGCCAGAAGTTTGCGGTTAAACATAATGCCATGATTGTAACTGTGGGTGAAAAGATCTCCATAATAAGAGGTCTTTTCTTTCCAGGTTTTGCGGGCATCATCGGTATTCAGGTGTGAAAGATAAGCATACCAGTCTCCGTACTGTCGGATATATTCCAGTTTCCTGTCTTTCGGGAAATCTTTCAGCAAATGGGAATCCGGGCAGTAAGTTTCAAAAAAATCCTGCAAAGCCCAGACCTTTCCGGAACGGATCAGCTGATTGATCACATTCTTGTCCGTAGCGACGATCAGGTCAGGGAGTTCATCTTTTAAGATCATCAGACTCAGCTTTTTGGATGCGTCCTGCGGCGGAATCGCAAAATCCAGGTATGCTCCGGTTTTCTTTGAGATACCGGCACTGATGCTTCCTTCTTCAAAACTCCAGACAGGAGGATTCCAGAAAGAGACATCTGAAAAAAGAGTAAGCTCTGTATAATTGTTTTCAGCAGAATCCATGTTTTCCTGCGTGGCAGCTGTGCAGCCAGTCAGGAAAAGACAGAAAAATAAAAAGAGGAGAAGTAGTTTTTTTGTACGTTTCATACATACAACCTCCAAAAATTTTTGATTCAACATTATTAGTATAACACAGGAAAAAAGCGAAAGAAATGGAAAACGGTAAAAAAAGTACCAAAAAACAAAAAATAGTACATATGATTTTGGTGAAAAATTTTGTATATTACCAGTAAGCAAAGTGTATAAATTCACTAAACACGATGCGGATAGTGTGAAAAGCAGCAAAAAGGAGGAAAAAATGAACAAAAAAAGAAAAGGTGCGAGACGATGGACGGCGTTAGCCTTGAGTGTTGCCATGGTTTTCAGTGGAATCGGGATTCTTCCGGCTCCAGTGAAAGCAGAAGCGGCAGATGTCGCGGCAGCCGTTCAGAAAACAGGAGCGACAACAGAACGCAGTGAGCGTAAAATGAAATTTGGAGATGACTGGAAATTCAAACTGGTCAATAAGTACAACATTAACGATACTTCCGTTCAGGCGGATGGTGTGGACTACGATGATTCGAGCTGGGATAACGTTGATCTGCCGCATGACTGGGCAATCTATGGTACTTATGAGAACAGCAATGGTGTCAGAGCGGCACAGGGTTCTCTGGCAGGCGGTGTCGGCTGGTACCGCAAGAGCTTCACACTTTCCGATGACTTTAAAGACAAAACCGTTTCAATTGAATTCGACGGTGTGCAGATGATCAGCCAGGTATGGGTGAACGGACATACCGAGGACAACTGGAAGCAGTACCTTGGCTACAACACCTTTACGTATGATATCAGCAAATATCTGAAATACGATGGCAGCGAGAATGTGATCGCAGTCAAAGTACAAAGCAGCAACAGCAGTGCCAGATGGTATGCAGGAGCCGGTATCTACCGTAATGTATATCTGATTTCCACCGAGAAACTGAATGTTCCGGTGAATGGCGTGCAGATCACTACTCCGTTTGAAAAACTGGAAGCAGAAGGTGGCAAATACGAAGAAATCAAGAATGCCACAAAAGCAGGCGTTGACATCAAGACGGACGTAACAAACGATTCTGATACAGAAGCAACTGGTGTTTCAGTAAAATCGACCGTTTATAACAAGGAAAGCGATGTTATTTCCACACAGACCGATGACATTACCGTAGCAGCCGGTAAAACAGAGACGATTAGCCAGAGTGTGGATGTAGCAAACCCGAAACTTTGGTCCGTGGATTCACCGAACCTCTACTGGGTAAGAACGGAGATCATCCAGAATGGCAAAGTTGTGGATCGTACCGACAGCCGTTTTGGTATCCGTTATATTGCTACGAATCCGAACAGTGGATTTTATTTAAACGGTGTGCATACAAAACTGAATGGTGTCTGTGAACATTCTGACCTGGGATCTCTTGGTATGGAGACCTATCAGGCAGCTGTTGACAGAAGAATCCGTACACTGAAAAAATACGGTGTCAATGCGATCCGTACCTCCCATAACCCGGTGTCACCGGAGTTTATCGAGGCGTGTGACCGTCTTGGAATGCTGGTATTTGAAGAAGCCTTTGATCAGTGGCTGTATTCAAAAAACAGTGACGATTATCATAACTACTTCAATAAAGCAGCAGATGGAAAAACTGTCGTTTTTGATAAAGCCGGAAATGATAATACCAACAATGACACTTCTTATATAGAAGTAAAACGTGAGGATCTGCAGTCCAATGCAGAACGTGATATCAAAGCGATGGTAGACCGTGACAAGAACGCACCTTGTATTTTTGCATGGAGTACCGGTAACGAAATCTACGATGCACGTTACAAACATGGTGAAAATACACTGGATATGCTGACCGGCTGGATCAAAGAAATCGACACGACAAGACCGGTCGCAGCATGCCCGCCGACCTGGGACAATTACTGGGCAAATAATGCACAGCAGGAAAAGCATCTGGCAAAAGCAGAAATGTCCGGATTTAACTATGCAACCGAACAGTATGACGGTGCCCACTCCAGATATCCGAATATGGTTATTTTTGGATCTGAGACAGTATCCGCTTATTATTACCGTGGTGTTTACTTCCTGGAAGGAGAAGGAAGCGGCGACAGATGTAATGAATATCCGACTTACTGGACATTTTCATCGGCAACCGCTTCTCTGGAAGCACACAGAGACAAAACTTACACAGCCGGTGAATTCGTATGGACCGGACATGACTACTTAGGTGAGCCGACCCCAAGAAGCTGGCCATCCAAGAGTTCCTACTTTGGTATGATCGACACCGCAGGTTTTGCAAAAGATGTTGTTTATATGTACAAGAGTATGTGGACGGATACACCGACCGTACATCTTCTGCCGCAAAAATGGAATTTCAAGGCAGGACAGAAAGTGCCGGTATACATTTACACAAATGCAAAGAGTGTGGAACTGTTCTTAAACGGAAAATCACTTGGCATTAAGAATTATGACAAACAGACTGCTTCCCCGGTATATATCTACTGGACAAAAGGAACCAGCGGACTGGATTACGAAGCAGGCGAACTCAAAGCAGTCGGCTATGACCAGCCGGACGGAAAAGGAAACGTGATCGCAACCGATGTGGTAAATACATCAGGTGATGCAGCACAGGTAGAACTTTCCGCAGACAGAACGTACATCAAAAACGATGGCGATGATATGGTATTTGTAGAAGCTACGATTGAGGACAATACAGGAATCATGGTTCCTGGAGCAGACAACCGTATCACTTTCGACGTAGAAGGCGGCGAAATCGTATCTGTGGACAACGGTGATCCGCGTGACCATGATCCATACAAAAACACAGACAACCGCAAAGCGTTCAGCGGAAAAGCACTGCTGATCGTAAAAGCAGAAGAAGGAAGCACTGATGACATTGTGATCACAGCGACAGCTGAGAGTGACAATGGTATCCTGAAATCCAATACCATTACCGTAGGTTCTAAAAACGAACTTCCGGGTGACGGAACGGATACACCGAAGCTTCAGGATGCATCCGTAGTGATGGGCAAAGGCATTTCTGCAGATTCTGTTCTGCCAAAAACCGTAAAAGTACAGTACAGCAACGGTGTGGTCGATGAGCACCAGGTAACCGGATGGAACCTGGATAACCTGAATGTAAACCAGGCAGGTACTTACAAAGTAACCGGAACGGCAGAAGGCATGGAAGGCACGTTTGAATGTACTGTAACAGTCAAAGATATCAAATCCGCAACGGTAGACAATGTAACAACACTGGTAAATGTAGAACCGTCCCTGCCACAGTTTGCAGCGATCGAGTATGCAGACGGCACAAAAGGTTCTGCCCCGGTAACCTGGGATGAAGTTCCGGAAGAAAATTATGCAAAAGCAGGAAAATTTGAAGTGACCGGAAAGATCGGACCAGAAGTTACTGTAAAAACAGAAGTAAGCGTAAAAGAGATCAAGTCTGTCGAGGAAGTACATGCATCTACCGTAATCGGAACACTTCCGGTTCTGCCGGCAGGTGTGGAAGTAACCTTTACCGACGAAAGTAAAGAAATTGTAGGTACAGACTGGCAGATCAAAGCAGAAGATGTGGCAGCAGCAGGAACCTTAAAAGTAAAGAGCAAGATCCTTGGTTCTGATATGGAAGCTGTTGCGAATGTCGATGTGAAATATGCGGTGGCAACAGGTAATCTGGAATACACATCAACAGGAACAGTAAGCAAGGACAAGACCGTAAACGGTGCAGGTTTGAGCGTACGTATCGATCAGGGCGGAAAGCCGACCGAATATGCAGCAGGTTTAAGTATGCTTGGCGGATCAGAAGCCGTTTATAATGTAGAAGGAAAAGGATATGAAGCATTCCGTGCTTATGTCAGCTTGAGTTTTGATAACGGACAGGATGCAGAAGGAGCCGTTTCTTTCGAAGTTTATGTCGATGATGAAAAGACACCAAGATACCGTTCCGGTGTCATGACACATGCCACCAAGAACCTGGCACTTGATGTGGATATCAAAGGTGCAAAGACCGTAAAACTGGTGACAAAAACGGAAGATTCCAGTGTAGATAACAGCAAGAATATCGGTAACTGGTGTGACACGAAATTTGTTTCTTCCAATGTGGAGGTCAAGAGTGCAAAACTGAAAGAAAAAGATTTCTACTATGCAGAAAAAGGGGCACAGCCGTCCCTGCCGCAGACAGCAGAAGTACAGGTAGATGATACCCATACCGGAGCATTCCGTATTGCATGGTCTGAGATTGATACATCAAAAGCAGATGTGGTCGATGTAGAAGGAACAGTTCTTGGGATCGCTGATCCGGAAAATCATAAGGTGAAAGCAAAGGTAATCGTTGATTTTAACAATGTAGTTAAAGTGCCGGCACTGATGAATAAGATCGGTGAATGGGAAGTAAAAGAAGCCTTTGACTATGTTGAGACAACAGGAACAAAGACCAATATCAAAGATATTGAAGATATCACAGCCAAATCGTCCGTTATTTATAAATGGACAAACAATATGCTGATCGAGAATTGCCATAACTATGGTTTTGATTACGGGGTATATCCGGGAACAAACAGTGCAAATCCGGAATATCTGATCGTGCGTGCACCGGCGATCAAAGGTTTTGTCCTTCGAGGAACCGGCTCAACAGATGGAAATGCAAATCAAAACTTTACTTTCTATACTTCGGCAGACGGAGAAAACTGGAAAGAATTCAAAGATTACACAAAAACAACCGATACTTCCGTAAGCGGAAGCTGGCCGAGCAGACTTTATACAGCAACACAGATGCCGGATGACACAAACTATATCAAGATTGCATATCCGACCGGAAATACATGGCAGTTCAATATGAACAAACTGCAGCTGACCGGTGGCGAAGTAATTCCTGAAGGCAAAGCAGTTGTCAGTCTGGATGCAAACGGCGGAAGCCTTCCGGAAGGAACAAGTACAAAACGTACGCTGAACAAAGGCGACCAAGCAGGAGAACTGCCGACACCGACCAGAAACAGACATAACTTTAAGGGCTGGTTTACACAGCCGGAAGGTGGAGAAAAAGTAACAGAAGAAACGGTGGTTTCAGATTCTATAATCCTCTATGCACAGTGGGAAAAATCAACCAAAGCAGAAGACGTACCTGTTTACTTTGTGGACTGTGGTGCAAATGCTTTCTCAGCAGAAGGAAAAGCATATAGAAAGGATTACACAGATACGCTGAAAAACACAGTACCGGATCAGGCATACAGTGAAACAAGCGGGTGGGGATTCACAAATCCGGCATCTGAAGTAGAAGCAAACGGAAGCGGGGATGCCTATACGACGATCCGCAACTTTAAAGCAGGAAACAATCAGAAGACCATGACCTACAAATTTGCACTGGATGCAGGAACGTATGAAGTAGTAACTGGATTCTATGATCCATGGGCACAGTGGGCAGGCGATGACCGCCATACAAAGATTACTGTGGCAGATGAAGCAGGAACCGAACTGGCTGTACACGAAGACCACAAGATCAGCGGCAGCAAAGACAGTGTGACACTGGAAAATATCACACTTTCAGAAGCAGGCAATGTGACTGTGAACTTAAGTCCGCTGAAAAAAGTGGACAGCAACATCGACAGCTGTGATGTGCTGGTAAGCTTTATCGTGATCGTGAAAAAGGCAGCAGAGCAGCCGGATATTCCGAAGACAGATACAAAAGCAGGACTGAAGGCAGCCATTGACCTGGCAAAAACGCTGAAAGCAGATGACTATACAGCAGCATCTTACAAAGCACTTTCTGATACGATCGCAAGTGCGGAGAAAGTATATGCAGAAACAGAACCAAGTGCAGAAGCAGTCCAGACACAGATCCATGCTCTGGCAGAAGCAGTCAGAAATCTGAAATCTGCAGCAGCAGACACGAAAAAAGACCTGACACAGCAGATGAAAGAAAAAGATGCAGAATTAGCAGCAAAAGATACCGAACTGAAAACAGCACAGAAGAATGCATCAGATCTGGATGCTCAGCTTAAAAAAGCAGAAAAAGATCTGGCGGATCTGAAAAACGGAAGCGAAGCAGAAAAAGCAGAACTCCAGACACAGATCAGCAGTCTGAAAGAACAGCTGGATGAAGCAAATGCGAAAATTACAGTTCTGAAAGCAGAAAAAGAAAGAATGACAGGTGAGAAAGAGTCTCTGCAGGCTGAGATTAAGAAAGCTCAGGAAGATGCAGCGAAGAAGAAGGCAGAAGAAGCAGAGGCACTTCGCAAAGCTCAGGAAGAAGAGAAGAAAGCCAAAGAAGAACTGCAGAAACTGAAAGATGCCATGACACTGAAAACAGGTGATACCATTACCGTAAAGGGCGTAACATATCGCGTGACCAATGCAGAAGCAAAGACAGCGGAAGCTTATGGCGTGGTAAACAAAAGCCAGAAACACATCGAAGTAGCCGCAACGGTTAAGATCAAAGGAAATACCTGCAAAGTAACGGCAATCGCAGATCAGGCATTTGCCGGAATGAAAAAAGCAACAAAAGCAGTGATCGGCAAGAATGTGAGCAAGATCGGCAAAAAAGCATTCAACGGCGATGGAAAACTTAAGAGCATCACAGTAAAAAGCAGGAAACTGAAAACGGTCGGTAAACTGGCACTGAAAGGCATCAACAAAAAAGCAGTGATCCGTATACCGAAGTCAAAGAAAAAAGCTTACAGGAAACTTTTCAAAGGCAAAGGACAGAAAAAGAGTGTCATTGTAAAGTAGTAAGTTCATAAATCCAAAACGCATATCACCTTAAAAACAGCAGAAAAACCACAGACAGCGTAAGAACTGTTCTGTGGTTTTTTGTATCGTACAGAAAAAATTACCAAAAAATAAAAAATATTCCATATGTTTTTGTAAAGAAAT
>ERZ1035006.932-NODE-932-length-21257-cov-6.683615_pt1 | contig 21257 bp, 17 predicted proteins | sample MGYA00520694_ERZ1035006 | MGnify/ENA primary metagenome ERZ1035006 (study PRJEB33766, sample SAMN09781746) | gut metagenome | biome: gut microbiome | host: Homo sapiens | place: Madagascar | study: EMG produced TPA metagenomics assembly of the PRJNA485056 data set... | reverse complement strand
CTCTTTGGTTGCCCGAGGGTACAAAATGTTTGTTTCTCGCCATGCCTTGTTTGGAGTTTTCCCTGAAACAGCAAGATGATCTGCCCTCATGCTTTGTCTGGGCGCATCGCCCGAGGTCTTAGATGGTGAGTCCACGCACTTGGGTTCTGTTGTTGTCTGGGCGAAAGAGGCTATAGGACAAAAAGAGGAGGAGAAAGAAGGGCTGCAGGGCAAAAAAGAAGGAGTCCCGAAGGACTCCTTCATGGTGCGCTTTGGTGCGATACGCCTTGCCACCCTTAACTCAGGAGTGCAATGCGCGCAGCAGCTTTTGGCGCCGTGGTTGCGCGATGCGCTGCCTTACTTGGGGTCGAAGGAGCAAAGCACTCGGCAGCCATTCTTGGTGCCAAAGGTGCGGTTCTATGCAGCTTCCTTGTTGCCGAACACGCGCGTTGCGATAACGACAACGAGGGCAACGGCGATGCCGCCGATAAGCGAAGGCCAAGGTGAGCCGGTGAAGCCGGCAACCAGATATCCAAACAAGCAGATGACGGCAACCAGGGAAGCGTAGGGCAGCTGGGTTGCCACGTGGCGCAGGTGGTTACATTCCGCGCCGGCAGAAGAAAGGATAGTGGTATCGGAGATGGGCGAGATGTGGTCGCCATATACTGCGCCGGCGAGCGTTGCGCCGATGGTGACCAGGAACAGCGGGTCGCTTTCGGGGAACACGCCCAAAACGATGGGCAGGATCAAGGCGGCGGTGCCCCAGGAAGTGCCCATAGCGAATCCGATGAAGCCGGAAACCACGAAGATGACGGCAGGCAAGAACGAAAGCTCAAAGCCCATAGTGGTAAGGAAGTTGGAAACGAATTCGCCCGTACCCAACATGTAGCGGCATGCGCCGCCCAAGCTCCATGCCAAAACAAGGATCATGATAGCGCCCACCATAGAGCGAACGCCTTCGGAAGCGCCTTCAGTGAAGCCAACCAGGGTGGTGAGCTTGCGGGGCAGGAACATGCATGCGGCGACTACCAATGCCACAGCGGCACCGATGCACAGTCCGCCGATGGGGTTTTCGCCAACGGCGGTTGCGAAGTCTACGCCTTCAAAGAAGCCGCCAACATACAGCATGCCCGTGATGGAGAACACGATAAGCACTACGATAGGGATTACCAGGTCGAACACCTTGCCGTTGGGGGAGACATCCAAACCCTTGAACTGCTCGACCGCCTTCGTGGCGCCTTCCAGGTCGGACTGCTCGGTGATTACGGTTTCGACGGCATCGGGATTGCTGGGAACGCCCGCCTTGGATACCGTTTCCAGAGCTGAGGCATGAGGCGGAATGGGGCTGTAGGTATGAGCGTCGCAGTCACGCTGAGCCTTGCCCATGCTGAAAAAGTCTTTGCCGAAGCCGCACATAGCGAACACGAACACGATGGTTACCAGTGCGTAGAGGTTGTACGGAATGGAGGCAACGAACGTGTTGAAGCCGTTTTCGCCCATGTAGCCACCCATGGCAACTGCCCACGAGGAAACGGGGGCAATGATGCACACCGGGGCAGCGGTGGAGTCGATGATCCATGCTAGTTTTTCATGGCTGATGCGGAACTTGTCGGTTACGGGGCGCATAACGGCACCAACGGTGAGGCAATTGAAGTAGTCGTCAACGAATACCACGATGCCCAGAAGAGCCGTCATAACGGTTGCCATGCGAGCGCTCTTGATGTGCTTTGCGGCCCATTCGGCATATGCGCGCGAACCACCAGCAATGGCGATGATGACAACCAGCGCTCCTAATAACGCCAAGAACAGGATAAGCGCCGCATTCGATGAGATTTGCTCCGCCATAACCTGAGGGATAAGCGTAAATGCGGTGATGAGCTGGTTGAAGCCGACGCCTTCAAGGCAGAACTCGTAAATGATAAGACCCGAGAACACGCCAACCAGCAGGGAGGAATACACCTCCTTGGTGATAAGGGCGAGGCCTAGCGCCAGAAGCGGCGGCAGGATAGACCAAGCACCGGTGGAAAGAAGCTCAAAGCCTTCCATGTACAGTCTCCTTACTGCAAATAGGGCGCAGGCGATGCTGCGCTGGGAAGGCGGCGGCTAGCGAAGCCGCGCATGATGCATTTCCAGCGCAGCCTTGCATGCGCTTTTTCAACTGTGCCGATTATAGGCTAGCTTCGTTGCCATAACGTTGCGTTTATGAGCGAAGGAAGGCGTAACGGGTGGGCGGTGCGTAAATGCGATCGGTTACAGGAAGTACTTTCCTGCATTCGCCCCCACAACAATAAGATCCACGCCTCGAAGAAGCGCGAACAGGGCGATGAACAGTGCGAGCATTTCGGGAATGGAGAAGAACATGAATCCGATAACGATGGAAACGACGCCCGAGAACAGCATCCAACCCCAAAGGGGGAGGCCTGCGCGCTTGACCATGAAGGTTGTCACAACTTCATAAATGCCGAAGACCAAGACGAATGCGCCGATAACCCAAGGTAGCACTGCGGCAAAGGCAAAGGGGTGAATCACGAACATGGCCCCAATGAGCACGTCAAGGATGCCGTAGGCCAGGATCCATCCAGAAAAGCCCAGAAGATCACGATCGCGAATGAACGTTGCGATATTGACAACGCCGGAAACCACAAAGGCGGCACCAACGATAAACGCGATGGATGCAAGGGTGAGGCCTGGGAAGAATGCGCATACCAAGCCAAAGATGATAAACAATATGCCGGCAACGATGAGCTGCCAGTTCCGTTCGGTTTTCGTGTTCATGATTAACCCTTCTACGTTGCGTTTCCCTCATTGTAGTGCGCTTTCATGCAGGTGAAGGTGTATGTAAAGGAAATGAAACAACGCGGGCGTAAGTGGGGATTCGCCCCTTTTTGCTGGCTGTTCAGCATCTCGGGGCACTTGCCTGAGCCGCCTCAAAGCGAAACTTGTCCTTAAGCGGTAACGAAGGGAAGGGGGATGTCGTGGCTTTCTGCCGGGATGGGGGCAACCCTCTGTTCGGCAAAGGCGACGCCGACAGCATGGCATGCATCAGTAAGCTGGCAAAGGTAGCGGTCGTAGTTGCCCGCCCCGTATCCTAAGCGGTTGCCGTTTACGTCGAACCCTACAGCGGGAACCACGATGAAGGCAAGCTCGCTAGCAGCAATATAGGGCATGGCGGCAAGCTCGGGACTGACATGGTGGTATTCCTTCAGTGGATCGTTCAGAAATGGCACGCAGTTGTCGTGGAATGCCTCGGCTCCAACCAAGCGCATTTCCATGGTTTGCTGAGTGATGTGCAGAGCGCTGGGGTCTGACCCCGGTTCGCGCATGCCGCGCCCCGGAGCATCGGGGATGCCTTGGGCGTCGGGCATCATGCAGGGAAAGGCAACGTTGCAGCCTCGCAGGTAGGCATAGTCGATGAAGCTTGCCAGGTTAACTTCCCAGGGGAATGCGGAGTATACGCCGACTGTGGGTTTTTCTCGGGGTATTTCGGCCATCAGGGCGTCAAGGCGCCGGCTTAACTCTGTGCAGATCTGTTCGCTTTTGCTTGCGCGCACTTTAGGCACAAGGGCGGAGCGTGCTTTCTTCGCCTGGGTTCTTAGCCGGTTGCGGGCTTCTGAGGGGGTTTCGCTGCTGGGGGTGGGGGTATGTTTGCTATTGGTGCTCATACCGCGCATTGTACGCTTGGTGGGTGCGATAGAAGAAACGTATTGGCGAATGTGCGCCTGGTGGGCGCAATAGGGAGCGTGTTGGCGGAAGTCGCAAAAGGAAAGGCGGCGGTCGGGGCGTGGCCCGGGTGGTGGTTGTGCTCGCTAGCGCTCAAGGGACTCGGTAAGGGCAGCGGAACAGAGTCCAGCACGTGATTGCGTATCTGATTTGCGGTAGATGGAGGTCAGATGCTTCTGCAGGGCGCGAAGGGATATTCCCATGTCGTCGGCGATGCATTGGAGCGTTTCTTCGCTCGAACATACCGCGGAAAGAACGTCGCGTTCGCGCGGGGTTAGGCTGTATCGTTCCGAAAATGCTGCAAGGTGGCTGTCGGGAGTGCTTTCTTCGATGGGGGCCTCGGTTTCAACTGCCGTTTCGGGCTTGGGGTTCGTTGCTTGTGCGGCGGTGAGTTCGGCAAGCTTCAGAGCTTCGATTTCTGCCTTATGCCGCGCGGTGCGACGCACGTTTTCGAGCGCGTGAGCAACGAGGAGGGTGGCCATAGCCAGTGCGATGGCTATCGATGAGATAAGCATGATATCGCCTGATGAAATCAACGCCATGGAGGGTATTGCCACGAGTGAGGCGCAGACATTATTGGCAGCGCGCCCCATGCCCGCCCAAAGTGACGGATTGGCGCAGCGCATAGCAATACGTAAAAACGATGAAGTGAAGAACACCACGAAAAAGCCTGATGAAAGATAAAAAATCACCAAGCCAAGAAGCACTTCGGAGTCAGTCCGGATGGCGAGGCCGGATACCAGGGAAAGCATGGCTACGCACAGCATGGTGATGGTGGAATAGCGGTGGTTGGTGAGGTCGAACGCAAAGCCAGCTGCTATAGCGCTGGCGGCAAGAAGCAGACGAGGCCAGGTGGATAGATCGAACGTGCCTTGCGCGTTCGTCGGCGGTTCGCTGGTCTTCTTCGGGCAGCGTTCCTTCGACGGGGATTACGTGCAGCACGTTGCGGCGGGCTGCAAGCACGAAGCCAAGCGCAATAGCTGAAACGCCGATAATTGCGGCTTCGACGATGCTGTTCGGCGCCAGAGAATGGAGCAGGAATTGAGCCAGCAAGCCCGCGGCGTATGAAGTGCCCACCAGGCGGGAAAGAGATCTGCTGGCAAAGTGGGTTAGGGCAACAGAAAAGTAGGTGGCATTTCCCAGCATACCCAAAATCAGGAACAGCAAGCATCCCAGCGATAGCAGGGCACTGGCGTTTTGGGTTAGCTGTGTTGCGATAACGAGCAGGGCGGAAGCAATGCCCAGCATGCCGGCAAGAATGCTTCGATGCTTCGCAGCAGCCGTTCGGTTCACTAACGAATAGCCCACAAGCCCTATGGCGCTTGTGGCGAGGATGGATGCTTGTGCGCCAACCACCGAATCGGGGCCGGCGAGTTCGCCGTAGGCGATGTCGAAGTGATATTCGCTGCCCAAGAACACGAAAATGAATAACGCCATAACGGCAAATGCGAAAAGATGTGCTTTGGGCTTCGATTCCATGGTGCCTTCCGAAGGAATGTGGCGTGGATTCTGACGCTTGCCTTCGGCATGATCCTTTCTTTGCTTTTCCTGCTGATCCATTATTGCGCAACAGGGGTGTTTTCATGGTTTGGTTTCTTCTTATGGAAACAAAAACCGTTCCTATAGGCCGTGCGCGTAGGGAGCTGGAACGTTGAGGAGCTGGAACCCATCGCCGCCGAGGCTATGAGCCGTGCGCGCAGGGAGCTGGATGCGAAGAGCTGGCTTGGAGGGCGCTGATTACCAGCGGTATCGGTTGAAGTGCTAGGGTGCGCCCAGGGCTCCATCGCGTTTGCGGGGCTGGCTAGTGGTTGGTTTGGTTGAGTGCGCAAGAGCGGTAATGGCGCCAACTGCGCAGCGCGCCATTACCCGTTACCGTCGTCACGTGCCCCCTATGAGGCCCAACGTCAGCGCTGAATCAGCCGATTCCAAGCACCTGCATAACCAAGCAAATGGCGGAAAGAATGCCCACCACCACGATAGTGAAACATAGGATTATACGGGTGAATTTACCCACCGCGTATTTGCCCATAACGTGTTTGTCGGTGCAGATGATGGCCATGAACACCAGCAATACAGGCAAAATGACGCCGTTTACAAACTGTGCAGTGAGCATGATTCCCATCAAGTCGATGTTGGGAATGAGGATAACCACTGCAGAAACGACGATGACGAACGTAAAGATGCCCTTGAAGAGGGGCGCTTCTTTCCAGGTGAACGAAACGCCTGCCTCCCAGCCGAATGCCTCGCAGATAACGAAAGCGGTGGTAAGGGGCAGAACGCATGCGGCAAGCAAACTGGCGGCTACGAGGCCGATGGCGAACAGCGCTTTAGCGTATTGGCCCGCGAAAGGTTCGAGCGCAGCTGCAGCCGCTTCGGCGCTTTCTACTTCGATGCCCTGCGGGAACAGCACGGTGCCAGTGGTTACGATGATGAACCATGCCACGATACAGCCCACCACGGCACCAGTTACTGCGTCGATGCGCTGATAGGGAAGATCGCGTACGCGCACGCCCTTTTCAACCACGTTGCTCTGGGCGAAGAACATCATCCAAGGGGCGATGGTGGTACCAACCATCGCAACGGTAAGCGAAAGGAAGCCCAAATCCGAGCTTGCTGCTGGCACCAGGGTGTGCTGGAAGGTTTCATTCCAATCGGGTTGCGCCAAGAAGGCCGCGACGATGTAGGTGGCGAATACGCATGAAAGCACCAGGAAGATGTTCTGCACGCGTTTATAGCTGCCCCCCACGATAAGCCCCCAAACGGCGGCCGCGGCAACGGGGACTGATATCCAGCGCGGCACCCCGAACATTTCCATGCCAGAGGCTACGCCTGCGAATTCTGAAAAGGTGGTGGCAACGTTGCCGATAAGCAGCGCCAACATGGCAAGTGCCGTAAGGCGGATGCCGAAGCTCTCGCGGATCAACGCCGAAAAGCCCTTACCGGTAACAACGCCCATGCGTGTTGCAGTGGTTTGCACCACGATAAGCAGAACGCACATAACAGGAATGATCCACAGCGTCATGTAGCCGAATTTGGCACCTACGGTGGAATAGGTGGAGATGCCGCCGGCGTCGTTGCCTGCCATGGCCGTTACGATGCCGGGGCCCATGGCGGCCAGCACCAGAAACGCTTTCGAGTGCTGCTTCTTGCCGTCGTTTTCGCCGTCCTGATCAGGAACTTGCGGGGAAGCCTTGGCTGCCAGGGCAGAGTCCTGCGCTGTACTTTCCTTAAGTGTCATGTAAAAGCCTCGATCCTAGTTGTGTCCGAACATGCGAAGGACGAAGAAGGTATAGGGAATCATCAGTACGATAAATACGGCAAGTGTGATGGCGAACTGCCCCCATGCCCAGCGCGTGCGGCCTTCCTCCACGTTGTCTTCGATGACCTCCATTGCGTCGTCGACGGTGACGATGCCGAGCATCTGCCCGTTTTCGTCGACGACAGGCATGGCCATCAGGTCGTACTTGGAGATATCGGCCGCAACTTCATCTTCTGGCTCTTCGGGTAACGAAGTGATGAGCTCATCGAACATGATGTCGGAAAGCGGAGTGTTGTCTTTTGCAAGCACCAGGGTTCGGAGCGAAAGCACGCCTACGAGCTTGTCGTACTCATCGAGTACGTACACGTAGTTCACCGTGGGGTGGTCTTCGTCCAAGCCGCGAAGAACTTCGGTGGTTTCCTGCACGGTGTCGGAGGTGTGCATTGCCACGAACTGCGTGGTCATCAGACCGCCAGCGGTGTCTTCCTTGTATCCCAGCAGCTTGCGGATTTCTGCGGCGTTATCGACGCCCATCAGGCGAAGCAGCGTTTCGGCTTTTTCGTAGGGCAAGTCGCCCACGATGTCGGCGGCGTCGTCAGGGTCCATGTCGCGCAGTAGGCGGGATGCGCGCTTTTCATCCAGACCCTCGATGATGTCGGCCTGGAATTCGTCTTCCATTTCCGAAATGGCGTCGCCGGCTTGCGCGTCATCTAAGTGCTGGAACACATTGGCGCGTTGCTTCGGATCGAGCTGCTCCAAGATGTCTGCCACGTCGGCGGGATGCAGTTCTTCCAAACGCGTATGACTGACGGAGAGCTGTACCTTGGAAAGGTCGCGGTCCAGCAGTTCCATGTAGTTCCACGCGATGATGCGCTCGTCGATGCTTTTGCCGAATGCCTTGGCGATGCCGCAGGCTGCCTTTTCCACCCACGGAGCCAAGCCACGCAGAATGCCGCGAACGCCAACTTCTGCACCGAGAAGGCGCAATTGCGTTCCGGAAACGGAGAGCTTCAAGTCGTTTACGCGCACGACCTTCATGCCCTGCGTGTCTACGATCTGCCTGTCGAGCAGGTCGCGTGCAAGAAGCACTTCGGCGGGCTGGAGGTAGCTGAAGCGGATGGCGGTGCGATCGACTTTCAGGCGAATCCCTTCGTCTTCATCGAAGCTGTCCACATATTTACGCCAAGAGATCATGAAAGGCGTTTTGCCAGGGCCCAGGAATGCCAGGCTGGTGATGCGGGGGAACACTTCGCCGGTTTGGATGGCCAGGTCGGATACGGAGCCGATCTTTTCGCCATTCGCATCAACGACGGGTTCGCCGAGCATTTGAGATAGATAGAGCATGCAATTCTCCCTTGGGATTGCCGCCACGTGTCAGCGTTGTTGTGCGGGCAGTTCAGCTGCGCAGCGCACAGCAATACTGACAGGCGCAATCCGTTCATGTCGCAGTCGTCCTTCGACCACTACATGACGGACGTGAAATGCAGAGGCCGAAGGCTAATTACTGTGAGGTTTCGATTTTCGAACCTTCAAGTAATGTCCTTTCCTAAATGTGTAAATGGCAGCGCAAGGCAAAAGCGCCCTAAACGCAGCAAACTTGATTTTACGCGAATGCGGTGCGTGCGGGGCGTTTTAGAGGTGAAAAGAAAGTAAAAAACGGGTTTTGTCTGCAAAGGGCAGTTAACAATTCGCGGAAGGCATTTTTGCGGGCGCGTGATTTTGCGGGTCTGAAGACGGTTGCTCATTTTGGCGGCTCGCGCGGGGTGCCGGCGGATGGCGTGCGGGGTGATGGCGCGCGGGGTGCCTGCGGGTGGCGCGCGGGGATCGGTGGTGCCCGCAGATGGCGCGCGGGGCGTCGGCAGATGGTCCGCGGAAGTGCCAACGGATCGTGGGCGGAAGCCGGCAGGTGGCCTGCGGATGGCGCGCGGGGACTGGTGGTGCCGGCGGATGGCGTGCGACAATTGTTTTTAGCTCGCTAGAACTGACCTATTTCGGCAAAAGGAACATTTACCAGGCGAAATGGGCTTACGGTTCATAATTCCTTCACATTCAAAGAAAAGTGTTGACGAACATGGGCCAAACGAGGATACTAATTTTCGTTGCGAAACGCGCCGTTACCTCAGCTGGATAGAGGGACTGACTACGAATCAGTACGTCGGGGGTTCGAATCCCTCACGGCGCACCATCCAAGATGCCTAGTCGCTAGCTTTTTGCTAGCGACTTTTTTGTTTTCTTGCGTTCGCAAATAGGTACTTGGGGACAATTCCGAAAAGCCAGGTGCTTATAGCGTTGAGGATTTCGCCGAACGCATCTGCGGCTTTCCTGTTCGGATTCTTGATTGCGACCATAAATATTCAATGTGGTTGCTGCCTGCTAACCCCCCACTTTCTGGGTATTGCGATTTCGGCTGGCAAGAATCGCACCGTATGTATTTCCTTTTCGCCGAATGCGGGCAATAAGCCCCCTTCCTGGCAACATCTTCGCCTTATGTATGCTTTTCGAGATAGTGATGGCAAGATCCTCGCCCCATGTGTCCATTTCCAGGTGCAATCAGGCGATTTGGGATGCGTGGCGCGGGAATCTTGCCGTCAAGGACTGCTTTTCGCGTCGAGATGCCCGAAATCATGCATGGCGCATGATTCTTGCCATGGGGATTGCTCCTCTTGAGGTTCGCGCGCGGTATGTGCCGCCACGGCCCCAGCCGAGCACCTGGCGAAACACTGGTTAGCACCGAGCGCATCCCTGGACAAGCGCATTTTTGGATAGCTTGTTGGGCAGTATGGGTTTCTGGCCGTTGCGGGATTGTCTAAACCGCCTTTTCGAAATTGCAGTTGCAGATAGGGGGCGAGTTTCCTCCCGCGTCTTGTTGCCGAAGAAACGGAGGTACTTCGAGGGTAATGTCGGGTGCTGTGTTCGGCGTTCTCATGGCTCCATTACTTTTTTGTGAATGCTTTCGCATCTATTTAAGGTTCGACCGATAAGGTTTCCCCATGGTACTTTTCATTGGACATTCAAGTGCAGTTAGGCTGCTTCGCTCGCTCGAGGATTTTGAGGGCATTCGGGCGGCGCGGGCGATGCCTTCTTCCAGGGATATTCCGACGTTGCCGAAATCATTCAAGGAAAGCTCTCCTCTTGCAACGCTCCCTCGTCCGTTGGAAGTTGTTGTTTCGTCGGGAAAAACAAGAAGCCAAGCCAAGCAGTTTCATAGCAACATTTGGAAGCTTCCTGACAGAACATCTTGCTTTCTTTTGTTTGAGAATGGGATCTATTTGAGCAATCCTGATTTTTGTTTTGTGCAGCTTGCTCGGTCGTGTAGCGTAATCGACCTAATCAAATTAGGCTTTGAGCTATGCGGAACTTATCGGATGGATTCCTCGAGCCCTATTGGGTTTCAGTCCGCTCAGCCCCTTTCAAGCCCAGAGGCAATCAGTCTCTTTATAGACAAAATGCCCGGCAAAGCGCCCCGAAAGGCCAAAACAGCCGTACGTTATGTCCGCAGCGGTTCAGCATCGCCGATGGAAACATGCTTGGCGCTTTTGCTGGGCTTGCCCGCTAGCTATGGCGGCTATGGGTTGGGTATGCCGGAGATGAATGCTAAGGTGCCGATCCCCGCAAAGCACGGTAAGCGAGTCACTTATCGCGAATACCACTGCGATCTGTATTGGCCCGAGCGAAACGTTGCCATCGAATATAACAGCCGGGAATTCCATGTGAACGAGCTTGCCGTGGAGCGAGATGCGTCACGTATCAACAATCTCAAAGCTGCGGGAATTGAGGTTCTTGCTGTTACCCGTGCGCACGTCGCCGACAACGTGAAGTTCGACGCTATTGCCCATTCCGCGGCGAGCCTTATGGGCAAACGAATTAGGGTCGCCTATGCCGACATCGATGAGCGTCGAGCGGGTTTGCGCAAGCAACTTTTCTCAAAGGATCCTTGGTGCTGAGCTGATTCTTGTGTTGCTTCAGCCGCGAGAACCGACGCTCTCGCGGGGCCGCCTTGGTCTTAGGCTGATTTGCGTGTTCCTTCGGGCTGTCAAGGACGATGGTCTTGTGGGTGTTGCTTTGGCGCTGGGCGATTTGGCTGCTGCTCTGGGATCTTCCTTCGGGCCGATGCTCCGTCTGCCCATTACTTCGCTATGCCCATCTTTAAGGTTGTTTTGGCCGATGTGACAAGAATCGTGTCGCATGTATCCTCTTCTCGCCGATTGCGCAAAAAAGGCAGTCTTCCTGGCAACGTTCGCGCGAAATGCATGCTTTTCGCGCTGAAGATGGCAAAATCTTCGTCCTGTGCATTCGTTTCGGGGTGCAATCGGGCGATTTCGGATACATAGCGCGTGAATCTTGCCGGGGAGACGGCCTTTTTGTGTCGAGGTCCCCGGAATCATGCATGGGGCGAAGATCTTGCCGGCGCTCTGCGCTGCTTGGTCCTCTCCCATTTCGGCGAGCAGGGCAAGAGCTCGCGCTGCAGGTCCCAGCCTTCCCGCCTTCCTTGAGGCCCAGCTGCTTGATGGCTTCATTGGCGATGGATCCAGAAATGCATACGCTGCTTTCCTCTTCGATGGCCACATGGCGGTTAACGCCGCCTTTGTCTTCGATGGCCACATGGCCGTTAGCGGCGCCTTTATTCCCACGTGAAAAGGAGAGCCTACCTTTTTCTGGGGCTTCGTAATTGTGCCAATAAAAATGGACGCCCTAGGGCGTCCATTTCGTGCGCTATGCAAAATGTGCGGCAATGCCGCGATGAAGAGCTACTCGATCTTGCCGTAGCGCTCTTCGGTGATCTGGTCGAGCGTCTTGCCCTGGGTCTTGGGGCACCAGATAACGCCCACAACCAGGGAAATAAGAAGAACGACGCACATGATAACAGCTGCGGGGAAGAAGCCGGCGGGGTTCGTGGAGATGTCGCCCATGATGGCGCCAACGCCTACGAGCGACCAAACGCCCAAAGCGCCACGAACCAAGAAGAACATGATGCCCTGAGCGCCGCCGCGATACTGCGTGGGGAACAGCTCGGTACCCCACAGAGCGTAGAAGCACTGAGCAGAGAAACCAGCGGAAATGCCCCACAAGATTACGTATACCCAAAGAACCCAGCCCATGGATTCGGTGTCACCGCTCTGGATGGCAAGGCCGAATACGGCAATAGCAACCCAGGACAGCAGCGCCAGCAGTGCGGAGGCGCCGAACAGCACGCGGTGGGAGATAACGTCGCCGAAACGGCTGAAGATTGCCAGTGAGCAGACGGCAACCAGTACCCACTGAACAACGCCCAGGAGGCTCTGGCCAGTTGCGTCGATGTTGCCTGCAGCAGCATAGAGGTACGGCATAAACTGGCCGTTCGTGCCTGCAGCCAGGTTCCAGGTCAGGTACACGGCAACCAGGAAGATGATGGTCTTCACGTTCACGGGGTTCTTCAGGGCGGTTGCCATCATCTTGCCGAAGGACTGCTTCTCGGTGGCAGCAGCGTTCTTTTCGGCCCAGTCGGCAGATTCCTGCAGCTGACGCTGAAGGTTCCATGCGATAAGGGCAACGATGAACAGAACCAGGAACAGCAGGCGGGTTGCCAGCATGCCGTCGAACGGACCGTAGGTGCCTGCGGGGAGCAGGGTGGTGCCATCGGATTCGAAGCCGGGAATGATGAAGCTCATGATCAGCGAAAGGATGAAGATGATGGCAGGGCCGCAGCTCCATGCGAACTGGCTGATGCCGATGTTGGAAGCACGCTTCGTGGAGGTAGACGTTTCGGAGATATAGCTCCAGGAAGCGGGAACGCCAGCGCCTACGGAAAGGCCGGAGAGCACAACGCCTACAACAACCATGGGCAGGTTCACGGCAACCATGGCGATGAATACACCAGCAGCGTAAACTAGCAGGTTGTACTTATAAATAGTAGTACGGCCGAACTTGTCGGTTAGGAAGCCGCCGATCAGCGCGCCGACAGCTGCGCCGAAGGCGTTCGCGCCGATAGCGCCCAGAATTGCGGTCCAAGCGGAGCCGAAGTTGAATGCAGCAGCCCAAGCAGTAAGGGCGAGGCTGCTGGCTACGATGCAGCCAGAGTCAAGGAAGTTGGTCAGGGAAACCGCCATGGTTCCCTTGCGTTCTTGGGAAAGCGCCAATGCTTTACCTTTCTAGTCGAGGTGGAATGCGCAGGGCAGGTCTACGGAAACGGGCGAATTGTCTGCGTTCGTTTCCATGACGCTTGCCATGAAATCCCACCATTTCTTGCAAATATCGGTCTTGGCGGACTCGGCATAGCGTTCGGGATCGTCAAGCTCGATATATCCGAAGAGGATATTGGTTTCCTCGTCGATGAAAATGGAGTAGTTGTGCCCACCGTATTCGTGGAGCATGTCGGCCATTTCGGGCCACAGTTCGTTGTGACGTTTTTCGTACTCTTCGGCAAAGCCCGGGTAGAGCTTCATCTTAAAGCCGGAAATAGTGCGTCCATCAGCGGTTTTGCGGATAGTCATCGAAGTGCCTCCTTAGTCCAGGAACTCATCGTTGACGGTAAGGCCGAAATCGATGCCGATCTGGCGCAGGCCCTCGTCGGAAATGGTGTTCATGAACTCGTCGGAGCCGCCATTCATCTGGCGAGCGCGACGATATACATCAGCAGCCTTTTCGATGGTGTGCATCAGGCCGAAGGTGGTATCGAAATCGGGGCCGGAAACGAACAGGCCGTGCTGGGCCCAAACGGCTGCCTCGTACTTCTTCATAAGCTCGGAGGTTGCCTTTGCAATCTCGGCGCCACCAGGAACCATCCAAGGCACAACGCCAACGCCGGAGGGGAATACCACGATGCATTCGGTCATGGCCTTCCACAGCGCACGGGTGAAGTAGCGCGCATCAAGTGGGCACACGAACGTCATGGCGATGACGTTGATGGGGTGGGCGTGGTAAATCACGCGGCACTCGTTGTTGGTGGCCTCCATGCGCACCGCATGGTTCATGAAATGCGTGGGGAATTCGGAGGTGGGCTTGCCGCCATCGGTCAGGCCCCAAACGATGCGCCAAGAATCTCCAGCGTCGTTGATTTCAACGATGCCGATGTTGTGGGAAGGGTCGCTCATGACGTTGCGCATATAGCGGCCAGAGCCGGTGGTAAGGAAGAACGCGCCGCGCAGGCTATCTGCCTGTACGCCCATGTTCACCCACTCGCCGGGGGTTGCGTTGAAGAAGGGGCGAGCCTGCTCTACCTCCTCTTCCTTCATGCGGTAGGTAAGGTTGCCGCCATTGCGCTCGTGCCAACCCTGCTGCCAACCGTCGTCGCACAGACGGCGGAAGCCGCGCACGAAGCCCAGCTGCTCGACGGCAACGCCGGAGACTGCGCCGCGAGCTGCGGAAACGCCGTTTTTGAGCGTATCCATAGCACTGTCGATAATATCCATCATTGTCCTTTCGTTCTGAAGTACCGAATGATCGGTTTCGGAAAAGCCGCTCGGGAAAGTGGCCTTTTCGAAGCGCATTCGACTTGTGTTTGCGGAGTTGAAACTCGGTATCAGATGCTTCTGGCGAAGGCCTTCCGGTGTCCGATGCGCCTCGGCAATGGCTCCCTTGGCGCAGGATGCTTCCGGCCACGGCCTCCTCGGCTTCGGATGATCCCGGCAAGGGCTTCTGACCTTGCCTTCTGGGCGCAGAAAGCGCCCCTCGAGAGGAGGGGCGCTGAAAAAATGCCCAGGCTTACTGGCGCTTGGAGAGCACCTCGTCTTCGTAGGCCTTAACCTCGTCCCATAGCTGGTCTTCGGTAACTACGCCCTGACGTGCGCAGTACTCGTCCCAAACCGCGGTCCAAGGCATGGTCTTGAACTGCTCGGTAACGATCATCTTCTCGGAGAACTGGTAGGTGTCCTGCAGCTCCTTCAAGCGATCCCAGGGTTGCAGCAGTTCGAACAGCAGGCACTTTTCCATGGCACGCATGCCGGTAGCCCAAGCGCCGATGCGGTTGATGGAAGCATCGAAGAAGTCCATGCCGATAAGAACCTTGTCCATGCCTTCGGGGCAACGAACAACTTCAGCGGCAATGTCTTTGATGGAGTCCTCGAACAGAACAACATGGTCGGAGTCCCAGTGCATGGAGCGGGTAACATGCAGCGGTACATAGGGGAAGAACTGCAACAGGCTGGGCAGCTTGTCGGAAATGCTTTCCATGGGGTTGAAGTGGCCCGCGTCGATAAGCACTACATGGTTGCCGCCCTTCTTGGCAGCGTAGGATACATAGAATTCCTGGTTGCCGGCGGTGAAGCCTTCAACGCCGATGCCGAATACCTTCTGCTCAACCGCATCGATAACGTGCGGGGTCTCGAAGGAATAGATTTCGTCGAGAGAATCCTTCAGGCGTGCGCGCAGGCCATAGGCGTCAGCGGCGTAGTCCTTCAAGCCGTCGGGAATCCAGAAGTTGTTCAGGACCATATCGTCCATTTCCTCGCCGATGCGCTCTGCGATCTGGCGGCAGGCAATGCAGTGACGGATCCAGAAATCACGCACATCCTTTTCGGGGCTGGAAACGGTAAGGCCTTCCTTTACCAGCGGGTGGCTGAACAGAGTGGGGTTGAAGTCGATGCCGAAGCCGTTCTTCTTAGCCCAGGTTACCCAGGGTTCGAAGTGCTTGTACTCGAGCTTATCGCGGTCAACCCAGGGGTTTTCCTCGGTGAAGATAGCGTAGCTTGCGTGCAGGTTGATGCGCTTTTTGCCGGGGATCAGGCTTGCTGCCTTCTCGAAGTCGGCCATGAGTTGTTCGGGGGTGGCGGCGCGACCAGGGTAGTTGCCCGTGGTCATGATGCCACCAGAAGCTGCGTTATCGTCGCCCTGGTCGAAGCCGACTACGTCGTCGCCCTGCCAGCAGTGCATAGAGATGGCCTTGTTTGCCAGGGTTTCGATCACTGCTTCGGTGTCGATGCCCTGCTTGGCATATGCATCGCGTGCCAATTCGTACATAGTGGTCATGAATGCTCCTTATCTGTACCTAAAAGGTTAGTTGCTGTTATTCGAATCGCTTCACGTCGAATGACGTTGCGATAGCGTCGCGGACGCTTTGGAGGTCGGGGAATGCGCCGTCGGCGATCATCTGCACGGCAAGATTGCCCAAGCTCGTGCCTTCAACTGGGCCGGCGAACACGGGGATCCCGCATGCGCGTGTGGTGAGCTCGTTCAGGTATGCGTCTTGGCAGCCGCCGCCAACGATGTTGATGGAGGTGTAGGTGCGTCCGGTAAGCGATGCCATTTCCGCAATGGATTCCGCATAGCAGGAAGAAAGGCTTACATACACGCAGCGCATAAGCTGGCCGACGGTTTGGGGAACGTCCTGCCCGGTTTCAAAGCAGGCGCGGCGAATTTCGTCGATCATGGAATCGGGCGCCAGGAAGCGGTCGTCGTTCACGTTCACGTGGGCTTCGAAGCTGTCTGCCTCTTTTGCGTGGGCGATAAGGTCAGGGAAGCCCCATTCGATTGCCTCGTGCGTGAAGGGGGGCAGCTCGTCTTCATCGGTTTGCTGATGGGCGTCTTTTCCCTCTACATAGGAAATGCCATTCAACTCACGGCGGATGGATTGGATCATCCACAGGCCCATGATGTTCTTCAGGAAACGGAAGCGCAGTTCGAAGCCGCCTTCGTTGGTGAAGTTCTGGAAGCGGGAAGCATCCGAGGTGATGGGACCTTCATTTTCAACGCCGAGCAAGCTCCAGGTGCCCGAAGAAAGGAATACGGCGTCGGCATCGCGTGCGGGAACGGCCAGGTAGGCACTGCCCGTGTCGTGCGTGGCAGGCGCGATGATATGCGTGGGGTAGCCGATTTTCTCTTCGATCTCGGCGGTGACGGCACCCAAATCGGTGCCGGGCATAACCACATCGCAGAACATGCTGCGCGGAATGCCGAATGCCTCCAGGATGGTTTCGTCCCACTGTTGGGTACGTGCGTTCATCAGGCACGTGGTGGAAGCATTGGTGTATTCGTTTGCCTTGGTGCCGGTTAGCAAGAAGGCCAGGTAGTCGGGGATCATCAAAAACGTTTCGGCGTTTTCGATCTGCTCGGGCTGCTCGCGCTGGAGCGCCAGCAGCTGATAGATGGTGTTGAACGGCTGACGCTGAATGCCCGTGCGGCGATATACCTCATCGGGCGAAACGATAGCGTCGGCCACGGCGTACATGCCGCTGGTGCGTTCGTCGCGGTAGGCTACGGCATCGCCGAGCATGTTGTCTTCGGCATCGAGCAGCACGAAATCGACCGCCCAGGTGTCGATGCCCACGGTTTTAGGCGCGTAACCTGCTTCTTTGCATTTTGCCAAGCCGGCAACGGTTTCGCGGAACAGCATGTCCACATCCCAGCAGTCGTGGCCGCCAGAACGCTTCTGGATGTTGTCGAAGCGGTGGATCTCGGTAAGTTCGATGGTGCCCTGTGGGGTAACCTCGCCGATTACCACGCGACCAGAAGAAGCGCCGATATCAACAGCGGCATAGCAGTTGGTTTTGATTTCCATTAGTTGCCCCCCTCTGCATCAACGCCGATCTGCACGATTTGCATCACATTGGTGGGGCGCGGCGAAGGCGCGGTTGGGTCGAAGCTTACGGCGTCGCCTGCTTGGCCGATGCAAGGAGAAGTGGTGCGGTCTCCCAGGGTGAATACGCAGATATCGCCCTTGTTCACAAAGTTCTTTTTCACAACGACGCTGCGAGCCTGTTCGAGAACGTACGAGGCATCGCCAACAACCTTGCCCAAAAGCGGGGTAACGCCCCAGTTCAGCTGCAAGGAGCGACGGTATTCTTCCGAAGTGGTTACCGCATAGATGGGCATCTTCGGACGGTAATTGGAAACGATGCGGGCGGTGCGGCCGGTCATTGTGGGGGTAACGATGCAGCAGGCGCCCACGTTTTCTGCGGCGGTTACGGCAGCCAAGCCCACAACGGCGGAAATGCTTTTCTGCTCTGCATTGCGGTTGGGAATGGAGCCTTCATCGTAGATGTGTGGTTCGCTTGCCTCGGCAATGCGCGCCATGGTCTGCACTGCGGGAACCGGGTACATGCCGATGGCGGTTTCGCCGGAAAGGGTAACGGCATCGGTGCCGTCGTAGATGGCGTTTGCCACGTCGGCAACCTCTGCACGCGTTGGGCGGGGGTTGCGGATCATGGAATCGAGCATCTGCGTGGCGGTGATAACCGGACGGTAGGCGCGGTTGCAGGCTTTGATGATCTTCTTCTGCAGGTGCGGAACCTGGTTAGAGGGGACCTCGACGCCCAGGTCGCCGCGGGCAACCATTACGGCATCGGAAACCTCAATGATTTCTTCGATGTGATCTACCGCATGCGCGTTTTCGATTTTTGCCACGATGCGAATGCTTTCACCGCCGTTTTCAGCGAGGAAAGCACGAATGGCGCGCACGTCTTCGCCACAGCTTACGAACGAAGCGGCCACGAAATCAACGCCCTGCTGAATGCCGAACAGAAGGTCCTCTTCGTCCTGCTCGGTCATAACGGGCAGGGGCACGTTGGTGCCGGGCAGGTTCAGCTGCTTGCATTCGCCGAGCATGCCGGAGTTCTGAACGGTGCATTGGATATCGGATCCCAGAATGCGATCGACGGCGAGTTCGATCAGGCCGTCGTCGATAAGGATGATGGTGCCGGGCTCTACATATTTATAGAGTCCCTTGAATGTTTGGTGCACGCGGCGGGAAGTGCCGGCAATGTCTTCTTCGGTAAGGAAGAAGTTATCACCCGCGCGGAGCAGCACCGGTTCGTTGCCCTCAAGCTTGCCGGTGCGGATGGAGGGCCCTTTCGTATCGAGCATAAGGGCGCAGGGTGCGTCCAGTTCGCGGCGGACCTTTTTTAGGCGGTCCATACGTGCTTTATGCTCGGCGTGGGAGCCATGTGAAAAGTTGCAGCGGGCAACGTCCATGCCTGCTAGCACAAGATTTTTCAATGCTGACTCGGAGTCCACAGCGGGACCCAGGGTGCAGATGATCTTGGTTCGCTTCATCATGGGGATGATGCGCCTTTCGACCGTGCGGCAAACGCCCGTTCATAGGGTAAGTTCGACCGCTAAACGACAATACGTTCAGAATTGTAAACGAAAATTAAGAAGCATGCTTGTGTTCATCTTTTTTCTAAAGCTGCCTACTTTGCAACGCGCGCCAAGAGCTCTAGCTCAGGTGCCAATTGCGCCGGCCCGTGTTACGCGGAGTGTTACGCGTACTGCTCTGATGCTGCGTTGGGCGTCAGTCGTGGTAGTCTGATGGGAAGAATCGAAAGGCGGCCACTATGACCTGCAGCAATCCGAATGCCACCGTGTCGGCAAACGTAACCGAGAAGCTGAAAGCGCACGCACGGGAGCTCGAACCCTACATCATCGAGCGTCGTCGCCACTTCCATGCGTATCCAGAATTGAGTGCTCGCGAGGTTTCCACTTCGCGCACGATTGCCGAAGAGCTTGATAAGCTTGGCATCGAATATGTTCGAGCGGGCGGAACGGGGCTCATTGCCACCATCAAAGGCACCGCGCCCGATGCGTACAACGAAGAGGGGAAACCGCGCCGTCGCATTGCGCTTCGAACCGATATGGACGCGTTGCCCGTTTTGGAGCAGACGAAGCTTCCCTTCGCGTCGCGAAATGAAGGGGTTATGCATGCCTGTGGACACGACTGCCATATGGCAATGATGCTCGGTGCCGTTCATCTGCTTTTGGGCATTCGAGATCATCTGCATGGCGAGGTACGTATTCTTTTCCAGCCAGCGGAAGAAATATCGGTCGGTTCGCGCAAGATGATCGCCGAGGGCGCGCTCGATGGGGTGGATACCATCTACGCTTCGCATATTTGGAGCGAAGTGGAAGCGGGCACCATTTCTGCCGAAGCGGGGCCGCGCATGGCGAATTGCGACTGGTTCCGCATCGATGTTGCGGGCGCCAGCGCGCATGGCGCCATGCCGCATAAGGGCGTTGATGCCATCGTTGTGGGCGCTGCGGTGATTGATGCGCTGCAGGTTATCGTTAGCCGCGATGTTTCCCCCTTCGACCCTGCGGTTATCACGATTGGTGAATTCCATGGTGGTGTTGCGCGAAACATCATGGCGGGCACAGCCTATCTAACGGGCACGGTTCGTTCATTTACGCCTGAAGTACGTGATTACATCAAGGAGCGCATGGCCCACGTGGTTGAAGAAGTGGCTCTTTCATATGGCGCAACCGCTAAGTTCGAGTGGACGTACGGCAATTCGTGCCTGGTGAACGACGAGGCTTGCGCCGCGCGTGCGCAAAAGGCCATCGCAAAGGTTCTTGGCGAAGAGGCGCTTTGCCATTACGAAGGTACGCTTTCAGGCGAAGACTTCACCGAATACCTGGCGAAGGTTCCCGGCGTGCTCGTGTTCGTTGGCGCTCACAATCCAGAAGTGGGCGCAACGTACCCGCAGCACAGCTGCTTCTACAATGTCGATGAAAGCGTTCTGGTGGGCGGCTCGCTTGCCGCAGCGCAGTACGCATACGATTTCCTCTCTGAAAAATAGTGGGGCTGTTTTTTGGCATTGCTGCCCGGTTTACCCTCTGTCTGTTCTGCTAGTTTGCGACGCCGTCTCTTGTTCGGGGCGGCATCGTTTTTTCTGCATCGGCGCGCCTGGCCTGCCGTTTGGCCATTTTCCCGTTCGTATGGCACTACCGCTTCTCGTGCTTGCCCGATACGATTTTTCTATCTGACGAACACATGAACGAGGGGAGCGGTCATGAATGCTAGGCACAACATACGCAGAACGGACAGTTGCACCGAAGGCGGCTTCGCCAAAACGTCCCCGCGCTTCGGCGTGGTAACCGCGCAGGGCGGTTGGCGCAAGGTGACGTGGGGCGTTGTTGCCGGGGTGGCTGCTGTGGCCACCGCGGGGTCATTGATGGTGCCGAGCGCTGCGATTGCCGCTGAATGGGTCAACGTCGGCGGCACCCAATACAACGCCGGCACTGCGGCGGGCGACGCCGCCGGCACCTGGAACTGGGACGGCGCCGACGACATGAAGCTCAACGGCTATGACGGCGGTGCGATCAAGGCCGCGGGCAAGCTCAATGTTGCCTACGAGGGCAAGAACACCGTGAAAGCCGACTCTGATTCCGGCGGAGCTGCCATCAAAGCAGAGAACGGTGCTAACCAGAAAGCAGAGTTGAACATAGAGAGCTCGAAAAGCTCGGATGAGCTCAATGTGACAGCCGAGGCCGATGCAATTAAATCCTCAGGCGACCTCTCCATTTCCGGTCCGGGCACTGTGAACACCACAAGCACTGCTTCCGACGGAATTGAGGCAAAGGGCGATCTCTCTATCACGGGCTCGGGCACCGT
>ERZ1035006.931-NODE-931-length-21278-cov-9.201008_pt1 | contig 21278 bp, 18 predicted proteins | sample MGYA00520694_ERZ1035006 | MGnify/ENA primary metagenome ERZ1035006 (study PRJEB33766, sample SAMN09781746) | gut metagenome | biome: gut microbiome | host: Homo sapiens | place: Madagascar | study: EMG produced TPA metagenomics assembly of the PRJNA485056 data set... | reverse complement strand
AATTTGCATTTTTCTCACTTTCGCTCATTATATCATGTGCAAAACCAGCACATGATCAGCATTCGTCACTCGTCAACCATGCAAGCATGTTGACTCGTTTGCACTCATTATATCATATACATGATATACCTTCCACAAAAAACGCAATATACATATAATAGTGGTAACAGTTCAGCCATGGCTTAAAAAACGAAGTCATCATGCTTGCATGAATGGATTCGTTTGATAAGCCATGAGGTGAGCGCCGGATTATGAGCAAAGTTAACTGCGAAGCAGTGGGAAAACGCCGCCAGGCGTCTTTGCGAATGGCGCGGGCTGAACTGTTACTAATACTACGCAAATTGCTTATACAATTCAACCAGCTCATGTCAATGACCACTAATTATGCGTGCACTCTGACAAAGACTGCAGCCCCATGTGCCGGCAGCAAAATCTCCAGCCTTCCCTCTTTGACCTGATAACGGATCGGCGCAAATGAGTATCCCTCATCCGAGGTGATCAGCAGCCGATTCATCTCGCAATTCTGCGGCAGACCTGCTGCCCAGACAGACTGTCTGACACGTCTGGGTCTGTCACCATTATTGATCAGCACGACAAACTGCTCCTCCCGGTTGAATCTGGCATAAGCCAGATATTGATGTGCGCCGTCCAGCATTTTCAATGACCCGGTACGAAGTGCCGGATGCGTCCGGTGCATGGCTATGATCTCCCTGTGGAAGCGGATCAGATCCTCATCCGGATTATCCCACGGGTATGTCCTGCGGTTATCCGGGTCAGTAAATCCACACACGCCTGCCTCATCTCCGTAATATAGCGTCGGTGCGCCCGGCCATGTCATCAATATGACAACCGCCTCACGCAGCACCGGTTTGCTGACCCCTTCCTCTGCCGCATGCGCGCCCAGCTGCTCCGCACGCCCGACCTTATGGTTGGTTCTCGTCAGGAAACGCGAATGATCATGGTTCGACAACTGGTTCATCGCACATTGCAGGGATGACGTCAGAAAGTTCGCCATATAATGGCGCATCGCACCCTCAAAATTCGCCGCATTCCCAAGCTGGGATGCCTCGTAGCCGTCGGAATGTTTCTCCATACCTGTCAGAAACCAGGTCACCGGCTCCATGAACGCACTATAATTCATGATCGTATCCCACTGATCTCCCTGCAGCCAGCTCGTGGCATCACCATAATGCTCTGCCAGAATAATCGCGTTCGGATTGGCATCCTTCACCACGCGCCTGAAATCCTTCCAGAAACGATGGTTCAATTCCTCACTGTGTCCCAGATCTGCTGCCACATCCAGCCGCCAGCCATCTGCGTTGTACGGCGGTGACACCCATTTCTTTCCAATATCCAATATATACTCATACAGCTGCTCCGACTCGTCATAATTGAGCTTGGGCAGCGTATCATGTCCCCACCAGCCCTCATAGGTTGTATTATAAGGCCATGCATACTGATCCTGAAACCGGAAATACCCGCGGTAATTGCTGTCCTTGGCGATATACGCGCCTTTCTCATATGCCGGATTCTGGCAATAGATCTCCTCCCGGTCCATCCATTTATGAAAGGAGCCGCAGTGGTTGAATACGCCATCCAGAATCACACGGATGCCGCGCGCATGCGCCTCTTCTACCACCTGTATAAACAGCTCATTACTCGCCTCCAGATTCTCTCTGGCAGTCACACGCTGCTGATATTTTGTCGCCTTGCGGTTGTCCCTGTCACCCGGCGCGAGACATTCGCCACCATCCTTCACGATTTTTCCGTAATGCGGATCAATATAATCATAATCCTGACTGTCATATTTATGATTGGACGGAGAAACAAACAACGGATTAAAATAGATCGCTTCAATACCCAGATCCTGCAGATAATCCAGCTTCTTCCGCACACCTTCGAGATCGCCACCATAAAACTCGGCCACAGAAAAACCGGACGGTGCCTCGTTCCAGTCCTTCATCCTGCGGCTGCCATGGCGGATATAATAGTACTCGTTATCCTCCACATCATTGGCCGGATCTCCGTTATAAAAGCGATCCACCAGAATCTGATACATGACAGCCCCCTTTGCCCAGTCCGGCGTATGGAATCCCGGCTGGATACAAAACTCATACTGTGGACGATGCTCTGTCGCCACACCACAGCGGTCATAAAAACAGTGGATGAGTCCCGTGCAGACCTCAAAATAATAGCAGAAGCGCTCCGTACCCAGCGGTACCATCACACTGAAATAATCAAATTCATCTTCTGTCTCTGTCTTGCGCATGGCAAACCGCTGCGCTCCGCTATGCAGCCAGACGATATCGACATTATTGATCGCAGCGCGAAACCGTATGATCACCGTCTGTCCTGCCTCCGGCTCAGCCGGAATGCGGTAATCTGCTGTTCCATCCGAAAACAGTCCGTTCTTTTTCAATACCGGACGCATCTGCATCATATACTTCATCTTCCGGTTCATATCATAAGCTGAATATTCTTTCATGACATTCTCTCCATTCATATCAATCAAACCGAATCCCTGATTCAAACCGAAGCACTCGCTGCTGCGGTTGTGAGAACATGATTCAGATGGGAGCTGCAAAACCTTTTTGCAGACATAGTAAAAAAGACAGGACGTCTGTCACTGTCTTTTTTAGGAGAAGGTATTTTTACTATGGGGTGTAGCAAAAACCATATAATGTATTGGGGGGTTTTTACAGTGATTATAATAGCATGGATCATACCTAAAGTGTGCACAAACATCAAAATAATCAACATTTGTTTTTGTGCATTTTCACATCACAGTTCTCTTTATCTCGCTAAATTCCCTCTCCGTTTTGCACAAAACAACACAAATCATCAGCAAATATGTTGTTTTCGCTTGTTTTATAACTGAAACAGTGCTTCAAATTCATCTCTTGTGATCTTTTCTTTCCGGATCAGAAGCTGTGCACAGTGGTCGAGTACATCCCGGTGTTCCAGAATGATCTCTTTTGCCTTCGCATAGCTCTCATCAATGATGCGCTTAATCTCCTCATCGATCGCACCGGCAACACCTTCGCCGTAACCGCGTTTATGCGCCAGGTCACGTCCGATAAATACTTCGTCCTCGTCATTGTCATAATTGATCAGACCGACACGTTCAGACATACCGTACTTTGTGACCATCGCCTTCGCCATTGCAGTCGCCTGCTTGATATCCTGTGAGGCTCCGGTCGTAATATCGTCAAAGACCAGTTCCTCTGCCACTCTGCCGCCGAGATCCACGATGATCTCCTGCAGCATCTTCTTTCTCGACAGGAACATCTCATCCTTTTCAGGCAGCGGCATCGTATAACCCGCGGCACCACTTCCGGTCGGAATGATCGATACGGTATATACCGGTCCGACATCCGGCAGCACATGGAACAAAATCGCATGACCAGCCTCATGATATGCCGTGATCCGCTTCTCTTCCTCTGAAATAACCTTGCTGTGCTTCTCAGGGCCGATACCTACTTTGACAAATGCCTGCTTGATATCATCCTGAACGAGATACGGACGGCTCTGCTTTGCCGCCAGAATCGCTGCCTCATTCAGCAGATTCTCCAGATCTGCGCCTGTAAATCCCGCGGTCGTCTGTGCGATCTGCTCCAGATCCACATCTTCTGCCAGCGGCTTATTCTTGGCATGTACCTTTAAGATCTCACTTCTGCCTGCCACATCCGGTCTGCCGACCGTCACCTTGCGGTCAAACCGCCCCGGACGCATGATCGCCGGGTCGAGGATATCTACGCGGTTGGTCGCTGCCATGACAATAATGCCTTCATTGACGCCAAATCCATCCATCTCTACGAGTAACTGGTTTAAGGTCTGTTCGCGCTCATCATGGCCACCGCCCATACCTGTACCACGTCTTCTGGCTACGGCATCGATCTCATCGATAAATACAATACACGGTGCGTTGCGCTTGGCATCCGCAAACAGATCACGGACACGTGATGCACCGACACCGACAAACATCTCTACAAAATCCGAACCGGAAATACTAAAAAACGGTACACCCGCCTCGCCTGCCACTGCCTTTGCAAGCAATGTCTTACCGGTTCCTGGAGGTCCTACGAGCAATACGCCCTTGGGAATACGTGCACCCAGCTTCGTATATTTTTCCGGCGCACGCAGGAAGTCTACAAGTTCTTCGAGTTCTTCCTTTTCTTCTTTCAGGCCGGCAACCTGATCAAATCCAACCTGTTTGTCATTGGCTCCGGTCATACGTGCACGGCTCTTGCCAAAATTCATCATCTGGGCATTACTGCCGCCACCCGCCTGATTGTTCATGATCGTAAATAAAATAAACATCGCTGCAAATACGAGCAACAGCGGGAGCAATGACGTCAGCCAGCTCTCAGCCGGCACTTTGCGCGCCACGTAATTCGTAAAATGGTATTCATCCATCAGGTCAATGACGCCCTGTGTGTCAAACACGTAAAACGTCTTCTGTACAGAGTCAGACAATGTCACAGAGACACTGCCAGTCGGCACATCCCTGCTGGGCGACACATCAACTGCCACCACATCTGCATTCTGCAGATCTCTCTCAAAAAGAGACACATTATAATCACTGGCCGAACCGCCGCCCGTTCCGAATGCGAACCACAACAGGATCACTCCCAGGATCAGCACGAAATAGAGCACGACTCCCCGATAATTTCGTTTCAAAGTAAACCTCCTCTAGTCTTCATCAAATTCTACAACACCGATGTAAGGAAGATTTCTGTAATGCTGATCATAGTCCAGTCCGTATCCGACAACGAATTTGTCCGGAATCTGGAAACCAACATAGTCCACATCTACCTCTGTCACCCGCTGCTGCGGCTTGTCTAGCAGTGTACACAGTTTCAGGGACTTCGGCTTTCTCTGCTGTAAGTTGTCCAACAGATATGCCAATGTACGTCCGGTATCGATAATGTCCTCTACAACCAGTACATTTTTTCCTTCAATCGGCGTGTCCAGATCCTTAATAATACGCACATTGCCGGAGGAACGTGTCTGTGAACCGTAGCTCGATACAGACATAAAATCAAGCGATACCGGCACTGTCACATGCTTTGCCAGCTCTGTCATAAAAAAGACACCGCCCTTTAAAATACACAGCATGTAAATATCTTCTCCCTCATAATCCTTGCTGATCTGTGCGCCAAGCTCCGCGATCTTTGCTGCCACATCTGCCTCAGATATCAATTCATGAATTGTTTCACTCATCTTCTTTTCCTCCGCTATATTGTACTTTTAATATTCGTCTGGTGTGTGTATCCACCTTGTAATAGTCACTGATCCGATGTCCAATGACCCACATAATATGCGATCCGTCTGCCAGCAGCCAGAGCTGTCCGCGCTCCTGTCTCGGTATCTTTTCATTCACCAGATAGTTTTTCAGCTTCTGACGGTGCCCTTCTGCATCGATCGTCAGATAATCGCCATCCTGCCGCCTGCGAATCTGCACATGATGTTCTATTTTATCATAATCAAAGCATTTCGTATACTTTTTTTTGGAAATTTCAATTCCCCGCAAGCCGTGCACCGATCCAGGTCCACAGTCAATCAGTTCCATGGAAATCCCATCCGGCAGCTGTCCACTGTGTGCCGGCGTCTCCGGCATAACTTGTCTGTGCATAAAGGAAATGCCCTCATAATCGCGCCATGCATCGATGCCATAAGGCAGCATCAGCCGCTGGCCCACCTGATGTCCAAACAGATCCAGCAACGCCGCCATATGCTTTGCCTGCAGATCTCTCACCCGGCCGGCACAGGTCTCCAACGCACGGTACATCACCCGCCGCTGCAAAAGCACTGCTTCCTGCCGTAGTTTTTCTGATACCAGAAGTGCTCCATCCGTTCGCCGGGATACGACCCGCCGATAGACTTCCTCCGTCTGTGCGGCCAGATATTCCTCCGCCTCCTGTGCCCGCTGTGCGCTCTCGCACAAGTGCCTGACTGCCTGCGTATTCAGTTGTTCGAGCACTGGAATGACCTCATGGCGCAGGCGGTTTCTCGTATACGCAGTATCCGCATTTGTCACATCCTCCCGCCAGCCAATCTGCCGCTGTGTCAGATATGCCTCGATCTGTACCCGGCTCACTTCGAGCAATGGCCGGATCACGCGCCCACGCTGTGGTCTGATCCCACCGATTCCACGCAGGTCGCTCCCCCGTATCATCTGCCAGAGCACGGTCTCCGCCTGATCCTCCCTGTGATGTGCGACTGCGATCCTGACAGTCCGCGGTGCAGCCACGCCTGCCTGCACCGGTTCCGGCGATTCCAGTTTCTGTGCTGCTGCCTCAAATGCTGTATAGCGCAGCTCACGGGCCGCCTCCTCGAGCGAATAGCCATGTGCACACGCGTAAGCACCCGCATCTACCGGTATGATCTCACAGGGGATCGCACGTGCTGCGCAATAAGATCCGACATATTGCGCATCAGCCACGCTCTCGCTGCCCCTGATGCCATGCTCCACATGAATGACCCTCAGTTCAAAACCGATCTGTTCCATGCAGGCATGCAGCAGCTCCAGCAGACACATGGAGTCTGCCCCTCCGCTGACACCTGCGAGCACCAGGTCCCCGAACCCAATCAGGTGATGCTGTACGATATATTGTTCTACCTGTTTTTCCAGTTCTTTTTCTTGTTTTTTTTCTTGTTTGTTTATCAAATCTTCTGTTTTTATTTTCGTATTTATTTCTTTCAATATATTTCATCCTGCATTGTTATTTTTCCCAGATGCCCGCCACTAACACGGTCATGTCATCACGCACTTCGCCGCCTGTAAACAACAGTACGCGGTCTACGATCTTTTTGGCCATCTCATTCGGATTCGCTGATGGCAGCGTCTCCAATATCTCACACATCGTCTGCTCCGGTGACGGCACATGCATATGCTCCAACACACCATCTGTCATGAGAATAATATAATCCCCGCCACTGACATGCGTCTGGCATGATTCGATCTGTAGCTGCATATCTGCTCCGACAGGCAGATTGGCACACGGAATGCAGGTGATCTCCTCACCGCGTTTGATAAATGCAGCCGCTGCACCAATCTTATTAAACGCGACATCGCCCTGATACAGATCGACCACGCATACATCGACTGTGGAATAGGAATCCTCCTGATCCTGCAGCACGCAGGCAGCATTGAGCATCCGCAGTGCCGCTTCCTCTGTAAATCCGGCTTCCAGGAATCTCTCCATTAACTCTAACACCATTTCACTTTCCTTACAAGCGCTGTTTCCGGAGCCCATGCCGTCCGAGAGCATGAGCACGGTCTGTCCGTCATGGTTTTCCACATAAGAAAAATTGTCCCCGGATACCGCGGCTCCATCGCGGATCATGCGCGCCACGCCATAGGTACTGTGATAGAGCGTGTCCTCCTCATAGACATACGGACCCGGCAGCTTACCGATCAGCGACTTGGAATCCCGGTGCAATACCATATCCAGATCCAGTGCACGCACGACGACCTTGGTCAGATCCTTGACGGAAATGCAGTTGCCCTGCTTAGAGCGCGCCTCCAGTGACAACGTAATCCGACCATTCTTTTTCTCCAGCAATCGTACATTCTGCACGAGGATCCCCTGTTCCTTGGCCAGATAGCGCAGTGTGGAGAGCGCAGTCCGTTCCTTTTTCGTCAGATCTACGGCATCTTTTGTGCAATCCTGCATGATATATGCCATCGCCTCCAGCTGCTCCGCAATCACAGCCCGGTTTTCGAGCAGCCGGTTGTACCAGGCGAGATTGAGTCTGGCACGCTCAAATACCCGCGTCGCCTCCATCGCCATCGCTTCACTCCTGATACAGTGGTCACGCAGCTGTTTCTGCGACTCTGCCGCCGCCTTTCCCGCACGGTACATCGATGTCAGATACCCTGCCAACGCCTGATACATCGGCGTATCGGGCCTATCCCAACAGGCCGCGCACTGTGCACAGTCGACACAGATATGACCGGTGATCTCATTATGGATCTTTCCCATCTCCTCCGGTGTAAAATCACGTTTGCTCGTATGCAGGCCGGAAAACATCTGTGCCAGTTCTCCAAAGGAGTCCGCATATCCCATCAGCCGGTTCTCATCCGCAGCCCGCGGCATCGGGTGGTCCGGCAGCCGCTCCACGAGTAATGGCAGCCAGTATAACAGTCTGGAAAAGAGGAATACACCGGCAAAGCAGATCACCGCCTCCATCAGTTTCATCGGCATATCATCACGCATCGTATTCGTCAGCAGCTCTCCGCATATATTTATGGACAAGGTGACGATCGCAGCCGACGCTGCCGCTGTGATAATCAGGCATTTATGATCCAGCCATTCACAGATCTTCACCACGAGCCATACCACAACCATCACGAGCGCATAGCGCACGGTCTGCGTCACCGGCAGCGCCACGGTCATCGCCAGAAACATTACACTACCCAGCAGCCACCGTCCTTCTCCGCGCAGCAGCGCAGCCGCATAATACGCGGGTATCAAGGGATAATAGCCGCCCAGCGAAAATCTGCACATCAACGCCCCCAACAATGCGATCAACAATTTTCTGTAGCTTTCTTTTTTCATGATTACTCACCTCCGCATATTTCATCGAAGATAACTGTTTTGCATCCCACAGTTACCATCGGAGGCCATTATAGAAAAAATATTTTTCAGAATTTGTCAAAATAAATACGGGATCTGAAAAATCGTTCGTCAAAACGCTCCTTCAAATCCCGATTTGCATCGATTGCAGGTACTTCATATATTTGAGGCAGTTCATCCTTCGCTTCCATTACTTCTCTTCACGGTAAATGATCTCATCATCATAAAACAATCCGTAACGGTGTGCCTCTTTCTCAATATAATCCTGAGACTGCATGCTCTTTTCTTTTTCTTCGAGTTCCTTCTGTCTGGCTTCCTCTTCGAGTTTTTGTTCCTCGTAGGACTGCTCCTTTGCAGAAAGTTCCTCATTCTTATTGTATAACTTCACAATCTGGGTGGACATTAATACAATCAGTAAAAACACCATGCAGGTGATACTGAACCGCGCCATCCGATTCTGTCTTCTTTTTCTTCTGACCATCTGCTCACATCCTCTGCCTCATAGTTTACATAAGCCTATTTTAACCATCTTCCACAGCTTTTTCAACCGTTTTTTCAGGGCGAGCTGTAGTTTTCCACATTTTTCCCGGCTTTTTTTACCCTTTGATCCGACATATGTGCACAGTCTGCGCACCGGACGCAGCAGAACGGTCTCTATTTTTTTCAGAAAACAAATGAGCGGCGGCACACAGATCCGGCCAAAGCTGACCGTATACAACAGCATCCCGGCCACCAGCGCGCCAAACACATAACCACGCAGTCTGCCATCATTTTTCTCATAGAGTTTGACGAATACTACAACCGCGACATAGATCCAGTAGAGCAGATCCTCCAGATTGATGAGCAGCACGCCATGCGGCACCAGTCCGCGAAAGATCCTCAGAATATCATAACTCGCTGCCAGGGCAATCCCCAGCAGGAAAAAGCAGCAAAGCAGTGCCAGTTCTTCGTAGATACCGGCACTGATGATCCGCACCTTCATCAGCGGAACATGCGGCTAAGCAGAGACTCGCCCTTGTGCGCATGTGATACATCCGAATAAGACAGTGCATCGATCCTGCCTGCGATATCTACCTCGCCCTTCTCCAGTGACAGCCGGTTCACGTGCAGATCTGTCCCCTTTATGAGCAGCATGCCCTGCTCCGTCTCTAATAAGATCTCGCTCACATCAAATGAGAGCACATCGACCACCCCGCTGAAGCTGCCGGTCTGACGATTGTTCATCAATACCCGGTGCTGTGTCGTCACCGTCCTTTTTTCGTCCATGCTATCACGCCCCCTTTGTATCTGTTGCATTATATGAGAGGCGTGGACTATTCAGAACCACATACGCGAAATCCTTGTTACACCATTTTTCGGCCTAAATATACGAAAACAGTTCTGCCGCTTCATCCTTTTTCGTCGTCTGTGCGATATCTTCGACGCGCACCTTCACAGTCCTGGTGCCAAACTGGATCTCAATGATGTCTCCCACCTTGACATTTAAGGAAGCCTTCGCTACTTTGCCGTTTACAAGCACGCGGCCGGCATCACAGGCTTCGTTTGCCACTGTGCGTCGCTTGATCAGGCGCGATACCTTCAAAAATTTATCTAATCTCATCGTTTTTCTTCCTTTCTGACTACATCGATTTGTAAATCTGGTCTACCAGCTTCTTCCAGGCATTGGTGTCTTCCCACCAGCAGCCTCTGTTTTTTGTGACTCTAGCCGCCTTTACCGTCTTTAGCCTACGTGCATTCAAACCACCGCAGTAGCAGATATCTACACCTTTCAGTGATTTTGCCTTTCGCAGATCTACGGATGATACATCATTCATACCGTAGAAGTATACATATTTCAGCGCTGTGCAGCGGCTCATCCTGCACTGTATGAACTTATTGCTGTAAAAATATGCCAGATTCAGCTTTTTATATTTGTTCAGATCAATACTAGGTGCGCTGCTGTGCGCGACCGAGATCCATCTTAAATCAACCGCGGATTTCGGCAATTTTATGGTTACATATTGGAATACGGATCCATCTATCGTTAAGTACACAGCACTCCTGCACTTTGACACATCCACGGATGCTAATTTCGCCTTCTGCCAGGAGCCACCTGTCTCAGAATATAACGCAATCACTTTCGCGAACGGTGCATTTAACCGGAATCCGCTCTGCCAGAATTCACGTATATCCACATCGCTGATATGGCGGTATTTGGACAGATCCAGACTGCTTCCCGTATAATCCCGGATCCGGATCACGGATACCCACGGCAGATACTTCAATCCCTTCAGGTTCGCCAGCCTGCACTGATACTTCTCTGTCCCGGTCAGCATTCCATAGCCTCCGTCAGATTTTTCATAACTATAATTGCTGACCGTATGGATCTGTCTGATTTCCGAAGGATCCAGCCAGCCGTCGCGGTTCTTATCATAATAACTCTTTTTGCCCTTCAAATCACAATCGTAGAACCCTTTTTTTATCAGTTCATACATACCACCGAAGTTCTGCTTGTTAATCTTTACATATTCGCAGTAGTCGCGCTCCATATGTTCTTGTTCATTCGCGCTCATGTAATATCCACTCCAGCAGCCCACATCCTGATAATCACTGTACACCGGATCGCCCGCCTGCAGCGCAGCCGGCTCCTGCCCATCCGTCTGGCCATCTGTCATTTTGACCGTTCCATAGGCACGAATCCTGGCATACAGCTTTCCACCATTTTTACCCAGTACAGAAAGTGGAATCCGATAGGTGTAGGATGCCGCATCTGCCCCTGACACATACCTTTTTGTTTTATATATAGTCACTTTCTTCGCAGGATATCCCGGATCAGTACACACCTGAATCTCAAAACCTTTAATATTTATATAAGGATTGCTGTAGTCCCCATGATCAGGATCTGTCATATAATTATTACGGTATTTCCAGTTCAAAATGATCCGGTTCTTTTTGATGGATTCCATATCAATGCTATAGACGTGGCAGTCCTTAAACGCACTGACCGCGTCATCGACGTCCGCCGCCTGTGCATCTGATACACCGAGCCACACGAACAGCAGGCAGCACATGGGAAACAGCAATTTTTTACACAGCTTCATAAACAGGCCTCCTCTCACACAATTGATAATGCCAATCATTCAGTGAAAAGAAAAGCGAGCCTCTTAACCAAGAAGCCCGCCTTCGTATTCTATTCTATCGCATTAAGCGTTTACGATATCCTTTAAAGCCTTACCTGCCTTGAACTTCGGAGCCTTAGATGCAGCGATTGTCATCTCTTTGCCGGTCTGAGGATTTCTACCGGTTCTTGCAGCACGCTCAGATACTTCAAAAGTACCAAATCCTACTAACTGGATCTTCTCACCCTTCTTTAATTCTTCTGCTACAACATCTGTAAAAGCCTTTAAAGCAGCTTCCGCGTCCTTCTTTGATAATCCTGTCTTATCAGCCATAGCTGATACCAATTCCATTTTATTCATGGTTTGTGTCCTCCTATTGGATGTCTATACTTTTCTTGTCTATAATTCGCCGATACTTCGTTACACCCGAATTACCTACGCATATATTTATACTTGGTTTTCGCAGGCTTGTCAAGGTCATTTCCTTATTTTCCAAAGAATTAAGCATCTTTGCGAATGGTGCGGTCTGGTCTGTTATGAGCTAAATCATTTTCTGGATCATGCCAAGCACTTTCGCTCCGAGTTCTTTTGATTTGCCTTCAGCATCCTCTAAAGACGTTCCCTTGACTCCCAGATAGAACTTTACCTTGGGCTCCGTACCGGAAGGTCTCACACATACCCACGCATCATCCGTGAGCTCATAATAGAGCACATTGGATGCCGGAAGTCCGGTCGGTGTCTCCTTGCCAGTCGCTGTATCCGTGATCACACCAGTCTTATAATCACGCACGGCTGTTACCGCATATCCGCCGATCTCCTTCGGCGCCTCTGCGCGCAGCGTGTTCATGATCTCCTGGATCTTTGCCAGACCTTCAATACCCTTTAAGGTGATAGACTCTACATGGTCATTGTAGTAGCCATAACGCTCGTACATCCCGATCATTGCATCCCACAAAGTCATGTTTTTAGTCTTATAATAAGCTGCTGCCTCACACAAGGTCATAGATGCAACGACTGCATCCTTATCACGTGCATAAGTGCCGGTCAGACAGCCGTAGCTCTCCTCCATGCCGAACAGATATGTGCCTTTTCCCTCAGTCTCAAACTTTAAGATCTGCTGTCCGATAAACTTGAATCCGGTCAATACTTCGATCAGCTGGATACCGTAATATTTTGCGATCGCATCTGCCATATTTGTTGACACAATTGACTTAATAAATGCGCCGTCCGCAGGCAGGAAGCCGTCGCGCTCCTTGCGCTGGCTAATCACATAGTCCCCAATCAGGCATCCGGACATATTTCCGGTCAGTGAATGATACTCACCGGTCTTGGAATCCTTGACATAGACACCAAGGCGGTCTGCATCCGGATCTGTGGCGAGGATTAAATCTGCATTTACTTTCTCGCCGAGTTTCAGTCCCAGTTCGAACGCTTCCTCTGTCTCCGGATTTGGATAGCTGACAGTCGGGAAATCACCATTGGGCAGCTCCTGTTCAGGTACAACATATACCTTTGTAAAACCAAGCTCCTTCAATACACGGCGCACCGGGATATTTCCGGTTCCGTGAAGCGGTGTGTAAACAATCGTCAGGTCATCTTTGACCGCATCGATGCAATCCTGATGAAGCACGAGACTCTTTAACTCTGCAATATAAGGATCATCGATATCTGCACCGATCTGCTGATACATACCGGCTGCGACCGCAGCATCCTTGTCCATCGTCTTGACTGTCGCATAATCTGTGACCTTCTTTACCTCATCCATGATACCGGTATCATGAGGCGGTGTGATCTGTGCGCCATCTTCCCAATATACTTTATATCCATTATACTCAGGCGGATTATGGCTGGCTGTGATATTGATACCGGCGATACATCCGAGCCTGCGTACTGCATAAGACAGCTCCGGTGTCGGACGCAGGCTCTCGAATACATATGCCTTGATGCCATTTGCAGCCAGGCAAAGCGCTGCCTCATCCGCGAATTCCGGTGACATATGGCGGGAATCAAACGCGATTGCTACTCCCTTGCCCTCACCACCTACACTGAGGATATAATTTGCCAGTCCCTGAGTTGCTTTGCGCACGGTGTAGATATTCATACGGTTTGTACCTGCACCGATGACCCCACGCAGTCCTGCCGTACCGAATTCCAGATCCATGTAAAAACGATCCTCGATCTCCTTCTCATCCCCTGCGATCGCTTTCAATTCGGCCTTTGTCTCCTCATCAAAATACGGATTGTCCAGCCACTGCCCATACATTACCTTGTAGTCCATGTGTTTTCCTCCTATATACTTCTTTTGGTTTTATTTTATATTTCAGTGACCGCAGAACAGCAGGCTCTGCGACCGCCTTTTTGCACATTAATTCTGGCTGTCTGCCAGCGATTTGATCAGATCTCCGATCGTATCCAGATAATCACTGTAGGAACCACCCGTACTGCTGGTCCCGCTGCCGGATATGAGACTGTCACTGTCACTCCCGCTGCCTGTTCCGGTAATCCCGTTTGTCCCGGTCGTGTTGGTTGTATTTGTTGTAGTATCTCCGGTAATATGCGACATCCCATCCGTCTGCGAAGTATCTGATTCTGATGCCGCCTGTGAATCCTGTGTACCTGAACCCTGCGACGAGGTATCGCCCTCATCTGCCGTATCCGTGCCATTCCCATCATCTGAGAGCTGTGGCTCGCCTATATCGATCACGGCTTCTTCTGAATGGATCACCAGCTGTCTCTCCCACGTCTCGTAGCCATCCGCAATGACCGTGAGCTGATACACACCGTACCGCAGTTCCACCGGTTTCCCGTAATTGATCTCATCTCCGTTTATATACAACAATGCATCCGGTACATGTACCGCAAATGTCACCTGACACATTTTCGGACCTTCACCTTTATATTCATCCAGATCAACCATTGTGGTTTCCGAGCGTTTAACCTGAACGATCTTCGTATCTCCATAGCCATCATTGGCCACTGACAGCTCGTACCGCCCCTCTGGCACTTCCAGCGTCATATCCGGCGTGACTTTCGCATAGATCTTTGTCCCGAGACTGATCCAACCGCCCTCAAACAGTTCTGTATTAGACAATGCGATCGTGCCATGTCCCTGTACAACCTGAATGGATAAAATCTGCTTGTCCTGCCCCTGCACGCGGATCACATCATTTTCCCCAATCTGTGAGATCGATATCTCCTGATCATCAGAAAAAACTCTCAGATACTGATCGTATCTGTATTTTGTCTCTCCGATCACGAGCATGCCGATCGACTGGTCAATCGAAAAACGAGTGATATTATCCTGATACCATACCTGCGAAGCGAGCCGGATACTGGTCAGCTTAGCCTCACTGTCCAACTCACCAACCGTCACAATATTCCCCGGTTTTAACCGATCCAGTGAGACATACTGACCGTGTTCATCCAGGATCTGTGTTGCCTGGGTATAGCCATACTGCACGGTGCGCAGTGAATCCGGCAGCCCCAGACCAATCAGCTTATTCTTTTTATCCAGATGGATGATCACGTAAATCTGCGTATCCGATGCATTGTCCGTCACATATGTTTCGTCTGCCCCGTCCTCTTCATCCGGCGCACCTGCATCGGTGGGGGCATACTGATCCATCGATATGCTCCCGCCGGTATCTGCACGTTTTCCGCAGCCGCACAGCAACAGCGCCATGACTGCAATGACCATCATTCGTAAAAAATGCTTATTCATACGCCATATTATATACTATTTCACCAGATAAAACAACATGGATAAAAACTCCTCACGCTTTGTTTCCTGTTCAAAAATGCGCTGCAGCTTCTCTATATCGCGCTGTGAGACCCATGTTTTACGCGCATTGTAATAATGATTCACGATCTTCCAGTATTTCTCCGGGTACAGCAGCCTCAGATAGAGCTGCTGCAGTTCCCACTGTTCCAGATGCCGCACACTGTTATAGGCCATGATCATATCCATGCCCAGCCCACTGTTCCAATTGTGCTTCTCCAGGATTTTCCGCACAAAGTTCGTCAGATCACTGATACACAGACCATAATGCAGCTTGTCAAATCCGGTCACCGCCAGTCCGTCTCTAGTAAACAACAGATTGTGCTGGTTAAAATCACCGTGGCACAATTGGAGGGCGCCATCCGGCACCTGCGCCTCTGTCTCCAGCTGCAGCACCTGCTGCGCCTGCGCCATATAGTGCCCGTAGCTTTTTAAAAATTCACTCTCAAAGGCATTCTTTTTCTTTTTTGCGCGCACATAATTGCGTACTTTTTTCAGTTCACGTGTATGTTTCCCGGCATAATCTTCCGGTTTGGACGACACAGCCACCTGCGTCTGTGTTTCACAGCCGCACAGCAGTTGATGCAACTGTGCGAGATGCTTTGTGACTGTCAGCAGTTCCTTCGTATTCTTTGTGTCACACTCGCGTCCCTGATATGTCTTACGCAAAAAATAATTCACACCGTCTATGTCCGTATACATCAGTGTACCCTCTGCTGTGCGCACCAGCTCCTCTGTGAGGAACTGGTGCCCCTTCAGGTCGCGCAGCACCTCATCCAGCAGCTCCAGACGCCGGAGCGAGCCATGATATTCTTTTAGCAGATAGATCCCCTCGTTGTCCGTACACAAGATCGACCCACGGCCCTTCATATTTCCTGTAAATTCTTTTGGATATGCACTTAGGATCTGTTCTGCCCGATAATACATAAAAATCCCCTCCATCAGATGAAAATGACACCGTTACTTTCCGTGTCCCTTTCATCCTATGAAGGGGAATGATAAAATATTCATCGCCAAACCATGTTCCCACAGTCTAAGCAGTTCCACTATGACCTGTCCGGACGACCTCCAGCAGATATTCCCTTGTATTCTTCTCCGGCTGCTCTAATACCAGCTGCAGCAGCATATCGAGACACGCACCAATCTGTTTGCCCTGTGGCACGCCCTCTGCGAGCAGATCCGCACCGTTTACGGCGAGATCCCGGATGCACAGGCACTGCTTTTTCTCCAGAATCTGTGTATACAATGCCTCATAATCATCGACATAACGCAGCTTCTCCTCCCGCTGATAATCGCTCTGTGCCAGAATGTCTGCACGTTTAACTGCAAAAATATCCGGATACTGTGCGCTGCCGATGCGATATACTGCGCGTCTGACTCCACGCTCGTCCAAAGGCGGATTATCATCATGCCAGCGGATCAGTTGCGTGACACGTGCGGTCGTTTCATTATCCAGCTTCAACCGCCGCAGGATCATGCGCGCCATCCGGGCTCCCTGCGCCGGATGTCCGTGGAAATGGTCGATGCCGGCTTCATCCGTTGTCTTGCACTGTGGCTTGGCTACATCATGCAGCAGCATCGTCAGCCGCAGCACCTTATCTGCCTCTACATATGCCAGACTGTGCAGCGTATGCTCCCCGACACTATAACAATGATGTGGGTTCTTCTGCCGGGTCTGCATCATGGCATCCAGTTCCGGCAGAAAATGCTTGCTAAGACCTGTCTCATAAAAGACGCGTACCGCGTCCGGATGCGCACTGGTGAGTGTTTTCAACAGTTCGGTCTGTATGCGCTCCGCACTGATCCTGCTGATTGTATCTGCCAGCATATGGACGGCCTCTAAGGTCTGCCCATCGATCGTGAAACCGAGCTGTGCACTGAACCGGACCGCACGCATCATGCGCAGTGCGTCCTCAGAAAAACGCTCCTTCGGTTCTCCGACACAGCGGATGATCCCGCGCTCCAGATCTTCTTTTCCTTCAAATAAGTCAACCAGCCCATTTGTCTCATTATACGCCATGGCATTGATCGTAAAATCACGGCGCATCAGATCTTCCTTCAGATTGCCGGTAAAGCTGACCGCTTTTGGATGCCGGCCATCCTCGTACTCCCCATCAATCCGGTAAGTCGTCACCTCATAGCCGATATGATCCAGCATGACAGTCACAGTTCCGTGCTGCAGCCCGGTATCGATCGTGCGGCGAAATAGTTCCTTTACCTGAAGCGGGCGCGCATTCGTGGTGATATCCCAGTCCTGCGGCTCCCGCCCCAGCAGTGCATCACGCACACACCCGCCGACCGCATAGCCCTCAAAACCGGCCGCCTCTAACGTATGCAGTATATAAGTTACATGTTCGGGTAGTCTAATCTTCATATTTTAATATGCTTTACCCCAGAATACGAGCTTCTTGGCAGGCTTTCCACAGCATACACATACATCGGAGATCTGCTCCTGCTCAAACGGCATACAACGTGAAGTAGCTGTCGTCTCTTCCTTAATCTTGTCTTCACATGCCTGATCGCCACACCACATTGCGCGGATGAATCCGGGTTTGTGCTCTACTGCATCCTTGAATGCGCCATATGTCACAACATCCGTGATATGTGAATCACGATGCGCCTTGGCACGCGCAAACATCTCCTGCTGGATCGTCTCTAACAACTCCGGCAGCTTTGCGGCTACTTCATCTAACTGCATCACGATCTTTTCTCTCGTATCACGGCGTACGACCACGCACTGACCAGCCTCGATATCCTTCGGTCCGAGTTCGATACGTACCGGAATACCACGCATCTCCTGCTCGGAGAACTTCCATCCGGGCGACTTGTCTGAATCGTCTAAACGTGAGCGGATACCATTTGCCTGAAGTGCTGCAAGCAGTTCATTCGCCTTATCCAATACGCCCTCTGCCTGCTGACGGATCGGAATGATCATCGCCTGCACCGGTGCAATATGCGGCGGCAGCTTGAGTCCGGAGTCATCGCCATGTACCATGATGATCGCACCGATCAATCGTGTTGTCATACCCCAGGATGTCTGGAACGGATGAACAAGCTGGTTATTCTTGTCTGTATAAGTGATATCGAATGCTTTGGCAAATCCATCACCGAAGTTGTGGCTCGTACCGGACTGCAATGCCTTTCCATCATGCATCAATGCCTCGATCGTATATGTTGCCTCTGCTCCTGCAAACTTCTCTTTTTCAGTTTTCTGACCCTTAATCACAGGGATCGCCAGCTCATTTTCGAGGAAATCTGCATATACATCCAGCATCTGCAGTGTACGCTCCTGCGCTTCTTCTGCGGTCGCGTGGATCGTATGGCCTTCCTGCCACAGGAACTCACGTGAGCGCAGGAAAGGTCTTGTCTCCTTCTCCCAACGTACAACTGAGCACCACTGGTTGTAGTTTTTCGGCAGGTCGCGGTAGGACTGGATCAGGTTCTTGTAAAAATCACAGAATAATGTTTCAGATGTCGGACGCACGCACAGACGCTCCTGCAGCGGCTGCAGGCCACCATGTGTCACCCATGCTACCTCAGGTGCGAATCCCTCAACATGATCCTTTTCCTTCTCGAGCAGGCTCTCCGGGATGAACAGCGGCATATATACATTCTCTACGCCGGTCTCTTTAAAACGGCGGTCAAGCTCCTTCTGGATGTTCTCCCAGATTGCGTAACCTGCCGGTTTGATGATCATGCAGCCTTTGACAGACGAATAGTCGATCAGCTCTGCTTTCTTGACAACATCGGTGTACCACTGTGCAAAATCTTCCTCCATCGAGGTGATCTGCTCTACTAATTTCTTTTCTTTTGCCATGACTTTTCTCCTTCTATTTGTGTGATTTATTTAGGTGTTTGCGAAGCTATCATATAAAAAAGAGTCGCTCGCGACTCTTTCGCGCCCGAGCGGTATGCGCAGCATATACTTCATTTCCGCGAGGTGCGCATCCTTGCGGAGCATTTTATGTGATAGGAATTTCCTATCACATAAAAAAACACCGGACAGATCATTCCCTGCAGGGACCGATCTGCTCGGCGGTACCACCCTTGTTCATATACGCAACTATCATTCCATTACATATATACACTCAACTATCTTTAACGCAGACATTACGTTATGCTTCCCTGTCCTTTTATAAACTATGGCAGCTCGCACAATGCTCCAAGGCAGGTTCCAAAACCTGTTTCCGAAGATCTCTCAGCCTATGATCTGTCATTGAATCTGTTCTCATAGAATCTTTTCTCATAGAATCTTCTCTCTGTAAGGCACATTTGTTTTGTACTAGTCCTTTTCAAAGCAGTTTATTTATCTTATTATCTCATCAATTTCTTATTTTATAACCGTTTGACGCGAATTGTCAACCATTATCATTTTTTCACAGTAAAAACTTTAACAGTTCAGCCCTCGCCATAGTGATACTTTTTCCGGCATCCGACAAAAAATGTCACCGTCACGCACAGTGTCAGCAGCTCAGCGACAACGACCGCACTCCAGATTCCATTCATGTCGAACATGCCTGGCAGGATGAGCACCGCCCCAATCTGGAATACAAGTGTCCGCAGAAATGAAATCACCGCAGACACCACCCCATTGTTGAGCGCTGTGAAAAATGATGATCCAAATATATTGAATCCATTGAGCAGATACACAAGGCAGAAGATCCGAAATCCCTGCTCGGTCATCGCCAGCAGCTCACTGTCATAGCCGACAAACAGTTTCGATGCCGGATATGCGAGAAGCTGTGCGAGCACCGCGAGTCCCACGCCCCATACACCGATCAGCTTCAGGCTCTTGTGAAACAGGCTCCGCAGTTCGTCATTGTTGCCTGCTCCGTAGTGAAAGCTCACAATCGGCGCACTGCCGATCGAATATCCTAAAAAGATCGAGATAAATACAAAGTTCACATACATGATCGTGCCGTAGGCAGCCACGCCGTTTTCCCCGACAAGTTCCATCAGCTGCATATTGTACAGCGCATTGACAATCGAACTGGAAATGTTCGTCATGAGCTCAGAGGAGCCATTGACACATGTCCTTAGCAGGATCTTTCCATCAAAATATGCCCGGCCAAGGCGCAGCAGGCTGGCATTTTTTCTGCCAAAGTAGAGAAGTGGGAACAAGCCTCCGATAAATTCCCCACACACAGTCGCTATACCCGCACCGGCGAGCCCCCAGCCAAAGATACCGACAAACAGCAGATCCAGAACCATATTCGTCACACCGGCTGTCACGATCACACCCAGACCGAGCTTGGGCTTCTCCGCAGTCACAAAAAAACTCTGAAAGACATTCTGCAGCATGAATGCCGGCATTGATATAAGCGTCAGTCTGCCATACAGGATGCAGTTTTCCAACAATTCCCCCTCTGCCCCGATCGCGCGCGCAACCACCGGCACAAACAGTTCCCCGAGTATCGTCAACATAATACCTAAGATAGCTGTCACATAGACCAGCATGGAAAAATATTCATTTGCCTTCTCATGTCTGCCTTCGCCCAGCGTTTTTCCTACGATCGCACTGCCTCCGGTTCCGATCATAAAACCAAGTGCCGAAACGCCCATCATAAACGGCAGGATCAGGTTGATCGCCGCAAGCGCGGTTTTGCCGACATAATTGGATACAAACAGCCCATCCACCACGCTGTAGATGGACGTGAAGATCATCATCACGATAGACGGAAATACAAACGTCAATAGTTTCTTATAAGTAAAATGCTCTGATAACTGTATTTTCATTCTTTCCCCTTTATCTATATATTAGATATTTTGTAACTGTTCAGAAGGTAGTATCCGCGAGGTGTTTTTGGCATGTTTTTTGCC
>ERZ1035006.930-NODE-930-length-21299-cov-4.426662_pt1 | contig 21299 bp, 20 predicted proteins | sample MGYA00520694_ERZ1035006 | MGnify/ENA primary metagenome ERZ1035006 (study PRJEB33766, sample SAMN09781746) | gut metagenome | biome: gut microbiome | host: Homo sapiens | place: Madagascar | study: EMG produced TPA metagenomics assembly of the PRJNA485056 data set... | reverse complement strand
CGGCGTTAATCGCAGCCAAGGCGTTTAAGGTCTTGGGGAAACCGATGAGGCCTGCCATCACCACCAAAGCTTCGATCAATTCTTCACGGGTGGTCCCCATGTTGATGTTGCCGCCCACGTGTGCCTTGACCTGAGGATCGCACCCGCCTAAAGCCGAAATCGTCACGAAGGTCAAAAATTCGCGCATCTTCAAAGACAGGGTCTTGCGGGTGTAGGTGTCGCCGAAGCAAAAACCGGTGAGCAAATCGACCATGACGGGGCGTTCTTCGGGACGGGCGTTTTTGTGCATCGTCAGAATCCCGTCGCCGAAAATGCCGGTCTGTGCCTTGAGGCCGTCGTCAAAACGGGTTTTGTCGTTGACGGTGCCCTGCGGCTTGGGGGCGGGCAAATTGTTGGCTTTGACCACGTCCAATAGGATCAATTCGGCGCGGCGCGCAATGGGAATGCCCACGTATGCCATGGTTTGCATGACGGCTTCCTGCATTTCGTCGGTCGACAAACCGGCCTTGGAGGCCTGCAGGAAATAGTCGGGCAAAACGGCCGTATCGCCCAAAGCGGTCAAGGTCGTCAAACGCACCAACCACTGGGTTTTGACAGGCATCTTGACGAGCTCGGGGACGTCTCGATCGGTCAAGCGGGAAAGAATTTGAGTGAGTTCGGTTTCTTGCGTCATTTTGTTTTGTGCCATAACAGAAGTTGTTCCGAGGGCCGTCGCAGCGGCTGCCAGCCCCATTTTTGCGATATCGCGTCGTTGCATTTGGGTTGTCCTCATGAAAGTGAAAGCGTTAATGTTGTGCATCCGAATATTGTTCGTCGGTCACCGGATCGAGCCACGTGACCTTGTTGTTCGGGACGTTGGTTTCGATTGAAATGTGGCTCATGGGTTCGTCGGCTGCCGCCCCGTGCCAGTGTTCGACATCGGGCGGGATGCGAATGACGTCGCCCGTTTGGAAACGAATCGCTGGCTTGCCTCGCTCCTGATAGATGCCGCGACCGGCCGTGACCAACAAAATCTGACCGCCCGAGTGAACGTGCCAGTGCGTGCGGGTACCCGGCTCAAACGTGACGTTGCCGATCGGAGCGTTGAAAACGTCGTCGTTATCCGAGAGCATCGTCAAATAAGACGTACCCGTGAAAAACTTGCCGTAGGGGTTGACGGGGCCCATCGGGAAAATCGTTTTAAAAGACGGATCCATTGCCATCGCAGAAAGTTCCTTATATGCAGTTCAATGCAAGATTTCTATATCTGAACTTTAAATATGAGAAAGAACCTGGGAAAAGCGGATGCGATAAACAAGTGCAAAAAATCATCAAGTTGAGAAAATTAGGCAAGGTTTGCGTATCGCAGTCGGCAGTGTTGACGTTTTGCAACAAACGAAAGTGAGTGACAAAACGCCGTCGTTGGTACAATTCGCAAACCGCAGAATAAGGATAAGAAAAGTGGAAAAAGTCATTAAAAATAAACGCGCCACATTCGACTATACGATCGAAGAACGTTTTGAAGCCGGTATGGTGTTGCGCGGTTGGGAAGTCAAAAGCGTGCGTGCCGGACGCGCCACGATCAACCTTGCGCACGTGTATGTGCGAGAAGGCGAACTCTTTTTGTGTAACGCCCACATGACGCCGGCAGACCAAATCTGCACGCATGAAAAACCAGAAATGTCTCGCACGCGCAAGCTTTTGATGCACAAGTGCGAAATCGAACGCTTGATCGGCAAGGTCGAGCGTTCGGGCTATGCGCTGGTGCCTTTGGACTTACACTTCGTGCGCGGACGCGTCAAGCTCTCCTTGGCTTTGGCCAAGGGTAAGCGCGAATTTGAAAAGCGCTCCGACGAAAGCAAGAAAGAGTGGAAGCGTCAGCAGGAACGTTTGATGAAAAACGACATGACGCGCGGCAAGGCCAGACAAAATTACAAGGATTGATGGAAAATGAACGAGCGCGATTTGGCGGCGACCGACGCCGCTTTGGCAGAAGCGGCAACGGCAAGCGAACGCGTTTTTGACGGGCGGCTTTTAAAAGTCGATCGCGTGACGGTCACGCTTCCTAACGGCAGGACGTCGACGCGCGAAATGATTCGCCATCCCGGGGCGTCGGCCATGGTCGTGGTCGACAACCAAAATCGCGTGGTGTTGGAACGACAATGGCGCGCCCCGATGAATCGTGCGTTTTGGGAAATTCCTGCCGGCAAGATCGACGCGGGCGAAGATCCGTTTTATACCGCCCGGCGCGAACTCACCGAAGAAACGGGGTTGGCGGCTCAAAGCTGGGTCAAGCTCGGCGTCATTCACAATGCCATCGGTTATAGCGATGAGCGCATTTATATCTACTTGGCGCAAGACATTGACGAATCGGGTTGTCAAAAGTTGGACGATAACGAGTTTTTAACCCTCGTGCGCGTGCCCTTTGACGAAGCTTTGGCCATGACCTGCGACGGACGCATGACCGATGTGAAGTCCGTGATCGGACTGATGTGGGCGCAGAGATTTGTCGCCGGCGGCATACAGGCACTGCCTCAAGCCGAGATGTTGAGCAAATCGTTTCGATAGCTGTAAAATTGCGACCGAACAAAAAAACGACGCCTGCCGTGAAAACAGACGTCGTTTTGTTTTGGGATGAAAATCGACTTAATTGCGAGCCACCGGCTGACGGTTGGCTTCGATGACGCGGCGGATGTCTTTTTCCAGATCGAACATGCCGAGTTCGTGATAGCTTTCTGCGATCAACTCAAGGGCTTCGTCACGCACGGGCGTGGTTTGGAAATCGACCAAGACGGTTTTGGCGCGGTTAATCGCTGCGACATAAGCCTTGCGCACGAAGTAAAAACGAGCCGATTGCATCTGGTGACGAGCCTGAGCCAACACCAATTCGTGCATGCGGCGACGTGCTTCGGGTGCGTAGCGCGAGTCCGGATAGCGGGCGGCGAGTTCTTTAAAGATGTCAAACGCATCGCGCGCGGCCTGCGCATCGCGATCGGCCAAGTCCTGGCGGGTCATGGAGGCCAACCAACCGTCGCGTTCGTTTAACGTGGCGAGCGCTTTCAAATACAATGCGTAATCGCTGTTGGGATGGTTGGGATAGGCGCGCAGGAAACGATCGATCGTCTGAACGGCACCAGCGGCATCATCGTCTTTAAAGTAGACGTAGGCCAAGTCGATTTGGGCTTGTTGCGCGTAGCTGCCGAACGGGTAACGGGCTTCAAGCTTGGTATAGTAGTCCCTAGCAACTTCCCAGTTGCTTTCGCTCATCGCCGAGCGAGCTTCGGAATAAAGTTGATTGGCCGTCCAATCGCGGGTCGGATCGACTTCAAGATTTTGAAGCCAGGAGCAACCGGTAGTGATAACAGCGGCGACCGAAAGACAAGCGATTTTGGTCAGGCGCAATACGTTTTTGGAATTCATAGTGACGACGACAAAAGAAAAGAATTTGGGCGATTATATCGTTAGTGACGACGAACTGGCGCCCTCAACAATCAATTCGGATGACGCAAGTGTAACCGAGCTTGAGGAAGATGAGGAAATCGAGCCTCAAGAAAGCTCGGTTCAAACCTTCGTTTTGGACTATTCTCAAACGGGAGACCGCCTTGATAAGGTCTTGGCACGCTTGATGCCCGAAGTCTCCCGCGCCCGCATCCAAAAGTGGATTGAAACAGGTGCGGTGGATGTCAATGGTGTTGCGGCAACCGGCGTCAGAGTCAAGGTCGCCGGCGGCGACGAGCTCGTCGTGCGCCCGCAGGCCGCGCCCGAAGACAAGGCTTATGCCCCCGAAGAAGGCATCGACTTTGAAGTGATCTACCAAGACAAAGACATCATTGTGATCAATAAGCCCGCAGGGCTCGTGGTGCATCCGGCTGCCGGCCATTGGACGGGCACACTTTTAAACGGTCTTTTGTACGAATTTCCCGAACTCGCGCGTGTGCCGCGCGCGGGCATCGTGCATCGCTTGGATAAGGAAACTTCCGGGTTGATGGTGGTTGCGCGTACCGAAGCCGCCCAAACCGATCTGGTGCGTCAGCTCCAGGCGCGCACGGTCGGTCGAGAATACTGGGCAGTGGTTTTGGGCGTGGCGCCCGAAGCCGGCTTTGTGGATCGCGCCATCGGGCGAGATCCCCGCAATCCGTTGCGCTTTTGCTGCCGTGGCGGACAAGGCAGCAAACCTGCCAAGACCCATTGCCGCTTGGTGGATGTGGCGCAAATCGAAGGCCGCACCTTAAGTTGGGTGGCCTGCCGTTTGGAAACGGGGCGCACACATCAGATTCGCGTGCATTTGACGACCGTCGGTTTGCCTTTGCTGGGCGATCCCTTGTATCGTACCAACGCTTCCAAGTTGCCCGAGTCTGCAGGGATCGTCGCCGAATTTTCGCGCCAGGCACTGCATGCAAGCCGCTTGCGCTTGCGCCACCCGGGCACGGGCGAAACGGTGGAGTGGTTTGTCGAGCCCCCGGAAGATATGGCCGAAGTGATGGACGAATTGGGTTTCGGTCCCTTGGACGAACCTACCGACGTTTTTGCCGACTACGACGAAGAGTAAAAAATGATGGACTTTAAAGACGAACTGGCCGCGATCCGTCCCGAGATGGGAGCAGGAATCGGCGCCATTTTTACCGAACGCGAAGGCGGCGTGTCTTCGGGCCCCTGGGGTGGGGTGAACGGCATTATGGGTTTAAATGTCGGCAGCCGCGTTGAAGACAATGCCGGTTGCGTGCGCATGAATCGCTCGATCGTGGGGCAATTGACGCCCACGGAACCCCGTTGGATGACGCAGGTGCACGGCACCGATGTCGTCGTGGCCGATACGGTCGAAGACGAAACGGTTGAGGCCGATGCGCAAATCACGACAACTCCGGGCGTCGTGTGTACCGTTCAGGTGGCAGACTGCCTGCCGGTGTTGGTGGCCGACAGCCTTGGACGCGGCGTTGCCGCCATTCATGCCGGTTGGAGAAGTTTGGCGGGCGGCGTCATTGAAAATGCGATCGAAGAATTGAAGAAATTGATCGGAGACGAATCGGCTCAGTTTAAAGCCTGGTTGGGGCCGCGCATCGGTTTTGACGATTTCGAAACGGGTGCGGACGTCAAAGAAGCGTTTGAGGCCGCTTACCCCGAATGTACGGCCGGTGTCAAAACCGTGGGCGAAAAGTGGCACATCGATTTGGCTACTTTTGCCAAGACGGCTTTAGCCAAGGTGGGCGTTGCCAATGTCGAAGACTGCGGCCTTTCGACCGTGACGGATGCCAAACGCTTTTATAGTTTCCGTCGCGACGGCGCCAAGAGCGGACGCCATGCCGCGCTGATTTGGATTGAACCGAAGTAGTTTTTTTGAGAAGACGAATATGACCCCAAAGAAAAACAGTCGAATCCCGCGTGTGGGTTTTGTCAGCTTGGGTTGCCCCAAGGCTTTGGTCGATACCGAGCGCATCGTTACCGAACTGCGTGCCGAAGGCTATGTAATTGCCGCCGACTACAAAGAAGCCGACTTGGTGATCGTCAATACCTGCGCCTTTATCGATGCGGCCGTGGCCGAAAGCCTGGAAGCCATTGCCGAAGCCCTGAAAGAAAACGGTCGCGTGATCGTCACCGGGTGCTTGGGCGGCAAGAAAAACGACGACGGCTCCAACTGGGTCAAGGAGCGCATCCCCAAAGTTTTGGGCGTGACGGGACCCGACAGCCTCATGGAAACGTTGACCTTGGTGCACTCGCACTTACCGCGCCCGCACGAGCCTTTTGACGAGCTGGTGCCTAAGGCAGGCTTGAAGTTGACGCCCTCGCACTATGCGTACTTAAAGATCAGCGAGGGCTGCTCGCACCACTGCGCTTTTTGCATCATTCCGGATTTGCGCGGCGACCTGGTCAGCCGCCCCATCGGCAGCGTCTTGCAGGAAGCCGAAAACTTAGTCAAAGGCGGCGTGAAAGAGCTTTTGGTGATCAGTCAAGATACCGCCGCCTATGGGCTTGACGTGCGCTACAAAACCGGTTTTGCGGGCGGCAAACCCGTTAAAACGCGGCTTTTGGAATTGGCACGCGAACTGGGTCAGCTCGACGCCTGGGTGCGTTTGCACTACGTCTACCCGTATCCGTCTGTGGATCACGTGGTCGACTTAATGGCAGAAGGTTTGATTTTGCCTTATTTGGACGTACCGTTTCAGCATGCCCATCCGCGCGTGCTAAAGGCGATGAAGCGCCCGGCAAGTGCCGAAAAGAATCTCGAACGCATTGCCGCTTGGCGTGCGATTTGCCCCAATCTCACCATTCGTTCGACTTTCATTGCCGGTTTTCCGGGCGAGACCGAAGAAGAGTTCGAGTATTTGCTCGACTTCTTGCGCGAAGCGCGCTTAGATCGCGTGGGGTGCTTTGCCTACAGTCCCGTGGAAGGTGCGCAAGCCAACCAACTGCCGGGACAGTTGCCCGACGAAGTCAGAGAAGAGCGTCGTCGCCGCTTCATGGAAGTGCAGGCCGAAATTTCCGCCGAAATCCTCAAAGCCAAGGTCGGAACGGTGCAGCGCGTTTTGATTGACGAAACGGAAGACGAAACCGGCGTGGCCGTGGGGCGTACGACGGCTGATGCGCCCGATATCGACGGTCAGGTTTATGTGACCACCGACACGCATTTGGAACCGGGCGACTTTGTCGACGTGAAAATCACCGACAGCCTCGAGCACGATTTGGTCGGTCGTCACGTCGAGGGCTGAAAAAACGGGGCACTAGGCCAATTCTTTTAAAAGTGCCCGATAGTGGCCTGACACACAAAAAAGGTAGGAATTATCATAAGTAATTACCCTAATTCGTGTGTCGGGCCATTTTTTCGTTTGAAATCTTAAATTCGGCTTAAGGCTTGATTTTCGTGCCTTTGAAGGATGTTTCTTAAAGGAGACAAGCTTTGCAAGACGACATCGACCGTTTTCGCCCTCGGCTCTGTCTTATCAAAAACTTAACACAGTGTGTGAGAATTCCTCTCGGCGTTAAATGAAAAAAAGGGGCGCAAATTTGCCCTTAACAAAAAGAATTCCTACGCCAAATAGGAGAAAGAAAATGAATCGCACACAAATGATTCAAGCCGCTATGGCTTTAGCCGTTTCTTTGGCTTTCGTGCCCGCTGCCAACGCAGCTCCCGAAAAGGTCGACACCAAGATGTGCGTGGCTTGCCACAGCAACATCGGCGGTTTCCACAAATCGGGCGCCCATAAGGATGTTTCCTGCACGACTTGCCATACGGGTTTGACCGCTCACGCCAAGGCTCCGGGTAAGCAAACCCGTCCGGCCACGAGCATGGACCCCAAGACTTGCGGCAGCTGCCACAAGCCTCAGTTCGAGTCGATGTACAAGCTCAACGACGAACGCGTTCCGCGTTTCTCGAAGAAAAACAGCAACAGCGTTGCTCCCGATCCGTTCTTCGATCGTGCATTGGGCGCTCACGGCTTTACCAAAGAACACAACCTGCCGCGTTCCCACACGTTTGCCGCACTTGACCAGTACTTGTGCGACCGTGCCTTCGGCGGGCGTTTCGAACCCAAGGACGGCTGGATGTATCTGGCTCAGGGCGACGGTGCCATCAAGGTTTGGGACGTTATCAACGACAAATTCCCCGAAGACAACGCACAAAAGCCGCGCCGTCCGGGTACGGCTGCTGCCGGCAACCCCGTTTGCTGGACGTGTAAGTCGACTGATTTGATGCTCGATTGGGCCTATTTGGGCGACAAGCACCCCGAAGCCAAGTTCTCTCGCGAATCCGCCGTTGTGGACGTGATGCGTGCGATCAATCACTCGGTCAACTGCAACTTCTGCCACGACCCGCACTCGGCCAAGCCGCGCGTGGTGCGTGACGGTTTGATCCAGGCTTTGACCCGTACGGATTATCCGTCGCTGTATTCCGAAGATCCCAAGAAGACCAAGGTTGAAGTGGTCGATATGGGCGTTCGCGGCTTTACCCGTAAAGTCGCCTTCATGGAAAAGGCCGACACGAAGTTGATGTGCGCACAGTGCCACGTCGAATACAACTGCAACCCGGGCTTCGATCCCAAGACGGGTAAGCCAGTCGGCATGAGCGATCGTCGCACCAACCTCTTCCCGTTGGTTGACGTTACCAAGATTGACGACTTCTACGCTCACGTGGGCTTTAAGGACTTCAAGCACGCCGTCACCGGTGCAGCGCTCACCAAGATGCAGCACCCGGACGTGGAAACGTACTGGAACTCCAAGCATGACAAGGCCGGCGTCGATTGCAAGGACTGCCATATGCCCAAGGTCAAGGGTAAGAACGGCAAGGTGACGACGCTTCACTGGGCAACCACGCCGCGTCACTACATCAAGGAAACCTGCCAGAACTGCCATAAGGACAAGACCGTCAAGCAATTGACGCGCGTCATGGACGGTATGAAGGGTTACTACGACGGTAAGTTGCGCGAAGCCGAAAGCCGCATGACCGAAATGTTCAACGCCTTTGATTTGGCTCTTGCTCTCGGCGTGTCCGACGAAGTGTTGAACCAGGCTCGCGAACAGCACTCCATCGCTCACACGAACTGGGAATGGTGGACGGCGGTTAACGGTGCATACTTCCACAACCCCGAAGCAGCGGTTCTGTCTCTTGCCAAGAGCGCCGAAGCTGCTCAGAAGGCAACCAAGATCCTGCGTGACGGCATCGCCGCCAAGAAGAAGTAATTTCTCTCAGTGGGAATTGAGCCTTAACCCCCGAAACCGAGACTGAACGGTCTCGGTTCGGGACAAAAGAAAAAAGGACGACTTCGATAACGGAAGCCGTCCTTTTTCTCCTTTAGAATCTCCGGTTATGGATAGAGAACTCTTATTTTGGGCAATTGCCCTCGTGATGGTGTTTGTCGCATGCTCGGCAGTGGCATGGGCTTTTTTGCGTCCGGAATGTTTTACGACCGCGCAAAACGATGCCGACGAATTGAGCCGCACGCTTTTAAACGAAGAACTGGCGACGCTTAAAAAAGAGTTTGAAGCCGGACTTATCACGCAGGCCATTTATGACGAAAGCGTCGAAGACGTCAAGCGCCGTGCGCTCGAAGACTTGAGTCGGACGGATAAACCCGCGGGCGGCAAGGCCCATACCTTGACAATGATGTTCGCAGGTTTTGCCGTCGTTGCCGCGGGGTCGCTGGGTCTTTATGCCTATTTGGGGTCTCCTTCTCTGATCGTTTTTGCCGACAGCATTCATCGCCACGGCATCATGCAACCGGACGGAACGCTTGTCGATGCGCCGGCTCAATACGATGCGCGAACGTTGCGCGCCTATTTGGCCGACAACGCCAAGGACGAACGCGCCTGGGTCTTGTATGCCAGATTGTTGGTGGAAGCCAAAGACTGGGCGGGTGCTGCGCAAGCCTATCGCGCCGCCATCGATATCAAAGGAAAAGTGTCCAAAGACGCCGATGTGCTCTTGGAATATGCGGCAAGTTTAATGAGTCTGCAAACCGATCCCGCCTACGAAGAAGGCTACGGCGTTATTCAGGAGGCTTTGAAATTAGACGAAACCCATGTCAAGGGGCACGAGTTGGCGGCGATCGCCTGCCTGGAGCTTTCGCGTTGGAAACAAGCCCGCGAACACTTGGAAGTGCTCTTGGGACGCTTGACGTTCAATTCTCCCGCCTACAGAAGTATTGCCGAAACGGCCGCTTTTGCCGCGCAGCAGGAGCGCCTTGAAAACGAGCGTAACGCCAAGCCCAAAGCCCCGTAAAGTGTCTCAAGCCTTTTTCTTTTGTGCAAGCTTGGTGAGAATCGTTGCCGCGATGCCGGCAATCAAAATGAGCGCCATGCCGAGCAAGGCAGACATGGGCAGGCTTTCCTTAAAGACCAGAACGCTGATGATTTCGGCAATGGGAATCGTGGCAAACTGGAAACTTGCCGTCAGCAGCATATTGCCGTAAGCGTAGGCGCGCGTCATGCACACCTGCGCAATCACGGCCGTGACACCCACGCCCAACATTCCAAAGAGTGTGCCCATATCGTGGTACTTAAGCCCGCCTTCAAAAAGCATACAACCGGCCAAGCCCCAAACGGTGCCCACGAGCGAGAAGTAAAACACGATGCGCAATGCCGGCTCGTGCAAGCGTCCCAATTGGTTGATCTGGAAATAGATCACGGGTCCCATGGCGCCGGCTGCCAAGCCTACCAGGGCGTACGGCAGCTGCGAGTCGTTGACCGAGGGCTGCATGATCAGACACACGCCCGCAAAACCCACGGCAATGGCCAATCCTAACAGCCACGGGGCTTTTTCACGTTTGTAGAGTGCGGTGACGATAAAGACGGCGGCAATAAATAAGGGCGCCGTGAAGTTTAATGTCGTGGAGGTTCCCAACGGCAGAAAGCCCATGGAAAAGAACCACATGGTGTAAGACATCGTGCCGAATAAAGAGCGCTTTAAGTGCTCGAACGGGTATTGCGTCTTGATGGAAACGCCTTTGACGAGCATCACGGACGTGATGAAAATGAGCCCGATTAAAGAGCGGTAAAAAACGATCTCAAAAGTACCGGCATCGCCCGAAGAGACCTTCACAAGCGCGCCCATGACGGCAAAAAACATTGCCGCAACCAATTGCCAACACGACTGAAGCATGGGAAAAACAGAAAGAAAATGTTCGAACGGTTCCTCATTGTAGTAACAAGAGTACCGTTTTTGTCTTTTGTCTCATCTGAGCCGTAAATTTTTCTTAAGCTTGGCAAAAGTTAGGAGTGTAGAGTAGCGGCATCAAAACAAAAAACTTCGGTCGGAATTTTGCCGAGGAATGAACGATGACAACGCTAAAAGAAACAAACGCAACAGTGGAAACGCCGCGCGCGGATGCGCGCATGAAACGCCTTGAGTCCGGCGCCTTAAAGCGTGAAGCCGACACCATTGAGGCCATGATCGAAATCTATTGCAAAGCGCATCACGGCGGCAAAACGGATGCCGACGGCAAGAAGGTGCTTTGCGACGAGTGTCAAGCCTTGGCCGACTATGCCAAAAAGCGCTTGTCGTGCTGCCCGTTCGGCGTGGATAAGCCCGTGTGCGGCAAATGCAAGATTCACTGCTATAAGCCCGAGCAACGACAGAAGATTTGTGAAGTCATGCGCTTTAGCGGTCCGAGAATTTTGCTCGCACACCCGATCATGGCGCTGGAACACACCTGGAAGTCTTTGACGGTGAAGGCTCCGGAAAAGCCCCGCAATCCCAAAGCAACCAAGAAGGCTTGAAACTCATGTGGCGACTGATTTTTCCGATTCTGGCCTATGTGCTTTTTGCTGCGCATCTCATGTTTCACGGCTTCGGGCTTTTTGTCGCCGCGGCCGGCCTGATTCCTGCATTTCTTGTTGGTTTCAAACACAAGGCGGTTGTCTATGCACACACGACCCTTTTGATCGTTGTCGGCCTTGAGTGGCTCCGAGCGATGTGGGTATTGGTTGAAATTCGCTTGGCCCATGGTATGGACTGGAAGCTGGCTGCGGCAATTTTGACGGGCTGCGCCCTTTGGAGCTTTGTTTCGGCGTGGATTATCTATCGCAGAAAGGCCTGAGTTTTGGCGGGAAGGAGGGATTCGAACCCTCGAAAACATCTGAGCCCTCGAAACGTTCGAGGGCTCATTTGAAATTTAGGCTCGAATTATAGCACTTGGGTTACTTCTTCTGTGCCTTGGCAAATACGCTGTTCAATGCTTCGATCGCAAGCTTTTGCAACGTATCGGTCCCCTTGCTGTTCACACTAAAGCGACCGTTGCCATACACCACATCCTGCAGGTGAATGTCTTTGGTGATGGTTTCTTCGGCCTTTTGCAAGCGCTGAGCCGTGTTGTTGTGTCCCGTGGCTTCGGCTAGTTTGCCCAAGATTCCTAAAACGGAACTCGTGGTCTTGGTAACTTTTTGTGCCGGCTCTTTAATGAGCAAATCTTTGATCGTGATATTCACGGGGTCGATCGACTTCAACTGCATGCCGGTCACTTGAGCTTCCTTCCACGTCATCAAAGTTTTGCCCGCGGCACTCTTGGCTTCCAAGTTGTCTACGGCAAAGTCGCCTGTCCAAGCCACTTGCATGATCTTGCCCGACTTGTAATTGAGTTTGCCCATGACGTCAGCCGTACCCTTGGTAAGCTGAGCGCCCGCCAAGGTCTTGATCCACGGGTTAAACGTGGCAAAGTTTAACGTCTTCACGTTGGTAGTGGCATTGACGGCCAACGGGGTCAAAGTGAGCTTGCCCGTGCTGTCCAATGAGCCGCCCGCGACCTTGGCACTGGCCGAATAGTTGCCGGTGGCGCCGTTTTTCGACGAGAAGTTGTTGGCTTTCAAATTGATGGCCGTCACCGACAGGGACGAAGCGGGCTTCAAAGACGAGTCTGTGACTTTGAGCGAGCCGCCGGCAATTTCGGCTTCGGAAACCGACCAATTCCAAGCCGAGGAACTAGAAGCCTTCGTATCCGTTGTCGCCGTACTGCTTGCTTTACCGGTCGACTGGCTGGCAATCGTCGTCACGATTGCAGGTTTCACAATTTCAATGCGCTTGATGTTGACGGTTTGTTTGGCCAGATCAAACAGATCGATTTGCGTGGAGAAGTTGTCGACTTTGGCAGTCGTTTTGCCGTTATCGGCTCTGACGTCAACCTGCTTGGCCTGCACCGTGCCTTTGACGGTCAAAGCCGTGGTGCCGTTTTTTGGCATTGCAAAGTCCAAATCCAGAACGGTAGTCAGCCGTGCCGAGCGCACGTCGACCGGAATCGTGACCGGCACGGCTTTTAAGATCTTGGCCACATCCAAATCGGCAATGTTTAACGCCAGCGTCGCGGCGTCTGCCTTGACGGTGCCGGTGGCCGAGATGGGCGTGCCGTCGACCTTTAAGCTTAACTTGGGGGCAATGGCACCCGTGGAGGCCGTCGGCAAAGTGGAAATGACGGGAAGCTCGAAGTTGATATCGGTGACGTTAACCGCTGCTCCAGCTTTGGGATTGGTAAAGCGCACCGAACTATCGGTCACACGAATGTTCGAAAGACTGAAGGTGGGTAGCGATTTGGATGCAGAAGACGTTTCTTCCACCTTTTGTGCCGTTTCCTCATTGTTCTTTTCGTTGGCAGTGAGCTGAACGTGCAGACCCGAAACATCGATAAAATCGACAATGGGAGCCATTTGTGTAACGGAAGCGAAACTCACCTTGGTCGAGAGACTTTCCAAGTCTAGAACATGATTTTCCGGACGATTGGCCGACTCGATTCTCAAGCCCTTGAGATCGAATTGCCAAGTCCAGGGATTGAATGTGACGTCCTCGACGTATGCGTTACGACCGCCCATAGCATCGGGCAGATAGTTGTTTACGGCCCAGCGAACGCCGAAGGGAACGCCGACGTAACCGGCGGCGGCATAAATACCCACTAAGGCCGCAATGCCGATAACGGGTTTGATAATACGCATGGTATGTCCCTCAAATTTCGTGTAGATAGAACCATACTAGCGCAATTGCGATAATTTTCAATGTATCCTACGTAAAAATCGGATCCAAAGACAGTAAGCAAAAGTAAGCTTTGCCGACAGACAAATAAATTTGAGTTTCGTTGCGACGAACGTTAAAAACAAATGCCAGTGAATACTGATAATCAGCGTTCGCTGGCATTGAAAAAAACAGGCAATTCGCTTAAATGTTAGGGTTTTTTAGCCATCACGATCAAGCGAGAGGATTTTTCGTCAAAGGGAGCAAAGCTCTGAGCGAAGAATTCGATATCGACAAAGCCCGCGGCCGAAAGAATTTCTTTGAATTCTTCGGGCGTGTAGATGCGAACGCTTGCCGAGACCGGGCCGCGGAATTCCGTGGCAGGGAACGTCACGCAAGCGCGGTGCGTTTCGGCGTCCCACGTTTCGGCCAACATTTCACCCGAGGCGATGATGCGGCTCGCTTCCCCGGCAATAACGCGATAGGGGTTGGAGACTTCAATCAAGAGCGTACCGCCCGAAGCCAAAGCGCCAAAGAAACGCTTGACGAGTTCGGCGTTATTGGCGTCAGAAAAGAACCCGAAGGAGCTTGCCCAGTTGAGCACAACATCCATATTCTGCGGGAATTCGGCCGTGCGCATATCGGCGCTGCGGAAAGTACCGGCCAGACCCGCACGCTGGAATTTGTTCTTGGCAGCGGCAACGAAGTGAGCATTGAACTCAAGCCCTTCGACGACGGCACCCTTGCGTGCCAAGGGGAAGCTTAAGTCGGCCTTGTTGCACGGGCATTCGAAAATCTTCACGCCGGGTTCAAGTCCCAAATGCGTCCAGATGGCTTCGGCATCGGCTTTGCTTTGCGCAGGATCGCGCAACCATTTGTCTTCGGGGACGTGACGGAACCACTCGGTTAAGGGCTGAGCTTGTGACATATTCGTCTTCTCTTTAATGAAAATGTTCTGTGACAAAGGCGACGCAAACAATGTTCAACAGCTTAAAGGAGGCTATGTATGTCCGAAGACATCGTGAGGTTTGCGCCGCCGAACGACTATTGTATCAGGGGTAGGGAAGGCAGGCGAATTTTTGCGACAACAAATCGTTTGTACGATATCCGCTTGCAAGCACTCGAACGCTTTGAGACAATACGCTCTCAAGTTTGATGCGTCGAGTCCGAATTCGTACTGACTCGGCGTTTGTCTTTTTTGCTACGAGCGGAGTTCGAAATCCATGTTTGCCGGTGTTGTTTACGGGTTGATCGCTTGCATGCTTTGGGGGTTGGTGTATCTCGTTCCCCTGTTGTTGCCGCAGTACGATCCGGTCTATATTGCGGCCGGGCGCTTTGTGGGTTTCGGTATCATTGCCGCTCCTTTGGTTTGGGCCGATTGGAAAGAATTTCGTCACTACAAACTGTCCGATTGGCTCTTTGTGAGCAAACTCGGCATTTTCGGTAACATCGTCTACTACTGGTGTTTGATTCAGTGCATTCAAAATGCGGGGGCGCCTTTGGCAGGCATGTGTATGGCCGTGATTCCGGTGCTCGTGGCCGTAGTGAGCAATCTGAGAAATCGTCATAACGGTGCACACATTCCGTGGAGTCGACTGGCACCGGGGCTCGTTTTGATTTCCGTGGGGTTGGTGGTCGCCAACATCACCGAATTCGAGTTGGTGCTAGAAGCCGGTCAAAACGGCGCAGCCAAGTTCTGGTTCGGGGTTTTGATGGGGATATTGGCTTTACTCATCTGGACGTGGTATCCGATTCGAAATGCCGACTGGCTCTTGGCCAATCCCAAACGCTCGCCGCGCTCATGGTCGACGGCGCAAGGTTTGACGACATTGCCTTTTGCCGTCATTCTTTATCTCACGCTGTGGATACAAGACGCTCCGGGCACGCCTCTGTTGGGGCCCGATCCGCTGTGGTTTATTTTGATTGCGGCAGGTTCCGGCATTCTTTGCTCATGGCTCGGTATCGTGCTTTGGAACGCCATGAGCCAACGTCTTCCCACCGCTTTGGCAGGTCAAATGATCGTGTTTGAAACGATCTTTGCCGTCATCTATGCGCATATTCTCAGAATGGCGTGGCCCTCTTGGAGCATGACATTGGGCATGGTGCTATTGGTGGCCGGTGTCTTGGCGTCCTTGCGGGCATTTAATGCCGAAAAAACCGAGCAAGCGACCGAAATCGCAGAATCCGCCCGAAAGGATTAGAGTCTTTTGCCTAGAAGATGGCGAGTTTCGTCAAAACTTCTCGGTAACAATCGCAAAGCGCAGGCGAAAGCCACTGTCAAAATGTAAACTCAGTCGAATAGGCGCAATAAAAAGAGAATTATGCGCCCGCTATTGTTTTGGAGAACATCTATGACCGACCGTTTAGTCATTTTCGATACGACACTGCGCGACGGCGAACAAAGTCCCGGCGCTTCCATGACTCAGGAAGAAAAACTTCGCATCGCTTTGCAGCTGGAACGATTGGGCGTGGATGTGATGGAAGCCGGCTTTGCCGCAAGCTCTCAGGGCGACTTCGAAGCCATCAATCAGATCGCGCGTCACGTTAAAAACAGTACCGTTTGTTCGCTTTCTCGCGCCAATCTCAAGGATATTCAGCGCGCCGGCGAAGCTATTGCACCGGCCGAACGTCGTCGCATTCATACCTTCATTGCCACGAGTCCCGTGCACATGGAAATGAAGTTGCGCATGACGCCCGAGCAGGTCTTTGAACGTGCGGTTGAAGCCGTCAAGGCCTGCGGCGCTTATACCGACGATATCGAATTTTCCGCCGAAGACGGCTATCGTTCCGATTTGGACTTCCTGGCTCGTATTTGCGAAGCCGTGATTGCTGCAGGTGCCACGACCGTGAATATTCCGGATACCGTGGGTTATGCAACCCCCGAACTTTATGGCGCCTTCCTGCGCGATCTGCGCGAACGCGTGCCCAATTCGGACAAGGCCATCTGGTCGGTGCACTGCCACAACGATCTTGGCATGGCCACCGCCAACTCCTTGGCAGGCGTTAAGGTGGGCGGTGCTCGTCAGATCGAATGTACGATCAACGGTCTGGGAGAACGCGCCGGCAACTGCGCTCTCGAAGAAGTCGTGATGGCCGTGCGCACTCGCCGCGACTACTTCGATTTGGAAACGGGGATCAACTGCGAACAGATTGTTCCGGCCTCCAAACTCGTGAGCTCTATTACGGGTTTCCCGATTCAGCCCAACAAGGCCGTGGTCGGTGCCAACGCCTTTGCACACGCCTCGGGCATTCACCAAGACGGCGTGTTAAAGAGCCGCGAAACCTATGAAATCATGCGCGCCGAAGATGTGGGTTGGTCTGCTAACAAGATTATTCTTGGCAAACTCTCGGGGCGTAACGCCTTCCGTCAGCGCGTCAAGGAATTGGGCATTCCTCTGGCAAGCGAAGCCGATCTCAACGAAGCCTTCATGCGCTTTAAGGACTTGGCCGATCGCAAGAGTCAGATTTTCGACGAAGACATTCAAGCCCTGTTTAAGGGGAGCGTCGACGGCAAGAAGCACGATCACTATGAATTCGTGAGCCTGCGCCAAGAGTCCGAAACGGGCGAACAACCCAAGGCTACCATCGTGTGGATGGAAGACGGTGTGGAAAAGACTTCGAGTGCCACGGGTAACGGCCCGGTGGATGCCACCTTTAAGGCCATCGAAGCGCTCGTCAATTCCGGTGCCGAAATGATGCTTTACTCTGTCAACGCCATCACCGGCAGTACCGACAGCCAAGGCGACGTGACGGTTCGCTTGTCCAAGGCCGGTCGTATTGTCAACGGCGTGGGTGCCGATCCCGACGTGATCGCCGCTTCCGCCAAGGCTTATCTCAATGCCTTGAGCAAATTGGCCAGCGACGAGCCCAAGAACGCTCAGCACGCCGTGTAATCGGTTGACACGGTTTCTCAAACTTCAGACCCGAGTGAGAAGATTCGCTCGGGTCGAATTTTTTACGTAAACGTATTGATTTTTTAGGCTAAATCGGTACAATGACGTCTTTCGTCACGGTACGGGCGATGACACTCGTACCGCATGTTTAAAACGCCAATATTCATAGGTGCATTCAATGTCTAACGAAATTAACAAGGCAGAAGTGGTTGCCCAGTTTGCCCGTACGCCCGGCGATACGGGTTCCCCCGAAGTTCAGGTCGCTTTGTTGACCGCCCGCATCAACTCTTTGACGGGTCACTTCAAGGAACACAAGAAGGATCACCACTCCCGTCGCGGTCTCTTGAAGATGGTCAGCCGCCGTCGTAAGCTCCTTGACTACCTCAAGGGCAAGGACGTCGCCGCTTATCGCAAGTTGATCGACGCATTGAATCTGCGTAAGTAATCCGATGCGAATTTTTACGGCCTGTTTGCTTTGGTAAACGGGCCGTAAATTTGTATTCGGGCTTTGATAAATCGCCTCCGAGAAAAGGGATTTTCTAAAAAAATCGACCGATGTTGCCCCGAAAGGTTCGCGCGTTGCGACACAGCTCTTTTGAGACTGTTGGCAAAGGCTCTGTGCCGCAGCGTGCCGCGAGTTTGAAAAGAACTCACTAGGCAAACTGAGGTTAAAAAAGAATTCCCTTGGAGGCAAAGAGTTTGAAGGAAATTAGACTCATGTCCATGTTTAATAAAGTCTCCAAGACTTTCCAGTTCGGCGCTCACGAAGTGACGCTCACGACCGGCGAAATCGCTCGCCAGGCTACCGGTGCCGTGCTCTGCCAGATGGGCGACACGGTTGTTTTGGCAACCGTCGTTGCCAAGAAAGAAACCAAGCCCGGTCAGGACTTCTTCCCGTTGACGGTCGATTACATCGAAAAGACCTACGCAGCCGGCAAGTTCCCCGGCGGTTTCTTCAAGCGCGAAGGCCGTCCCTCTGAAAAGGAAACTTTGACGAGCCGCCTGATCGATCGTCCGATTCGTCCGCTTTTCCCGGACGGGTTCTTTAACGAAGTTCAGGTCATCATTCACGTTTTGTCCGTGGATCCGGAAATCGATCCCGATATCGCTTCCATGATCGGCGCTTCCGCTGCTTTGACCGTTTCCGGCATCCCGTTCAAGGGCCCGATCGGCGCTTGCCGCGTGGCTTACATCAACGACGAATTCGTCGTGAACCCGACCGTGACTCAGTTGAAGGACAGCCGTTTGGACTTGGTTGTGGCCGGTACCGAACGCGCCGTGTTGATGGTTGAATCCGAAGCAGATTGCCTGCCCGAAAAGACGATGCTCGAAGCCGTCATGTTCGGTCACGCTCAGATGCAGGTTGCCATCAACGCTATCAACGAATTGACCGAAGAAGCCGGCAAGCCCGCTTGGGATTGGCAGCCTGCTCCGAAGAACGAAACCTTGATCGCTCGCGTTAAGGAATTGGCTCAGGCCGGTCTCGAAGAAGCCTATACGATCCGCTCCAAGCAACAGCGCAACGACAAGCTTCGCGAAGTGTACGAAACAGTCGAAGCCGCTTTGGTTGCAGAAGCCGAAGCTGCTGACGTAGACGCACCCGACATGAACGAAGTGCACGGTATCCTCTTTGAAATGGAAGCCAACATCGTTCGCTCCAACATTTTGGAAGGCAAGCCCCGTATAGACGGCCGCGACACCCGTACGGTTCGTCCGATCGAAATCCGTCAGTCGATTTTGCCGCGCACCCACGGTTCGGCTTTGTTCACCCGCGGCGAAACCCAGGCTTTGGTTTTGACCACCTTGGGCACCAAGCAGGACGAACAGATCATCGACAGCGTCATGGGCGAAAGCCGCGATCGCTTCATCATGCACTACAACATGCCGCCGTTTGCCACCGGTGAAACCGGCCGCGTCGGCAGCCCCAAGCGTCGTGAAATCGGTCACGGTCGTTTGGCCAAGCGTGCTTTGAAGGCCGTGTTGCCCACGCAGGAAGAATTCAACTATTCCATTCGCGTCGTGTCCGAAATCTGCGAATCCAACGGTTCGAGCTCCATGGCTTCCGTTTGCGGCGGCTGCTTGTCGATGCTCGACGCCGGCGTTCCCTTGAAGGACTACGTGGCCGGCGTTGCCATGGGTTTGATCAAGGAAGGCAACAAGTTTGCCGTTCTCACTGACATTCTCGGTGACGAAGACCACTTGGGCGATATGGACTTCAAGGTGGCCGGTACCGAAAACGGCGTGACCGCTTTGCAGATGGATATTAAGATCGAAGGCATCACCGCCGAAATCATGCAGGCCGCTTTGGCCCAGGCTCACGAAGGCCGCATGCACATCCTCGGCAAGATGCACGAAATGGCAGGCGACGGCGCCAAGGAACTGTCCGTTTGGGCTCCGCGTCTGCTGTCCTTGAAGATCAACCCCGAAAAGATCCGCGACGTGATCGGTAAGGGCGGCGCCACCATCCGCGCTTTGTGCGAAGAAACCGGCTGCCAGATCAACATCGAAGACGACGGCATGGTCACGATTGCTTCCAACGACACCGAAAAGGCCATGATCGCCAAGAAGCGTATCGAAGACATCACCGCCGAACTCGAAGTCGGCAAGGTCTACGAAGGCACCGTTCAGAAGATTTTGGACTTCGGCGCCATCCTCAGCCTGTTGCCGGGCAAGGACGGTCTGTTGCACATCAGCCAGATCGCCAACGAACGCGTCAACCAGGTGTCCGACTACCTCGAAGAAGGTCAGACGGTGCGCGTCAAGGTCATCGGCTTTGACGACAAAGGCCGCGTGCGCTTGTCCATGAAGGCATTGCTCAACGACGTCGAAGGCGACACCGTCTCGGCTTAATGCCTCAAGTGTCTCGGAGGTGCCGATCTGGCCCTCCGAGGACAAACGAAAAACTCCGAAAAGGCGTCTGACGCCTGTCGGAGTTTTCGAAATTTTCGGGAAATGCTTTTTCGTGAATTGGGTGAATGAAGCCCGATTCATGTAAAATTCATCGGTTAACGACTTCTAAGGAGGAAAGGCAATGAGCCGACAGCGTTTGGTGATTGCCAATTGGAAAATGAACGGTTCGAGCCAAGCCAACAAGGTTTGGGTCGAAGGTTTTGCGTCCAAAGAAACGCCTCGTTGCGAAGTCGCGGTTTGTGCGCCTTTCGTGTACCTGGCTCAGATGGCAGAACTTTTAAAGGGTTCGTGCGTTGCGCTCGGTGCCGAAAACGTGAGCCAATACCCGGCAGGGGCATACACCGGAGAAGTGAGCGCTGAGATGCTCTCCGATATCGGTGCCCGTTGGGTGATCGTGGGGCACAGCGAACGCCGTTCCTTGTTCGGTGAAACGAACGAAACGGTGGCCGCCAAAGTCAAGGCTGCCTTGGCTGCCGGTTTAAAGCCCGTGATTTGCGTGGGCGAAAGCTTACAAGAGCGCGAATCGAGCCAGACTTTGCGTGTCGTCGAAGAACAGTTGACGGCCGTGATTCACGAAGTCGGTGTTGCAGCTCTGAAAGACTGCGCCGTCGCCTATGAGCCCGTTTGGGCCATCGGCACGGGTAAGAGCGCCACGCCCGAAATGGCTCAGGCCGTGCATGCCGCCTTGCGCGAACTTGTTGCGCGTTTCTGCAAGGAAACGGCAATGGGGTTGCAAATCCTTTACGGCGGCAGCGTCAAGCCCGAAAATGCGGCCGAACTTTTTGCCCAAGAAGATATCGACGGCGGATTGATCGGCGGAGCCGCGTTAAAGAGTGAAGATTTTTATGCCATCTGCGTTGCATGATGGTGGGTTCAAGTTTGTTTGATTTCTTACGGTAGAGAAATAAAAAATGCAGATGTTGATGAGCATTGCAATCGTTGTGCAAATCATTGCGGCGATTGCCGTCATTATTCTGGTGCTGTTGCAGCACGGTAAGGGTGCCGATTTGGGTGCCGCTTTCGGTTCCGGCGCTTCCGGTTCCTTGTTCGGTGCCACCGGCTCGGCCAACTTCCTGTCGCGCTCGACGGCTATTGCC
>ERZ1035006.928-NODE-928-length-21325-cov-14.123366_pt1 | contig 21325 bp, 18 predicted proteins | sample MGYA00520694_ERZ1035006 | MGnify/ENA primary metagenome ERZ1035006 (study PRJEB33766, sample SAMN09781746) | gut metagenome | biome: gut microbiome | host: Homo sapiens | place: Madagascar | study: EMG produced TPA metagenomics assembly of the PRJNA485056 data... | reverse complement strand
TCATATTATAAACCAAGATTTATGCACAAGGAAAGTTCTCAAACATGCTATAAGTTGGAATTGCGCAACAGAATACTAAAGGCTGCTATGACAGAATTTTTACACAAAGGCGTGAAGTCTGTAAAAATGGATGACATAGCAAATGCTCTTGCTATATCCAAACGCACGTTGTATGAGATTTACTCTAACAAAGAGGAGCTTCTGCTTGAGGCAGTGCGTATTCATGAGGAGGAGTTCAACGACCACATGGTGCAGTATAGCCAAAACAAGAATCATAGTGTGATGGATATAATTATCGAGTTTTACAAGAAGAAACTACTTGCTATTGCGGACGTATCTCCTTTATTCTTAGTTGAACTACGCAAGTACAAGCAGGTTGTAGCATATCTCGAACAGTTAAATGCTGAACGCCACAACAACGCCTTGCTATTCTTCAGACGTGGTGTAAGAGAGGGGTTCTTCCGTTCGGACATCAACTTCGACATTATTCTTAAAACAAGTTCTGCGTCTGCCAACTACGCTATGGAAACCCAAATGTATAAAGAATATAGCATAACTACAATCATGCACAACACCATTTTCCTTTATCTGCGCGGTATTTGCACCACGAAAGGCATAAAGGAACTTGACGCTGCAATCGCCGAATAAGCATCATATAAAATTTAATAAAGCCTTAGTAAAACATTCATACACAAGAATGTACGTACATTTACCAAGGCTTTATTTTGTATATAAAAAAGTACAATTTTATCTTTACAAACGCGTCACCGACTTCACTCCCTTCACGGTGCGCAGCTTCTTCAACAATGCGTCGAGCTTCGACGTGTCGTCGATCAGCACGTTCAGATTGCCGCTGAACAGTCCATCGTGACTGTCGATGTTTATCGACTTCATCACAATCTTTTGCTCCTTAGAGATGATGCTTGTGATGTTGTTCACGATGCCGAGGTCGTCGTTTCCTACAACGCGCAACGTTATGTTATACTGCGAGGTTCCCTTGCCGCTCCATCTTGCTTTCACTATTCGATAGCCGAAGCGCTTACGCAGTTCGGGGGCGTTCGGACAGTCCTGGCAATGTATCTTGATGCCGCCGTTCACGGTCACGAAGCCAAATATCTGGTCGCCGTAGATAGGATGGCAGCATTGTGCCAGCGAGTAGTCCACGCCTTTAAGGTTGCGGTCGATAACCAGCTCGTCGTCTGACGACTTTGTGCGGAAATTGTTTGCATTATTGTCTTTGTCAAGCACAAACTCTTCTGCCGAACGTATCGCAGCGCCCATCTTCTGGTTTGCGCCGTGTTCTTTCTCGGCTATGTATCCGTCCACAACATCGTTGATGTCTATCTTCTCGTCTACGAGTTGTCTGTAGAAGTCGGAAGTCTCCTTGAAGCCCATCTTCGAGATGAGATGGTAGAGCACGCTCTCCTCAAGCTCTATCTTTCGGTTCTTGAACTTGCGCTCGAGCATCTCTTTCGCAAACACTCCGTCCTTCACCTTCAGCTCCTTCAGCGCAAGGCGTATCTTCGACTTCGCCCTCGAGCTTTGCACGATGTTCAGCCACTCCTGCTTCGGCGTCTGGTTGTTCTGCGTCAGAATCTCTATTGTGTCGCCCGAGTGAAGCACCTCTCTGAACGAAACGTTCCTGCCGTTTATCTTGCCGCCGACGCACTTGTTGCCGACGCCTGAGTGTATGTGGTAGGCGAAGTCGAGCACGGTCGATCCTTTCGGGAATTTCAGCAGATCGCCTTTCGGCGTGAATACGAACACCTCATCTTCGTACAGATCCATCTTGAACTGGTCCATAAGCTGCAAGCTGTCGCCTGCTTCGAGTGCAGCTCGTATGTTGTTGAGCCAATCGTCTATGCCCGAATCGCCCTTGATGCCCTTATAGCGCCAGTGCGCTGCCAGACCTTTCTCGGCTATCTCGTCCATGCGCTCGGTGCGTATCTGCACCTCCACCCACTTCTGCTCCGGACCGAGCACGGTTATGTGCAGACTCTCGTAGCCGTTCGACTTCGGCACCGAGAGCCAGTCGCGCAGACGCTTCGGATTGGGCTGGTACATGTCGGTGATGAGCGAGTAGGTCTGCCAGCATTGCATCTTCTCTTCGCTCAGCGGCGAGTCGATGATGATGCGTATAGCGAAGAGGTCGTAGATGCCCTCGAATCCGCATTGCTGCTTCTTCATCTTCTGCCATATCGAGTGTATGCTCTTCGTTCTGCCTTTTATATGACTCTTTATGCCCATGGCGTCGAGCTTCTCGGCGATAGGTTTTATAAACTTCTCTATATATGCATCGCGCGAGCGCTTCGTCTCGTTCAGCTTCTCCTTTATCATATAGTAGGCATCGTGCTCAAGATACTTCAGACTGAGGTCTTCCAGCTCGCTCTTCAGCTTATAGAGGCCCAACTTATGTGCCAGCGGAGCATACAGATAGCTCGCTTCTTCGGCCACTTTCTGCTGTGCCTCGCTGTTCTCCGTATCGCGGATATGGCGCATAAGCACCACGCGCTCCGATATCATTATCAGCACCACGCGCATGTCCTCGGCGAACGAGAGCAGAAGGTTGCGAAAATTCTCGCTCTCTATCACCGGCGACTTGCGGTATAGCTCATGAATGCGTACAAGGCCACGGATGATATGCGCTATGCTCGCACCGTATTCCTTCTCTACCTGCTCGATTGTGAGACTCTCGTTCGCCACACTATTGTATAGCAATATCGACAGCACGCAGTCGCGCTTCATGCCTATCTCCTCAAGCTCGAGCAGAGCCGTGCGAAAACTCATAAGTATAGGATTTAGCCCGAAAACATCTCTATTTATCTTATTCTCTTGGAGTTCTGATTCGATTTGGGCACGTACCTTGACAGCATCTTCTTCCGCATACTCGTCACCCATCAGCGACTTCAACTGCTCGGCTATCTCAAGGAGCGTTGTCCTTTCTTCGTCTGTAAATTTGAACTTTTCTTCCATAATTACTATGTTGTAAAAACATTTAATATGAAGACAAAGGTAAAAATAAAATCTGACAAACAATAGCTTTACACAATTGTTTATTCGTCATTCACAGAATTTATAATTAATTTTGCATATAAATACTAATCTCATATATATTATAACAATGGCAAAGATAAAGATCGAGACACCGAAGGGCGACATCATCGTGCGCCTCTACGACGACACCCCGAAACATCGTGACAATATGCTGAAGCTCGTTGAAGAGGGCTTCTACAACGGAACGCTGTTCCATCGCGTCATCAAGGACTTCATGGTGCAGGGCGGCGACCCCGACAGCAAGAATGCGCCGAAGGGAAAGCAGCTTGGTGCAGGCGGACCCGATTACACTATTGAGGCTGAGTTCACACCGGCTCACTTCCACAAGCGCGGAGCTCTTGCTGCAGCACGCTTAGGCGACGAGGTTAACCCTAACAAGGAGTCGAGCGGCAGCCAGTTCTACATCGTGCTCGGCGAGAAGTACAACCAGGGACAGCTCAAGCAGATGGAGAAGCAGATGAAGCAGAACCAGGAGACCATCACCTTTAACGATCTTGTGACCTACTACAAGAAGGAGATTATGGAGATGCGCAAGAACCGCGACCGCGCCGGACTGCAGGAGATGCAGGAGCGCCTTATGAAGGAGGCGAAGGAGATATGCAAGCAGAATCCCGTGGGCTTCAGCGCTGAGCAGATGGAGGCTTACACAACCATTGGCGGCACTCCGTTCCTCGATGGCGAGTACACCGTGTTCGGAGAGGTAGAGGAAGGACTGGACGTTGTAGACGCTATACAGAACGCCGACACCGACCGTGCCGACCGTCCTACAGAGGACATCGCCATGACTATCACACGTATTGACTAACAATCCATTATGACACCGACAGGAGAGAAAGCACTTACCGTATACAAAGCAAGTGCGGGTAGCGGAAAGACGTTCACGCTATCCGTAGAATACATAAAGTTGCTCATCAAGAACCCGATGAGTTTCCGTTCGACACTCGCTGTTACGTTTACGAACAAAGCTACTGAGGAGATGAAGACACGTATCCTCAGTCAGCTTTATGGTATATGGAAGCAGCTCCCGAAGTCGAAGGATTATATAGAAAAGATAAAGAGCGAACTTGGTGTGACCGAACAGTTTATGTCCGATCGCGCCAAGATCGCTCTTTTTAATATTGTACACAACTACAGCTACTTCCGCATCGAGACCATCGACTCGTTCTTCCAGAGCGTGCTGCGCAACCTTGCACGCGAACTCGACCTCACGGCCAACCTGCGCATCGAGCTTAACGACCGACAGATTGAGAGCATCGCCGTCGATGAGATGATCGACGAACTTGGCGAAAAGGACGAACTGCTGAAGTGGATTCTCGGTTATATCAAGGAGAACATCGACGACGACAAGAACTGGAACGTCATCGGCTACATAAAGTCGTTCGGCGAGAACATCTTCCGCGAGTTCTACAAGACAAAGAGCAAGGAGCTTAACACATTGCTGCACGAAAAGGGCTTCTTCGAGCAGTACACCAAGCGCATCAGAACCATACGCGACGAAGCAGAAGAGGAACTGAAAAGCGTTGCGGCGGAGTTCTTCGAGGCTCTCGAAACAGAAGGCGTTGACATCACCGACCTTAGCTACGGCAAGTCGGGACCTGCCGGCTACTTCATCAAACTGCAGAACGGACAATACGACGAGAGCATCATCACCAGCAGAGTGCAGAAGGCGCTCGACGAAGCCTCTGCCGACTGCTGGACGAAGAAGAGTGCGCCGCCATCGCTGCGCCACTTCGCCGAGGAGACCATCGTGCCGTTGCTCGAAAAGGCAGAATCTACACGCCGAAGCAACTGGAAGATGTACGCATCGGCGGTGCTCACGCTGAAACATCTCAACCAGCTGCGCCTGCTCAACAGCATTGAGCGGAAGGTGCGCGAGATGAACGTCGAGGCGAATCGCTTCTTGCTCAGCGACACCCACACCCTACTCCATTCGCTCATCAAGGACACCGACTCGCCGTTCATCTTCGAGAAGATAGGCTCGCATCTGGAGAACGTGATGATCGACGAGTTCCAGGACACGAGCACCGTGCAATGGCAGAACTTCAAGGTGCTGCTCGAGGAGTGCATGAGCCACAGCGAAGAGCACGGCAACCTGATTGTGGGCGACGTGAAGCAGAGCATCTACCGCTGGCGTTCGGGCGACTGGCGTATGCTGAACAACATCAAGGGCGAGTTTCCGCAGATGAGCGACATGCTCGACATACGCACGCTGACGCACAACTACCGTTCGTCGCGCCGTGTCATCAACTTCAATAACGCTTTCTTCGAGCGTGCCGCCGAGATAGAGTTCAACGACCTTAAGGAGTGCTGTGGCGAGGACGACATGCAGCTTGCCGAACAGCTGAAGAGTGCGTATGCCGACGTGTGCCAGCAGGTACCGGAGAAGCGTGAGGACACCGGATACGTACACATCGAACTGCTTCCGCAGGACGACTACACCGACATCACGCTCAACAAGACGGTCGAGACTGTAGACCATCTGATAGAACTCGGAGCCGACCCTTCGGACATAGCCATCATCGTGCGCTCCAACAACACCATACAGCAGATTGCGGAGCACTTCGCCTGTGTGCGTCCCGAACTGAAGATTGTGTCTGACGAGGCTTTCCGTCTCGACAACTCTACGGCGCTGAACATCCTCGTAGCGGCGATGCACTCGCTGACGCACCAGGACGACAAGCTGACACGGGCATACATCGCAAAGGCTTACCTCACGAAGGTGAAGGGCGTAGACCTCGAAGCTGCCAACCGCATGGTTTCTACCGAGGAGGGCGTAGAGGAAGCGTTGCCTGCCTGCTACCGCGACCACAACGACGAACTGCTCCAGATGCCTATCTACGAACTTGCCGAACGTCTTTACAAGATATTCAGTCTTGAGCGCATCTGCGGCGAGGACGCCTACGTATACGCTTTCTTCGACTGCCTCACCAGTTTCCTCACCTCAAACACAGCCACGCTCGACGACTTCGTTGAGGAGTGGAACGAGAACTTCGCGTCGAACACCATCCAGGCACGCTCCATCGACGGCATACGCCTTATCACCATACACAAGAGTAAGGGCTTGGAGTTCAAGCACGTCATCATTCCGTTCTGCGACTGGCGCATGGAGAAGACCAACACTATATGGTGCGAGCCTACGGAGGCTCCGTTCAACGAGCTGCCGCTTGTGCCGGTAGACTTCAGCGCAAAGCAGATGATGGGCACTATATACGAGCGCGACTACATCGTGGAGCATCTGCAGAACTGCGTAGACAACCTCAACCTGCTCTACGTGGCGTTCACGCGCGCCGAGCGCAGCCTCATTGTTTTCGCACGCCGCGGCAACGCGTCGCTGCGTTCGTACGTGATAGAACAAGCGATAAGCGATATGCAGCTGCCCACCACCTCAACATCTCAACACCTCTCAGGGGGTGCACTTGTCTCAAGTGCACCAACCAATCTCACCACCTCACCATCTCAACATCTCACCACCTCACCATCTCACCACCTCACCCTGACCTACGGCAAGATAGACACCACCAAGGAGAAGAAAAAGGCTGAGGAGCCGAACATCTTCACGCCGCACGTAGAGAACATCCTGCTGCCGATGAAAACCTTCGCCTCTACCGTAGAGTTCAAGCAGAGCAACAAGAGTCGCGACTTCATCAACGACGAGGCTGACGACGAGCAGGCAGAGCAGCAGTCGTACATCAAGACGGGTCTGCTGCTCCACTATCTGTTCTCTAACATCGAGACCGCCGACGACGTAGACCGCTGTCTGCACGACATGGAGATGGAAGGTCTGTTCGACGAGAGCGTCATCACGCCTACCAAACTGAAGAACATGCTCCACAAGCGCTTCTCTAACCCAAAGGTGAAGGAGTGGTTCGGGGGCGGCTGGACTCTGTTTAACGAGTGCACAATCCTTGAGTACGACCCGACCGCTGACAAGCTCACGGAGCACCGCCCCGACCGCGTGATGAAGCGCGGCGACGAGGTGCAGATCGTCGACTTCAAGTTCGGCAAACCGCAGCCCGAGCACACCGACCAGGTGCGGCGCTACATATCGCTCATGCACAGCATGGGCTACACCGACGTGAAAGGCTACCTCTGGTACGTCTATTCGGACAACATCGTTGAAGTATAACTATAAAAGGAAAACAACATGAACAAGACATTCTTAGAATATGTCGCAGAAGATATAATCGGCAAATACGGCACCGACCTCTCGCGCATCGCCGTCGTATTCCCCAACAAGCGCGCCGCCCTGTTCCTCAACGAGCACCTTGCCCGCCTTGCGGGTCAGCCCGTATGGAGCCCTGCCTACATCACCATCAGCGACCTCTTCCGCCAGCATACCGACCTCAAGACCGCCGACCCTATAAAGCTCATCTGCGACATACACAAGTCGTTCACCAAGTGTACGGGCATCGACGAGACGCTCGACCATTTCTACGGCTGGGGACAGCTGCTGCTTGCCGACTTCGACGACATCGACAAGAACATGGCAGATGCCGACAGCATATTCTGCAACCTTAAGGATATTCACGAGCTCGACGACATATCCTATCTCGACAACGAGCAGAAAGAGATGCTTGCGCGCTTCTTCGCCAACTTCAGCGACGACATCGACTCCGAACTGAAAAAGCGCTTCCTCAGTCTGTGGTCTCACTTCGGCGACATCTACCACGACTACAACCGCCGCCTCACCGAGCAGGGCATAGGCTACGAAGGCGCCATATATAGAAAAGTGGCAAGCGAGCAGACCCTCCACCTGAAGTACGACAAGTATCTGTTCGTAGGCTTCAACCTCCTGCAGAAAGTGGAGCGTGTGCTGTTCAGCCGACTGATGAAGGAGGGCAAGGCGAAGTTCTACTGGGACTTCGACGAATACTACATGCCCTCACCATCTCATCACCTCACCACCTCACCATCCCACCACCTCACCACCTCACCATCTCACCACCTCACCACCTCACCATCCCAACAGCTCTCAGGGGGTGCACTTGTCTCAAGTGCACCAACCAATCTCACCACCTCACCATCTCAACACCTCTCAGGGGGTGCACTTGTCTCAAGTGCACCAACCAATCTCAACACCTCACCATCTCAACACCTCAACCTCTCCGATTTCCCCAACGAGCTCGACAACACCGCCCCCGACATCTACGCCAACATGTGCCGCCCGAAACGCATACGCTTCATCTCCTCGCCCACGGAGAACGCGCAGGCGCGCTTCGCGAGCAACTGGCTCCTCGAGAACCACCGCTACCGTGCCGGCCGCAAGACAGCCATAGTGATGTGCGACGAAAGCATACTGCTGCCCATCATGCACAGCCTGCCGCCCGAAGCCGACAAGGTCAACATCACGAGCGGCTTCCCCCTCGCCATGACGCCCGTAGCCTCGCTCGTGATGCTCCTCTTCGACCTCTACACGCTCGGCTTGCGCAAGAAAGGCACCGCCTTCAACCCCCACTACCTTAAGAAGCTCATGGCGCATCCCTACGCACACCACCTCAACACCTCAACACCTCAACATCTCACCACCTCAACACCTCACCATCTCACCACCTCAACCATCCTTCACCATATCGCCACCCTCATAAAGCAAGTCGGCATAGCCACAAAGCCCGAGGGTGACCCGCTCACCCAGGAGTCAGTCTTCCGCATGTACACCATACTCAACCGCCTCGCCACATTAGCCGACAGCGGCGACCTCCTCGTCGACAACACCACGCTGCGCCGACTCGTCTCCCAGCTCGTCAGCACCTCCTCCATACCCTTCCACGGCGAGCCCGTTGTGGGCGTACAGATAATGGGCGTGCTCGAGACGCGCAACATCGACTTCGACCACCTCCTCCTCCTCTCCTGCAACGAAGGCAACATGCCCAAAGGCATCAACGACTCCTCGTTCATACCCTACACCATACGCAAGGCACACCACCTCACCACCATCGACAACAAAGTAGCCCTCTACTCCTACTACTTCCACCGCCTCCTCCAGCGCGCCCGCGACATCACCATCGCCTACAACAACTCCACCGACAACGGACACACCGGCGAGATGAGCCGCTTCATGCTCCAGCTCCTCGTAGAGAGCGGACAGCAGATCAATCACTACAGTCTCACGGCGAAGAACCACCCCACCCCCCTCATGCCGAAGCCCATCCAGAAAGACGAGACTGTCCTCAGCAAGCTCCAGCAAATCAGCCGCCTCTCCCCCTCAGCCCTCAACACATACATACGCTGCCCCCTCGCCTTCTACTACCAGTACATAGCCCACATCCAGGAGCCCCACCCCGACCCCGAGACCATCGACAACCGCCTGTTCGGCAACATCTTCCACCGCGCAGCCTACCTTATATACAAGGACATCACCGACCGCAGCCCCCTTGTCGAGAAAGCCCACATACAGGCCTACCTCAGCAACCGCACCCTCCTGGCAAACGTCGTCGACCGCGCCTTCCAGGCAGAACAATGCACCCCCAACAACGGACTGCAGATCATCAACCGCGAGGTGATAATCCAGTACATCACCAAGCTCCTCAAGATCGACCAGCAGCTCTGCCCGTTCTCCATCCTCGCCATGGAAGAAGAAGCAAAAGTCTACACCTCCCTGTCCTTCACCACCTCACCATCTCACCACCTCACCACCTCACCATCTCACCACCTTATCACCATCGGCGGCATCATCGACCGACTCGACATCGTCACAGACAAGCAGACCGGCAAGCGCCGCATACGCGTGGTCGACTACAAGACGGGCAACAAGCCGTCGAGCGCAATAAAGAGCATCGAGGAGGTTTTCGACCCGAAGAACATCGCCAGCAAACACTCCAACTACTACCTCCAGGCGATACTCTACTCCCTCATCGTCAGTCGTTCCGAGCGTTGGAACCCCGCTAACCACCCCGTCAGCCCCGCCCTGCTCTTCATAAAACAAGCCCCCGCCAACCACTACGACCCCACGCTCTGCATCGACAAGCACCCCATTAGCGACGTGACAGTCTACGAGGAGGAGTTCCTCACAAAACTCAAGCACACCCTCGCCGACATCTATTCCCCCGACACCCCCTTCACGCCCACTGACGACAGAAAGAAGTGTGAGCTTTGCCCCTACCGAATGCTCTGCGGACTATAGCAACTCTTTGCAAAAGTCATCGGCACCCGTACGCAATCCGATTGGACAACGAACGCAACCCAATCGGACGGCGGACGCAATCTGATCGGACGGCGGACGCGAGCGGTGCCATTTCGACAGCAACAATAATACTAAATCTGCACTATTGGGAATAGAATGATAGGCATTTGATCCTAAATATATAATTCCAACAGCGAAGATTAAGGTTGGCGAGAACAAGATGGTTGACTAAAAAACCGACCAACCAATAGCTATTATGATGAACAACAGAAAGCAAGTTAATTTACAATATTACGACTCGCCATGCGGCAGACTCGTCTTAGCTTCTATTGACGACGAGTTGTGCCTTTGCGACTGGAACGACATGCCGAGCGCCGAGCGCAACATGCGTCGGCTTGCAAGGTATACGAATGCCTCTTTCAAGACAGACACATCCTCTGTCCTGGAAGAGACAAAGAGGCAACTCGACGAATACTTTGCCGGCAAGCGCAAGTCTTTCAACATACGACTTCGCCTGGTGGGTACCGATTTCCAGTATGAAGTGTGGAACGCTTTGCCAAACATTCCGTACGGAACGACAAAGAACTACAAGGATATAGCTCAAAGCATCGGCAAGCCCCAAGCCGTAAGAGCCGTTGCCGGAGCCATCGGGGCAAACGGCATCAGCATTCTCATCCCTTGCCATCGCGTCATAGGCTGCAACAATTCCTTGACGGGCTATGCGGGAGGATTGGAGGCAAAGAAAGTTTTGCTTGGGATAGAGACACAAAAATGAATAATGTCATTAAGGGCATCAGCGGCAAGTATGGCAACAACTCAAACGATCAGCGCGTACAGAAACAAACGCGTGCCTTCGCCTTCTCCAACATCAACCAGGGTATCTACAAATACATGGACGATAAAGGCAACATCAAACTGCCAGAAAATAGACCATAAAGTTTTTATTCTCACATATTTTTAGTAACTTTGTGGCGCATTCGCAATCAAAGCGTTTGCAAAACATACATAAGGCGTCATCAACGCTTTGTTCATTGATTATTCTGAACGTAGGAAATTCAAAATGGTTATCAATGACATTGCAGAGAAGATGTCACGGGTAGGTTGTATAATCAACCCTCGTAGTGTGCCAAGGAGGACAAACCTCAGCGGCACACTTTTCGGGGGTACGTATAACTTTCAGCGTGAGATTCTATCTGTTCGTCATTAACCAATGGTTTCCTACGACCAAGAATAAGTGACGGACAAGTGTAGAGTCTCACGTTCTTGCGTTTAACAAAAAGATAAAAAACAATGAAAAAGTTTTTGATATTAATTCCCATAATCCTCTTTTCAATTGCAGGATTTGCCCAGAACACTCTGAACATTCACCAAAAAGATGGAGAGATATTCTGTTGTGGATTTTTAGAAAAACCAATAGTTACTTATGAAGGAAACACATTAAAGGTTTCCACAAAAACTGTTTCTATTGAATTTCCATTAACCGAACTTAACAAACTTTCTTTTGAAGACGAATTAACAGACATCAAATTACAACATATTAAAAGGGAAAGTAGCGATATTCTCATATTTAATGAAAAAGGTGTACTTATAAAAAGGATACACAATGATTCAGGAATATCAGAAAACAAAATTTCAGAATTTCCTAAAGGGATTTTTATAATCAAGAAAGGTAACACAACTTTTAAAGTATTAAAAAGATGAAAAGAATAGTAGCTTTATTTTTTGCTTTCGTTTCAACAATTATTTGCATAAATGCACAAAATGCACAAATGCAAATAAATTTTGTCGATGGTAAGGTTATGGAAATTCCGGTTTCTTTAATCGATAATATCACATGGAATATTAACAAATCAGAACCGATAAAACCAGACAATACACCCAATGACGTAACTGCAATTGATCTTGGATTGCCATCAGGAACAAAATGGGCAAATATGAATATCGGTGCCAAAAGTATATCTTCCTATGGTGATTATTTTGCATGGGCAGAAACCAAAGGTAGTCAGGAAGGGAAAACTAATTTCACAGAAAAGAACTACAAATATTACATGGAAAGCACTACTAAAACAACAGACGAAGATGGATTTCTTATTGAAATAACAAAGAAAGGGTACACAAAATACGTTACTGATGATAAATCAGGATATGATGGTTTTCGCGATGATAAAGTTACATTAGAATTAGAAGATGATGCTGCTTATGAGAATTGGGGTGGCAAATGGCGTATGCCTACAATTGAAGAGTTTGAAGAATTACGTGATAAATGTACATGGGAATGGGCTTCAATGAATAGTAATTACGGCTATAAAATAACAGGACCAAATGGTAATTATATTTTCCTTCCAGCAGCAGGTGGTTATGTTAATACTGGAATAGGCGAGACTGACAAAACCTGCAGCTATTGGACATGTTCTCTCTCAAACTGGTACTCTAATGCATATTTTACCAGCTTTCATGCTGAAAACGATTTGAACTTTTATGATACAGGAACTCGTCATATAGGCCGATCTGTTCGTCCTGTATGTCATGAATAAAATTTTGTAAATATTAATTCTATAAACATAATAAAAAACAACTAAAATCTATGAAAAGATTATGTACTATCTCGCTTTTAGCGACAATGCCTATCGCCATGTTTGCCTATTATGGCGATTATAGTAGTATAGAACTACCAGGAACTATTAAGTTTTTGACGTTCATACTTTTTGTATGGGGTATATTGGAGGTTATTCTTTTCTTTAAAGTATGGGGTATGACCAACAATGTAAAAAAAATCCAAACAGAACTTACACGCTCTAATACTACAGAACTATTCCGTAAATATCGCCTATTGGGTCTGAATGACAAAGCAGCAGAAATACTCATTCAAGTTTTCTTGAATGACATGGAGAAATATATTCATTCTGACAGCTACTATTCAGGTGAAAAAATTGATAACAAAGTTGCTGAATTAGAATTTCAATTGTCACAATTGGAAGAAAAGTTACCAAAGGGGTTTAAGAATCTAAAAACTGCTGAAGATTATTATAAATTGGGATATATGAAAATCCTGAAACGTGCACAATTAGAAGAAGAACAAAAAGAGAAAGATGAAGATAAAACGCAAGTAGATTAAAAATAATAAACTATAAAAACAAACAATGACACTTTCAGCGCAACGATAGTTGTTAGTGGCAATGAAATGGAGTGGTTCCTCAAGTCAAGGTGTAAGTTTTAACTATACTTGGAAGAAGAACTAATAATCCTACGAAATAGCAATGAATACATTCTTAATAAAGAATTTGCTTTAAATTAAAAGAATTTGCTGTGTATTAACGAGCATTACAAGATGACGACAATATACAGCAAGGGCAAGAACAACCCAAAATGCATATCATTATGAAACATTCATTATATTTAATAATAACCTTAATTGGTTGTGGCATTATTTTGTCATCATGCCAATCGAGAGTAAAAAACAGTTCTTTTTCCAATAACACAGATACAGTTAATACCAGCATGGAATCTGTGGATAGCACCAGTATTATTGAAGAACAAAAAAGGATTGCAGCGGAAGAAGCACGATTACAAGAAAGAAAAGCAGAATTGGACAAACTCTCTAAAAACTTCAACCATAAAAAGGACGAGTTTAGCAATAAAACATGGATTTACCCTAAAGATAGACCTAAATACCGAAACAGAAATGCAACTTATTGCTATTTCATGAAACAAAACAAAGAAGTTAGGAATTTTAGGTTTGTCTTTCAGTATGTTAATAGTGACTGGTTATTTATCGAAGACTTAATATTCAATATAGATGGTAAAGTGTTTGAATATAGAAGATTAGATTTTAATACAGACTGTCGAGGAGGACAAATCTGGGAATGGTGTGATTTACAACTAACTGATATAGACCTTATACGAGCACTTGAGAAAGCAAAGAGTATCAAGATTAAAATGAATGGAGAAAAATACTACGATACCCGAACTCTAAAATCTGCGACTATTACGTCTATCCAAGAAACAATTAAGTATTATAAAGCTCTTGGAGGCAAATTTTATTAACAACTAATGATTGCAAATTCATATAATCGTTCTAAGGTAATAATCTTTATGAAGCAAAAGAAAAAGTTTTTATACGTGACATTGCCAATCGTGATTTTATGTATTTTCGCCTTTGGTTATAAGTATTACTATTGTGATATGGTAACAGAATATTTTCAAGTAACCTATTATCCTCAAATGGTAAAACTTTACAGTATTAATTGGGGATATGGTAGAGAGTATTACGATCCTGAAGTAAAAGTGTCAATTAACATAAAAGAAAATGACAGTATTGCATTCTCTACAGAATATGGTAGGGCTACAAAATATTATGAGTCTATAAAAGAATTTAATGAGCCTGATTTTTTGAAGTTTGTGAATGATAATATGGATCCCAATTCCAAATATTATAGTTATGCAATGTTCTATAATAAAGAAATACAGAAGGAGATTTTTCTTATCAAATTTGAACATACAAGAACGTTTGATGTAAAAACGCTCTTGGCTGACATTAAGAAAATAGGAATAGATACTTCCAAATTAGAAGAGTATATGAAAAAGAACAAGATCAAATATGAGTTCACACCAGTTTGGATTCCAGATTTGGAAGACACTCTTATACCTCTAACATTTGAAGGAAGAAGACATATACTGTAAATATTTATATACATAGACAATAACGAAGTTACAATGAATAAAGAATTCTATTTATACAAAGTTATTTCATTGCTCATAATTTCTGTATTCTTTTGCAGTTGTAGTAAAGTAAAAAACGAGCCTGTTAAAGTAATTCAAACAGGCTCGTTCTCAAATGCTTTGGTAATCAAAGTCAATAAGATAAGCAAATATTGTGTCTACATTCCAAGTGATACGGTTAGGTTGAAATTTGCTAAATTGGCAAATCTAAAGGTTACAAGTGAAGACTCAATATGGGAAATTAAACTTTCAGAGATAAGTAACACTATAGCTACCTACAAAGAGATTACAAAAAGTAAAGACTTGGAGATTAAAATAGAAGCAGATCGAAATGCAGAATATTTGCCTATAAAGAATCTAATGAGATGCTTGCAAGATGCAGGTTATACTCAATATAATCTAACAACAAGACCTTAAAGACATGGCAAATCAAAAACACCCATACGGCAACTGGACCGATGAAAGGATCATTGAAGAGTCAAAAAAATACAAAACCCCAATAGAGTTTAAGATAAATGCACCTACTGCATACAAAAAGGCTAATGAAAAGAAGCTGATAAAAGGAATGACATGAATTTAAACAGACCGTTACAAAAGGCGTGTATACAAATATTTTTTGCCAAACACAATGACAAATAGGTTTATTGCTAAACCTTTTGCTCACGATTTGCGTATAACTCGTATATAATGTTTAAAAAAAATTCATCGCAAACAAGTATTTTAATTTATAGTTTTTGCATATGAAAAGAATGATAAGAGTTCTGATGAATGTCATTTGCGGCTTGATATCTTTCATCACTTTGTCAGATGTTAAATAAGATAATTCTTGTTAAACAAATCATATCTTACCTCTCATGTTTATACCTTTGCGGACAATTTGATAATCTAAAGGATAACATTGTTTAATAAAAAAGAGAAAAACATGAGAGAAGATACAGAAAAATCGGTAGTCTGCAACCATCATCGAATAAGCTTCTTGGGATTGCTCGTCACTTTAGGCATCGTGTTTGGCGACATCGGAACATCACCCCTATATGTGATGAAAGCCATCCTGCACACAGGCGAGACCATCAACGAGAGCACCATACTGGGCGCATTATCCTGCATCATCTGGACACTCACCCTACAGACCACCATCAAATACGTATGCGTGGCTCTGCGAGCCGACAACAATGGCGAAGGAGGCATTCTCGCCCTTTACGCCCTGCTGCGCCGACTCAAGAGCAAGTGGATTTACATATTGGCCATCATAGGCGCCAGCACCTTGTTGGCTGACGGAATCATCACCCCTGCCATCACGGTTACAACAGCCATCGAAGGACTCGAAAGTATCAGTCCTGATTTGCCGGTCATCCCAATTACACTTGCCATCATCACCATCATCTTCTTCGTACAGCGGTTTGGCACAGAGAGCATAGGCAAGTCGTTTGGAGTATTCATGCTGCTATGGTTTCTGCTGCTGGGCGTGGTGGGAGCCGTCAGCATCACGTCTTACCCCATGATACTGAAGGCTTTCAATCCCTATTACGCAGTTGTTCTGCTAACACAATCGCCTGAATGGTTCTTAATCCTTGGCGCCGTGTTTCTCTGTACTACTGGTGCCGAGGCTCTCTACTCCGACTTGGGACATTGTGGCAGAAAGAACATCACCATCAGCTGGGCATTTGTAAAGACCATGCTCATTCTCAACTATCTGGGACAGGGCGCTTGGGTACTGAACCATGTGCCAACAGCCTTGTCCGTGAATCCGTTCTTTTCCATAATGCCGCAGAGCATGCTGATCTTCGCCATCATCATGGCCACGGGTGCGGCAATCGTGGCAAGTCAGGCACTTATCAGCGGCACCTTCTCTATATTGAGCGAAGCCATGAACCTGCACTTCTGGCCGCGTATGCGTATAAAGCATCCTACTCATGTAAAGGGACAACTCTATATCCCGATGATCAACCTTGCCATGTACATCGGCGTGGTTCTCATCATCCTGCTCTTTCGCGACTCCTCACACATGGAGGCAGCCTACGGACTCGCCATCACTATCACCATGCTGATGACCACCCTGCTGCTCGGTTTCTACCTGCACAGCAAGGGCGTGGCACGAGTCCTCACGATATTGTTTATGGGCGCATACTGCACCATCGAAGCCATCTTTCTGGCAGCCAACCTATCAAAGTTTCTCGCTGGAGGATGGTGTACGATGCTCATTGGCGGAATCCTGTTCCTGATGATGTATGTATGGGTTCGGGCCATGAAGATACGACGCCATTATGTCTGCACCAAACCGCTGGATGACTATTATCAGATTATCTCCGACATCAAAGCCGACGAGAGCATCCCCAAGTACGCCTCCAATCTTGTCTATGTAAACCATGCCGACAAGGAAGGCGCCGTAGACGACAAACTGCTCTATTCCATCATCAACAAGCAGCCCAAGCGTGCCGATCATTACTGGTTTATAAATATGGAGTTTGTAGATACTCCAGACACGCTTGAGTACAGCTGCAAAGCTCTGGTGCCAGACACTCTCTATAGTGTGACGATGCACATAGGTTTCCGCATTGAGCCTCGTGTGAGTCTATATCTGCGACAAGTGGTGGAAGACCTTGTGGCAAGCAAGAAGGTAGATTTAAAAAGCACCTATCCTTCGCTTCGTAAGAACGGAATACCTGGCGATTTCCGGTTCATCATCATTCATCGTGTATATTATCCAGAGAGTTCCGCCAACCGTCAGCAGAACCTGTTGATGAGTTTCTACGCTCTTATCAGCAAGATAGGCATCGACGAGCCTAAGGCATTGGGACTCGACACTTCTATGGTGGTCGTAGAACGTGTGCCGCTCATCATCAACCAACGCAACAGAAGCATCAGACGCATAACGCAGATTGTGGACAAAAAGGAAGAACAGAAAGAAAAAGAATGTTTGTAATAAACTTTCGCGAACGATTTGCGTCTAATTGAATGTATCGTATTTATAAATTTAAATTTGTAGCTTTATGAAAAGAATTATGAGAATTTTGATGATTGCCGTTTGTTGCATGATGTCATTCAATATCGCAGCAAATGCCGGCAACGACAAACCAATCAACGTTAAAGAACTCCCTGCCAAGGCCCAGACCCTGCTCAGCAAACACTTCAAGGGTCAGAAGGTCATGCTTGCCACGATTGAGTCCGGCGTTCTCAGCAGAAGCTATGACGTCGTTCTGCGGAATGGCACAAAGCTGGAGTTCGACAGGAAAGGCAACCTTACTGAGATTGACTGCAAACAAGGCATCGTGCCCAGCCAGCTCATCCCGCAACCCATCAAGAACTACTTGAAGGAGAACTATAAAGGAGCAGCTGTGAGAAAATTTGAGCTGAACACGAAGGAATACGAAGTGGAACTGACGAACGGAATTGACCTCGCCTTCAACCGCCGCTTCCAGCTCATTGATATCGACTGATCGGCAGGATAAGTCCGGCACGTCGTTTCCGGTTAAGATCTGATGTAACATCTCTCGCTATAGCAGCATCCCTTCTGTAGGCAGTGCAAACATAGCCGTGTGTCACGGCCCTGTTTGAAAATATAAAATATGGGCATGGTCAACCATCACGGTTGTCCATGCCCATTAACGTCAATTATGATTTATTCAATAATTAATCACGTCTATTTTAGCTTCTTGTAACCGTAAGCAGCGTTATCCCCCAACTGCTCCTCGATACGGATAAGCTGGTTGTACTTTGCCATACGGTCAGTACGGCTCATCGAACCAGTCTTGATTTGACCCGAGTTAGTTGCCACAGCGATATCAGCGATAGTAGTATCCTCGGTTTCACCCGAACGGTGCGATGTAACAGTTGTGTAGCCATGGCGATGAGCCATCTCTATCGCATCCAAAGTCTCGGTAAGCGAGCCAATCTGGTTCACCTTGATAAGGATAGAGTTCGCAGCACCCATTTTGATACCCTTCTCCAAGAACTTCACATTCGTAACAAAGAGGTCGTCACCAACCAGCTGGCAACGGTCGCCGATGGCAGCCGTAAGCTTCACCCAGTTGTCCCAATCATTCTCATCAAGACCGTCCTCGATAGAATCAATAGGATATTTGCTGATCAGTTCTTCCAGGAACCTTATTTGCTCTGCAGCAGTGAGCTTCTTGCCGTTGGGATCCTTCTTCTTGCCGTCTTTCAGCTGGCGATAATCGTAATACCATTCACCGTTCTCCTGAACAGCAAACTCGCTGGCAGCGCAGTCCATTGCTATCTTCACATCCTTTCCCGGCTCATAACCGGCATCCCTGATTGCCTGACAGATGCTCTCAAGCGCATCCTCTATGCCATTGAGTGCAGGAGCGAAACCACCCTCGTCGCCGACAGCAGTAGAAAGACCGCGACTCTTCAGGAGCTTGGCCAAGGCATGGAACACCTCTGCACCCATACGGATGGCCTCTCTCTCATTAGCAGCACCCACAGGACGGATCATAAACTCCTGGAAAGCGATTGGCGCATCAGAGTGAGCACCGCCATTGATGATGTTCATCATAGGAACGGGAAGGCTGTAAGTATTGCAACCGCCGATATAGCGATACAACGGGATGTGGAGATACTCCGCAGCAGCATGAGCCACTGCAAGCGATACGCCAAGAATAGCATTGGCTCCCAGGTTTGACTTGGTCTTGGTGCCGTCCAACTCCAACATCTTATAGTCGATAGCACGCTGCTCCAAGGCAGAGAAACCGACCAAAGCCGGTGCAATCACGTTATTCACATTCTCTACAGCCTTTAATACTCCCTTGCCACAATAGCGGCTCTTGTCGCCATCACGCAGTTCCAAAGCCTCATTCTCACCTGTTGAGGCACCAGACGGGACTGATGCGCGACCAACGATGCCAGACTTTAATGACACCTCAACCTCTACTGTAGGATTGCCACGAGAATCCAAAATTTCTCTTGCATGAACATTTTCGATAATCATAATACAATAATCTTTATAATTATAAAACTTTTATATAAACCGCATGAACACAACTATCGGTCGTGTAAATACGATTCTTTTCCGAGTGCAAAAATAGTAATCATAAAAGAAACCACCAAATTCGGAGCGTCATCAAAAATAGGTATTTCACGAAAAATACCCAAATGTAGATATGGCATATTGTCTGTATTATGCTAACAATGGTGCTTGATGGAGTGATGGGGTAAAAGAGATATACTAACAAAACAGAAATTCCACGGCATTTAGTTAAAGAATACCAACATCCGACATCAAAGGAATAAAAATACCCACAAAATAGATATCTTTGTGCAGTAAATGATACATTTCATGGGCTTAATCATATTATATTTCTTAGGTGCTCTGTCACTATCCTTTTTATGTTCCGTCCTCGAGGCGGTACTCCTATCCACTCCTATGTCGTTCATCTCGATGAAGGAGAGTCAAGGCAACAAGACAGCCTCCTTGATGAAACAGTACAAGAACAACGTGGACCGTCCCGTAGGCGCAATCCTCTCGCTCAACACCATTGCCCACACCATCGGTTCGGCAGGTGTCGGCGCAGAGTCGATGAAGCTCTTCGGCGAAGAATACTTCGGACTGATATCAGCCATTCTCACGCTGTTGATTCTTGTGCTTTCCGAAATCATCCCCAAGACCATCGGAGCATCCTACTGGCGTTCGCTCGCCATACCTTCCACTAAGATTATCCGCGTGCTCATCTTCATCACCTACCCTCTCGTTCTGCTCTCGGAGCTAATCACAAAGGTGTTCACCCCGAAGGCGCATCAAGCTTCCGTGAGCCGCGAAGAAGTGTCGGCGATGGTTGACGTAGGCACCACGGAGGGCATCTTCCGCGAGTCAGAAAGCAAGATTATCAAAAGCTGCATCCGTCTGGCTGCCGTTAAGGCACGCGAGGTGATGACACCATCCATTGTGGTAGAATCTGCCAACCTGAACCTTACCATCAAGGAGTTCTACGAGCAGCAGACATGGAATTTCTCACGCATACCCGTCTACGACAAGAGTAAGGAATACATCATCGGCTACGTGCTGAAAGACATGGTGCTGAAGAAGTTGTCGGACGACAAATTTGAAACAAAACTCTCCGACCTCATGCGCCCGATACTTTCCTTCAACGAAGACGATTCGGTATATCAAATATGGGAGAAGATGCTGGAGAAGCGCGAACACATTTCCATCATCCTCGACGAATACGGATGCCTACGTGGCGTGGTCTCAATGGAAGACATCATAGAAACCATGACCGGCGTAGAGATTGTGGACGAGGATGACGTGGCTGTGGATATGCAAGCTTTCGCAAAAGAAAAGTCGCGTAAGATGTTGCAAAAAGGAAAACAGCAAGAATCCATGCCACAAGTAAACATCCAACATTAAGAGCGCAAAGAGTTTGCTCATCTCAGATTGAATACATATCTTTGTAACATAAAACAAAAATAAAAACA
>ERZ1035006.923-NODE-923-length-21389-cov-9.119434_pt1 | contig 21389 bp, 14 predicted proteins | sample MGYA00520694_ERZ1035006 | MGnify/ENA primary metagenome ERZ1035006 (study PRJEB33766, sample SAMN09781746) | gut metagenome | biome: gut microbiome | host: Homo sapiens | place: Madagascar | study: EMG produced TPA metagenomics assembly of the PRJNA485056 data set... | reverse complement strand
TCGCTGAAGCGACCCGCCGCAGGCGGAGAATCCTGCAAAGCAGGATTCTTTCTTACGTTTCAATAAGCCATACCTGCAAAAATGGGGAAAATTCTCATAAAAAGGCGAGGAGGAAATCAGTATGGAAAACAAAGAAGCCGGATTGTATGACAGCAATTTCGAGCATGACAACTGCGGTATTGGCGCTATCGTCAATATACATGGTAAGAAAAGCCACATGATTGTGGATGATGCTCTGAAAATTGTAGAACATCTGGAGCATCGTGCCGGAAAGGACGCAGAAGGAGAAACCGGTGACGGCGTCGGTATATTGACTCAGGTGCCGCATCATTTCTTTCAGAAGGTCTGCAAGGAGGCAGGCATCGCAATAGGAAAAGAAAGAGAATACGGCGTAGGCATGTTCTTCTTTCCCCAGAACGAATTAAAGTGCGGCCAGGCGAAGAAGATGTTTGAAATCATTGTAAAAAAAGAAGGCATGGAATTCTTAGGCTGGCGTGAAGTGCTGACCGTACCGGAGGTGCTGGGCAAGAAAGCCAGATCCTGCATGCCCGCTATTTACCAGGGCTTTATCAAAAGACCCGCAGGTATCAGCAGTGACCTTGACTTCGACAGAAAGCTGTATGTGGTAAGAAGAGTGTTTGAGCAGAGCAACGACAACACCTATGTTCCCTCCTTATCCTGCAGAACGATTGTATATAAAGGAATGTTTCTGGTAGGACAGCTCCGTACTTTCTTTAAGGATTTACAGGATGAGTCCTATACTACCGCCATTGCCATGGTGCATTCCCGTTTCTCCACCAACACCAACCCGAGCTGGGAAAGAGCGCATCCGAACCACTTTATCGTACACAACGGTGAAATCAATACTATTAAGGGCAATGTGGACAAGATGCTTGCCCGTGAAGAAACCATGCATACCGATACCTTTGACCCGGACGATATGAGCAAGGTACTGCCGGTTATTCATAAGGACGGTTCCGACTCCGCCATGCTGGATGCCACTCTGGAATTTCTGGTAATGAGCGGTATGCCCCTGCCTCTGGCAGCCATGGTTTTAATTCCGGAGCCCTGGTCCCACAACGACACCATTTCCAAGGAATGCCGCGATTTCTATCAATATTATGCAACCATGATGGAGCCCTGGGACGGCCCGGCTTCCATTCTTTACTCCGACGGCGATGTGATGGGCGCCGTACTGGACAGAAACGGCCTGCGTCCTTCCCGTTATTATGTCATGGACGACGGCAGACTCATCCTTTCTTCCGAAGTGGGCGTACTGCCTCTGGAAGAAAGCCATATATTAAAGAAAGAACGTCTTCATCCCGGCAAAATGCTCTTAATCGATACCGTAAAGGGCAAGATTTTCACGGATGAAGAAATTAAGGAAACCTACGCACACAAGGAGCCTTACGGTGAATGGTTGGACAGCAACCTGATTTCCCTGCGGGAGTTAAAAATTCCCAACAAGATGGTACCTTCCTACACACCGGAGGAGCGTGCACGTCTGCAGAAGGCATTCGGCTACACCTACGAAGAATACCATGACGGCATCTGCAGCATGGCACTGAACGGTTCCGAGCACATCGGCGCCATGGGTGTGGATACGCCGCTTGCCGTACTGTCCAAGGAGTACCAGCCGCTGTTCGGTTACTTTAAGCAGATGTTTGCGCAGGTAACTAACCCGCCCATTGATGCGGTACGTGAAAAAATCGTAACCTCCACCACCATTTATGTAGGTAAAAACGGTAATCTGTTGGAGGAAAAACCCGAGAACTGCCATGTACTCAAGATTGAAAATCCCATTCTGGCAGATTTGGATTTATTGAAAATCGAAAATATGAACAAACCCGGTTTCCAGGTAGAAAAGGTTTCCATCCTGTTCTACAAGAGCACCCCGTTCCAGAGAGTGCTGGACCATCTGTTCGTAGAAGTGGACAAGGCCTACAGAAAGGGAGCCAATGTGCTCATTCTTTCCGACAGAGGCGTGGACGAAAACCATGTGGCACTGCCTTCCCTTTTAGCGGTGGCAGCCGTTCACAGACATCTGGTACAGACCAAGAAATGTACCGCCATGTCTCTTATTCTGGAGTCCGCAGAACCGAGAGAGGTGCATCATTTTGCCACCCTGCTTGGCTATGGCGCCAGCGCTGTCAACCCGTATCTGGCACATGCCACCATCGGGGAGCTGATTGAAGAGGGACTTTTGAACAAGGATTATTACGCAGCCGTTGCAGACTACGACAACGCCATTCTGCAGGGCATTGTAAAGATTGCGTCCAAGATGGGCATTTCCACCATCCAGTCCTATCAGGGCAGCCAGATTTTTGAAGCCATCGGTATTTCCAGGGAAGTAACCGAGAAATATTTCACCGGTACGGTCAGCCGTATCGGCGGTATCACACTGGAAGATTTAGCCGCACAGACCGATGCCCAGCACTCCAAGGCATTTGACCCTCTGGGCTTACAGACGGACTACAGCTTAGCCAGCGTGGGACGCCATAAGATGAGAAGCGGCGGCGAAAAGCACCGTTACAATCCCGCAACCATCCATATGCTGCAGCAGTCCACAAGAGAAGGGGATTACGGCAAATTTACAGAATATACCAAAATGGTGGATGCAGAGGATACCGGCTATTTAAGAAGTCTGCTTGACTTTAACTACCCGGAGGCAGGCATTCCCCTTTCCGAAGTAGAAAGCGAAGAGTCCATTGTAAAGCGTTTCAAGACCGGTGCGATGTCCTACGGCTCCATTTCCGAGGAAGCCCATGCCACGCTTGCCATCGCCATGAACCATCTGCACGGCAAGTCAAACAGCGGTGAAGGCGGTGAAAGCGACGAAAGACTGGCAACGGCAGGAACCGACCACGACAGAAGCTCTGCCATCAAGCAGGTAGCCAGCGGCCGTTTCGGTGTTACCGAACGTTATTTACTGAGCGCCAAGGAAATCCAGATTAAAATGGCGCAGGGTGCAAAACCCGGAGAAGGCGGTCACCTGCCTGCCGGAAAGGTTTACCCCTGGATTGCCAAGACCAGACATTCCACACCCGGCGTGAGCCTGATTTCCCCGCCCCCCCATCACGATATTTATTCCATTGAGGATTTGGCACAGCTTATTTACGACTTAAAGAATGCCAATAAAAATGCAAGAATTTCCGTAAAATTAGTTTCCGAAGCCGGTGTCGGCACGGTTGCGGCAGGTGTTGCCAAGGCAGGTGCGCAGGTTATTCTGATTTCCGGTTATGACGGCGGTACCGGTGCGGCGCCCTTAAGCTCTATCCACAATGCCGGCCTTCCCTGGGAGCTGGGTCTTGCGGAAGCACACCAGACCCTGATTTCCAACGGCCTGCGTCACAGAGTCATCGTGGAAACCGACGGTAAGCTGATGAGCGGCAGGGACGTAGCCATTGCCGCACTGCTTGGTGCAGAGGAATTCGGCTTTGCAACTGCACCCTTAGTTGTTATGGGCTGCGTCATGATGCGTGTATGTAACCTCGATACCTGCCCCATGGGCGTTGCCACACAGGATCCCAAGCTTCGTGCCAGATTTACCGGCAAGCCCGAATATGTGGAGAACTTCATGCTCTTCATTGCCAGACAGCTTCGGGAATACATGGCAAAATTAGGTGTCCGCACCGTGGAAGAAATGGTGGGAAGAACCGATTTGTTAAAGACAAAAGAACATCTGACGGACAGAGAGGCAAAGTTAGACTTAAGCGCTATCTTAAAGCAGTCCGGCAATGCCGCTTTCAATCCGGCGCAGGTGTATGATTTTGCTTTGAATAAAGTAAAGGACGAAACCGTACTTCTGAAACAGAAGAAGGTAAAGGAAGCTCTGGAAAACGGCACACCCGCCAGAGTTTCCATTGAACTGACCAATACCGACCGTACCTTCGGTACCCTGCTTGGCGCGGAAATGTGCCGCAGATATCCGGAAGGCATGCCGGAAGATACCATTACCGTGGCATGTACCGGTGCCGGCGGACAGAGCTTCGGTGCTTTCATTCCGAAGGGACTTACGCTTGACCTTTGCGGCGACTCCAACGACTACTTCGGCAAGGGCTTATCCGGCGGTAAGCTGATTGTGTATGCGCCCAAGGATGCCGCTTATGAAACCGAGGAAAACGTCATCATCGGCAACGTGGCGCTTTACGGCGCTACCTCCGGTGAAGCGTATATTGCGGGCATGGCGGGCGAACGTTTCTGCGTCCGTAACTCCGGTGCCGTAGCGGTAGTCGAAGGCGTCGGCGAGCATGGCTGCGAATACATGACCGGCGGACGTGTGGTAGTGCTCGGCCCTACCGGCAAGAACTTTGCAGCCGGCATGAGCGGCGGTATTGCCTATGTACTTGATGACCAGAACTGCTTATACAAAAATCTGAACAAGGAAATGGTTCTCATGGAAAAGGTGGACAACAAGGCAGATGAAGAAGAGCTTCTGCATATGATTGAAAACCACACCAAAGCAACCGGTTCCTTAAAGGGTGCGGAAATCTTAAAGCATTTTGAAGAATACCTGCCCAAGTTCAAGAAGATTATTCCGGGTGATTACAAGCGCATGCTCCACCTCTCCGCACAGTTTGAGGAACAGGGCATGGGCAAGGAAGAGGCACAGATTGAGGCCTTTTATGTAAGCGTAGGAAAGGCATAAGGAGGGAAGGAACAATGGAAAGCATCGAAGAAAGAATAAAGAATTTTGAGGAATTTCATGATGTGGCACCTGTGGAAGAGGCAAAAAAACAGGCAGACAGATGTATGGACTGCGGCGTTCCTTTCTGCCAGGCGGGTATGATGATTGCTGGCATGGCGTCCGGCTGTCCCCTGCACAATCTGATACCGGAAGTAAACCAGCTTGTCCACAGCGGCAGAATGGATCAGGCATACAAGAGACTGGCAAGCACCCACAGCTTCCCGGAATTTACCGGAAGGGTCTGTCCGGCGCTCTGCGAAGCAGCCTGCACCTGCGGCGTGCATGCGGCTCCCGTATCCACGAAAGCCAATGAAAGAACCCTGATTGAATATGCATATGCCAACGGTCTTGTGGAAGAAAAAGAACCGGGTGTGCGTACCGGCAAGACGGTAGCCATCGTAGGAAGCGGTCCTTCCGGACTGGCGGCTGCCCAGCTCTTAAACAGAAGAGGCCACAAGGTAACCGTTTTTGAAAGAAGCGACAGACCGGGCGGACTGCTCCGCTACGGCATTCCCAATATGAAGTTGGATAAAAAGGTCATTGACCGGAGAGTGGATTTACTTACTAAAGCCGGTGTGGAATTCCGCTGTAATGTAAACGTGGGCGTGGATGTGACGGCGGAGGAACTGACACAACAGTATGACAGCGTGATTTTAGCCTGCGGTGCATCCCATCCCCGTGACATTTCCGTACCCGGCAGGGATGCGGAAGGCATTTACTTTGCTGTGGACTTCTTAGGCAAAGTAACGAAAACCTTACTGGACAGCGATTTTTCCAAGGTGCCATACGAACTGGCAAAGGGAAAGCAGGTCCTGGTTATCGGCGGCGGCGACACAGGTAATGACTGTGTGGGCACGGCAATCCGTCTGAAGGCGGCAGGTGTTACCCAGTTGGAGATGATGCCCCAGGCACCGCTTACCAGAGCGGAAAGCAACCCCTGGCCCGAATGGCCGAAGGTCTGCAAGACGGACTACGGTCAGGAAGAAGCCATTTTCGTATTCGGCAAGGACCCGAGAGTGTACCAGACCACGGTAACGGAATTTATCAAGGACGAAAAGGGGCATGTGAAAGCAGCCAGAACAGTGGAACTTGCGCCCACAAAGGATAAAAAGACGGGCAGGATGCTGATGAAGCCCATCGAAGGCACGGAAAAGGAAATTCCGGCAGATTTAGTGCTGATTGCCGCCGGTTTCTTAGGCAGTGAAGAATATGTGACCAAGGCTTTTCAGGTGGATGTGAACGAGAGAACCAATGTGAAAACGGCACCCGGCTCCTACAAGACCAGCCGGGACAAGATATTCTGTGCGGGTGATATGCACAGAGGACAGTCCTTAGTGGTATGGGCGATTGCGGAAGGCAGAGCCGTAGCCAAGCAGGTGGATGAATACCTGATGGGTTACTCCAATCTGTAAAAAAAAGAGGGCATGTGAAAAAGGTATGTTTCCCGGATTTCGGGAACCTCCTTTCGCACATGCCCTTTATGTATGCTCTTTTCCAGCAGTTTCCTTTTCTGCACTTTACATTTTTACAGGAAAGGATTTTGCAACTTGTAAAACTTACTCCGCCTTTTCAAAGCTTAACATGGAGAAGGCTTTGGAAGCTGCTTCTTCGGAAGCCTGGCTGGCAAGCAGGACTCCGGTTTTGGCGCCGTCAATGTCCACAATAAAGTTATGCTCCATGCCGGTTTCCCCGTCGTATTCATAATATAAATAAGTAATACCTCCGGTGCTTTTATCCTCTAAAACCGTGGCATCCGGGTCGGCATCCACGACTTCCCGGTAGGAGTCGGTATAGCCCTCTAAAAGGAAAATGCCGGTCAGAATATCATTGCCGTCCTTGTCGGAAACGGTGAATTGTCCGTTTTCCTGGCTTAAATCATAGCCTTCTTTCACATTTAAGGTCACTTCAATCTGCTCGCCCGTGCTGACATTAAAAGTATAGGATTTGTTAGCATAGGTGGAGCAGGCGCACAGGAAAAATACGGACATAAGAAGCAGAACGGAAAGGTACTTTTTTATTTTTTTCATAGAAATCTCCTTTTTACATTTTTTATAATAATATCAGCATAACACGGGACGCGCCAAAATGCAAAAGATTGCATGCAATATATGGAAGCAAAATTTTGTTGCAAAATATTGCTTGTAAGTTTCATTGACAAATGACAGGGAAGCCTTTAAAATTAAGCATTAGCAAAGAGGGAACCGGTATGAAAAAGAAGATAGGGATACATATCGCCATGGGGGTCTGTGCCGCAGTTTTCCTGTTTTCGGCAGGCAAAATTGTATGGACGCTGGCGGAACAATATAAAGAGGATAAGGCATTCTCGGATTTAGCCGCCAAGCTTTCCGAAGTCTCCGGATTTTCGGGGGAGGAAACAGACAGTTCGGACGTGCAGAATACTTCCGGCGCAGAGAACGGAAACACTGGCGAGGACGGAGAAAGGGACGGAAGTGCAATGGAGACAGCCACGGGGACTGCTTCGGCGCCCAAAGAAAAGGTGGCAGGAAAACCGAGAACGGTCATGGAAACGGATGCAGCCTCCGGGATGCTTATGCCGTATCTGCCCTTTTATGAGGAAAACCCGGATTTTTACGGCTGGATTTGCATAGACGGCACCAAAGTGAATTATCCGGTGATGTATACGCCCACGGATCCGGAGTATTATCTGCGGAGAGCCTTCGACGGTTCGGACGCACAGAGCGGCACGCCTTTTTTGGATGCTTCCTGCACGGAAGAGGGTAACCTGTATGTGGTATACGGGCACCGCATGAAGAACCGCACCATGTTCGGCACCCTGCCTTACTACGAAAAGAGGGACTACTGGGCAGAGCATCCGTACATTTATTTTGATACCTTATACGAGCAGGGGACTTATGAAATCGTAGCTGCCTTCTACAGCAAGATTTATGAGGACGGCGAGGCGGGATTCCGTTATTATCAGTATAAAAGCTTAACGGATGAACAGACCTTTGCAGACTTTAAGGAAGGGGTTGAAAAATCAGCCCTGTATAAAACCGATGAGGAGCTTATGTTTGGGGATAAGGTCTTGTTGTTGTCCACCTGCAGCTACCACACAGATGAGGGAAGATTTGTGGTGGTGGCAAAAAAACTGACGGAAGAGTAACTACTTCCGAAACAGCCCGGGGTAAGGACTCTGGCACTGTGTGAAAGGAAAAAATGAAAAAGATTGTGATTATAGGGGCCGGACCGGCGGGTCTTACTGCCGGTGTGGAAATTTTGCGGAAAAATTCGCAGTATCAGGTCGTAATATTGGAAGAAAGCGGGTTTATGGGCGGTATTTCCAAAACAGTAAATTGTGACGGAAACCGTATGGACATGGGCGGTCACCGCTTTTTTACCAAAAACAAAAAGGTTATGGACTGGTGGAAGGACATGCTGCCCGCCGATTTTCTGGTGCGGAAAAGAGTGTCCCATATCTATTATCGGAAGCATTTCTTTGACTATCCGGTCAAAATGAATTTCACAACGATTAAAAATTTAGGCCTTGTGACCATGCTGCAGGCAGGCTTCAGCTACCTGAAATCCTGCATCCGGAAACGGAAGGAAAATTCTCTGGAGGATTTTTATATCAACCGTTTCGGGGAAAAACTGTACAGCATTTTCTTTGAAGGATATACGGAAAAACTGTGGGGACGGCATCCCTCGCAGATATCACCGGATTGGGGTGCCCAGCGGGTAAAGGGACTCTCGGTTTCGGCGGTGATAAAGGATATGCTCGGTAAGGTTTTCCACGGCAGAAAAAGAGATGTGGAAACCTCTCTTATTGAGACTTTTTATTATCCGAAATACGGTCCCGGACAGATGTGGGAGGCGGCAGCGGAAACATTCAAATCGCTTGGCGGGGAGATTTGGTGCGGCTGCAAAGTAACAGGACTCACACAGGCAGAAGGCAGAATAAGCAGGGTTTCCTATGAGCAGAACGGGGAAACAAAGTACCTGGAGCCGGATGCAGTTTTTTCCGGTATGGCGGTAAAGGATCTGGTGGCAGCCATGAACGATGTGCCCGAAAGGATTGGAAAAATTGCTTCCGGGCTGCCTTACCGGGATTTTGTGACGGTCGGGCTTTTGGTGGATAAGGCATCCGTAAAAAAGGTATCTTATGGGAAAAAGAATTCCGGTAAAAAGAGGAAAACGGCATTGCTTCCGGACTGTTGGATTTATGTGCAGGAGCGGGCGGTAAAAATGGGCCGCATACAGATATTTAACAACTGGTCGCCCTATCTGGTAAAGGATGCGGAGAACACCGTCTTTCTGGGGCTGGAGTATTTCTGCGAAGAAGGGGATGCTATGTGGAACATGTCCCCGGAAGAATGGCGGAATTTCGGCAGAAAAGAACTGATACAGATGGGCATTCTTTCTTCCGGTGCAAAGGTTCGTCTGTCCCATTGTGAAAAGGTGAAAAAGGCATATCCCGCATATTTTGACACGTATGCGGAAATGCCTAAGCTGCGCCGGTGGCTGGACGGCATCGGAAATCTTTACTGCATTGGCAGAAACGGACAGCACCGGTACAACAATATGGACCATTCCATGCTGACGGCCATGACGGCGGTGGATTGTCTGTTCGATGAAAAGAAGGACAGAAAGGCCATATGGCAGGTCAATACAGAGAAGGAATACCATGAAGAAGGGTGAGGGAAAGTAGGAATATGCTTTCATGTTTTATTGCGGTAATTGTATTTTGCGTTCTGTTCTGGGTTACTTACCTGACCTGTAAGAAAAAAGGACCGGTGGAGTTTTCCCGGGGAGAAATTCTACTGTTTTACATAGCTACCCGGATAGTTCCGCTTTTTATGTTACAGACAAGAAGCAGCCGGAACCTGCTTTGTCTGTCAACGGAATGGATGATTTTAGGACTTCTGTATTTTTATATCAGCCGCAGACGGACAGCGTCTGCACAGAAAAGGGCGCTTGCTTTTTATCTGTTTCAGCCGGGAATTTCCTGCTTTATTCTTTCCGGCAATCTGAAAGCCATGTACTTGACTATGTTTGTACTGACGGTGCTTTGCATGGCGGACAGACTGCTTCAGAAAAAGAACATCGGAAGGGAGGCTTTTTTGCCGGAGTATCTATACAGCGGTGCCGGACTCTTCCTCTGGAATATTGCCACGCAGATTTTTTTGCAGCACGGCAGGGATGTGGGAAATGTGGAAAATATCCCGGTGGCATATATTTTTTCGGTATGTCTTATGGGAATGGCGGTTGTGACGGCGCTGGTGCGGGCGCTTGGCGCCCCGGATGCGGAGGAGCAGCCCGCTGCGGCAACCACACAGACTGCTGCGGCAGCGGGACAACCCGATACGGCAGTGACACTGCCTGCCGCAGCAGTGGAACCTGCAATCCAGGATGTCAGTGACGGCGGGCGGGAACAATCGGCGGCAGCGCTTACACAGACATATGCAGCTGCAAACAGCCGCCTTACGGCAAGGGATTTTTTCTGCATGGCGGCGTTTACCCTGATTTTCGGCATCTGTATCTTTTACCGGCTGGGCAGCCTGCATACTCCGGAAACCTTTGAAACCATAAAGGTGGGGGAAGTGGGAGAAAATGAAATTGTCCTGCAATTTGACGGAGAACAGCCGATTTCCGTAATTTCCGTTTATCTGGGCTATAAGGGAAAGCGGGAAATTTCGTTTTCAGTATATGACAGGAGTACCGATACCTGGGAAATTGTAAAGAGCCGGTACTCGGTGGAGAGTGCATTTTGCTGGAATGACGTAGAGATTGACCGGACGGTATCTTCCCTGGGAATGGTTCTCATGGAGGATAAGGCACAGATTATGGAAATCGTCTGTCTGGATGATGCGGGAGAGCCGGTTCTTCCCGACAATGCGGCGGATTATCCGCAGCTTTTTGATGAACAGGAATTGTTTGTCAGGGAACCGACTTATTATGATGAAACCATGTTTGATGAAGTATACCACGGCAGGACGGCTTATGAATTCCTGCACGGGCTTTCCATCTATGAAAACACGCACCCGCCTCTGGGAAAAAGCATTATTTCCATAGGAATTGCCCTGTTTGGCATGAACCCCTTCGGCTGGCGTTTTATGTGTGCACTGTTTGGAACACTGTTAATCCCGCTTATGTATCTGTTTGCCAGGAAAATGTTTTGCAGGACGGACATCGCCTGTCTGACTACGGTACTTTTAGGGACGGCATTTATGAATACGACATTGTCCCGGATTGCCACCATTGATATTCTGGTTGCGTTTTTTTCAATGCTCATGTTTTTTTGCATGTACGGTTACATACAGGCGCTTTCAGAAAACAAACCGATGCGGCAGCAGGGATTCTGGCTTCTTTCCGGAGGCATTTCCATGGGACTTGCCGTTGCCATCAAGTGGACGGGAGTGTATGCGGCAGCAGGTATTGCTGTTTTGTTTTTCTGGTTTCTGCTTGAACACATCGGAGGGATAAAGGGAATAAAGGAACACAGGAGTTTCCTTGTGAAAACAGGTCTGTGGTGTGTGCTTTGTTTTATCGTCATACCTTTTGGCATTTATACACTTTCCTATCTCCCCTTTGTAAAGGCTTATCCGGACAAGGGACTTTTCGGGCATATGATTGCCAATGCCGGGCTGATGTTTAGTTATCACAGCAGCTGCGTGTTTGACCATCCGTATTCCTCGGAATGGTATCAGTGGCTTTACGGAAGCAAACCGCTTGCCGACAGCAGGGTGTATTTTGCGGGCGGCACCGTCAGTGTGGTAATGACCTTCTTAAATCCGCTACTTGCCGTAGGCGGGCTTATCGCCCTGTTTCACCAGCTTTATCTGTGGAAAAGAGAACACTGCCGCAGGGCGCTATTTTTAATCATTGCCTACGCTGTCATGCTTCTGCCATGGCTTTTCGTACACAGGACAGTTTTTATTTACCAGTATTTTATCAGTTCGCTTATTTTAGTGCTGATGATTGGAAACTCCGTATCCGTAAGCAGGCACGGAAAAAGAAACATACTGGTTCTTTCGGGCATCAGCATTGCACTGTATGTTCTGTATTATCCGGTGCTTACGGGGCAGAGCATCCGTGTGGATTTTGTAAATCAGGTACTGGAAGTGCTGGCTGACTGGAATATTGCTTAGGAGGGAGGACGCTATGAAAACATCTTTCAAAAAAGCTTTGCTTTATACAGGTGTCCTGCTTTTTGTCCTGCTTTCTTATCTTATAAGCAGGGTTTTACGGTTGGAACAAGGAAACGTCCGGTATGTGCGGTATGCCAATCTTTTGTTTCAAATTTCGGGTGTGGTTATTCTGCTGCGGGACTGCCTGCGGAAAAAAGAAAAGAATACCTACACGGAAGAACAGATTACAGGTCTTATTCTTTCCATGGGAATTTTCATGCGCGTGGTTTACCTGCTTTATACACCGCTTACCGTCCGCTCCCATGATTTGTGGGGAATTGACCTGTCGTCGGGAGGGCATGCTTCTTATCTGCTCCTTGCCATGCAGGGGATGCTCCCCCAGTATAATTATCTGCAGTTTTACCAGCAGCCCCTGTACTATTTTGCGGGAGCCTTTTTTTCAAAGCTGCAAAACGGACTTCTCGGCTGTTCGGAAGCGTATTATCTGGTGGATGCGGCCAGGACGGTTTCCTGTACCGCGTCCTGCTTCAGTCTGCTGATTGCCTGTGCCATTTTCAGGGAATGCGGACTTTCGGGAAAGGGTCTGTACCGGGCTTTGCTCCTTGTCTCCTTTTTGCCGGTTTATTTTCTGAGCGGAGGAAGACTGGGACCGGATGCTCTTTGCGGAATGTTTATGCTTCTGGCATTTCTTTTTACCCTGAAATGGGAAAAGGAAAAGAGCTGGAAAAATACGTTGCTTCTGGCGGTTATCTACGGACTTGGCATGATGACCAAGATATCCATGGCAACACTGGCAGTGTTTACGGCGGTGGTTTTTGCGAGGAGTTTCTTTATGGCATGCAAAACCGGAACATGGAAGGGACTTTTACTAAAATATGCGGTCTTTGGCGCAATCAGTCTGCCGTTGGGACTCTGGTACAGTCTGCGGAATTATCTTCTTTTCAGACAACCGCTCACGTATGTGTTGGAAATGTCCAAGGACAGTGCGTTGTATACGGGGGACCGGGCGGTTTGGCAGAGATTGTTTCTTGGGGATATCAGGAACCTGTTTACAACTCCCTATGCCAATGTATGGACAGATTACAATCTTCCCGTGTATGCCCTGAAGTCTTCCCTGTTCGGAGAATTTCAGTTTACCTGCTATGGCTGGATACCCGCAATGCTGTTGTTTTTTAACGTCGTACAGGCGCTTTTGTGTATCTGTGCCATGGTGCATTACATAAAATGGAAAGAAAAAGACAGGGAAAGAAATTTCTGCCTTCTGGCGGCGGGAATTCTCTGGATGGGCACGGTGTTTTTTTACCTGCGGTATCCTTTCGGATGCAGCATGGATTTCCGCTATATGTTGTTTCTGCCGGTTCCGGTTGCCGTGCTGTTCGGCCGGTGCGAAGCTTTTCATAATGGACATACGGAGTCGGTACAACGGCTGGTCGGGCTTTGGAGCATCGGCTTTGCCATAAGTTCCTGTCTGATGTATGGATAAAACCAAGGTCTTACATGCATGCAAATATATTTATTGTGTGAGGAAGTATAGAAATGTACTTTCAGAAAGGGAAAACAATGAAGAAAAAGAAAACCAAGTTATTTTCATGGACGGTGGCATCCGTAGCAGCCCTTACCCTGCTTTGCGGCACATGGGCATCTGCAGCGGTGTCATTGACCTCCGGTGCGGACGGTATTTATCTGCGTAACTCCGGCAAAGAGTATACGTTTCAGGTAGATGTTCCCAAGAACCATTTTGTGGCAATCCGCGTGGATGGGATATATCTTATGGGAGAGAAAGCTCCTGTACAGATAGATATTGAAGTCGGCGGAACCGCACCTGTAGTCACTCCGGCACCGGAAACACAGGCCCCTTCGTCTACCAAGACCCCGACACCGGCAGCAACCACCGCTATACCCAGCTATGCACCGCCTGAACCCAGCGAAGCGCCTACACCCAGCGAGTCTCCTGTAAATCCCAGCTATGCACCGGTACCTACATCCGGTTCGATCGTTTCCACAGGAGCTAAAAGTGCTGTTTCAGAATTACCTTCCCAGAGCAATGCAATTGAGGCACTGGTAAAGCTGGCAGCACCTGCAGAAGCCAATGCAGAGACCTATTATGCTACCATCGGTCTTCCGGCATCCTATATGGATACCCTGTCCGACGGCAGCCACACGGTTGTCATGGATTTCGTAGAAGGCAGCGTCAGCACCACCATTACCGTTACCTCCGATGCTTCCATGCTTACAAACGGCAACCCTTCCACCGGCGATACCACCCATGTACTTCCTTACGTGCTGCTTGCAGCAGGAAGTGCCTGTGTTCTGGTATTTCTGGCTAAAAAGGAAAAGAAGGAAACAAAATAAAATAAGATTTACCCATTTTTGCATGCAGTTAAGATAATACGGGGCGTCCGGAAACGGATGCCCTGTTTTTATTGCCGAAAACGCAAAAATATGCTATGATAAATACATATTTTTTCCGTGTTTTGGAAAGGGTGGGCAGGTCATGCCCGAATATGTTTTTATGAGAAAGAGGTGACGCATGGAAAGTGCGGATTTTAAAGAAGGCGTAATTCTTCCCGACGGGGGCTATCTTCCCATGAAGGAAGGACATTTGCATACACTGATGAATGTAACCGGCATACCGGAAGCGAAGCTCTGGGAGATGATTCCCAAGGACGATTCTCCGCTTTTCTGGCTGATTGCCTACACCGGCTGTGTTATCACGGATTTGAATTCCTCCGTGGGAATGAAAATGACGGAGGCACAGAGGGCGACCTATGACAGTCTGGTAGCCCGCGGCATCATTACGGACAAATACTATGATATAACCGAGGAGAGAAAGAAAAGAGCGGAGCTGGAAAAGCAGCGTGCCGCAGAATAAAATAAAACGATAGAAAAGGAGATTTTTCTCATGAGTAAAAAGAAAGCAGTTGTTTCCCTGGGACACGAAGCACTCGGTTCCACTACCTTAGAGCAGTTGGATGCCGTTAAAAAGACCGCAAAGGCACTGGCAGATTTAGTAGAGGACGGCTACCAGCTCACCATTACCCACAGCAACGGCCCGCAGGTCAGCATGATTCACAAAGCAATGACCGAGCTGCGCCGTGTTTACATTGATTATACCCCTGCACCTATGTGCGTATGTTCTGCCATGAGCCAGGGTTATGTAGGCTACGATATCCAGAATTCCCTTCGTGCCGAGCTTTTGGACCGTGGTATTGTGAAAACCGTCAGCACTGTTTTAACCCAGGTAACCGTGGACCCCTATGACGAAGCTTTTTATGAGCCGACCAAGAAGATCGGCCGCTATATGTCCAAGGATGATGCGGAAATCGAAATCAAAAAAGGCAATTATGTGGCAGAGGAAGAGGGTAAGGGCTACAGACGTGTGGTAGCGGCGCCTTCCCCCATTGATATTGTAGAAATTGATGCCATAAGGGCGCTTTCCGATGCCGACCAGATTGTCATTGCATGCGGTGGCGGCGGTATTCCCGTGATTCCCCAGAAGCACATCTTAAAGGGGGCGTCCGCAGTTATCGAGAAGGACAGCATTGCAGGAAAGTTAGCATCCGATTTACAGGCGGATACGCTGGTTATTCTGACCGGTGTGGATAAGGTTTACAGAAATTTCGGCAAGGACAATCAGGAACCGATTGAAAAGATGACCGTAGCAGAGGCAAAGGCCATGATGGAAGCCGGCGAATTTGAGGCAGGCACCATGCTGCCGAAGATTGAAGCAGCCGTTTCCTATCTGGAAAAAGTACCCGGCGGCAGTGTTCTTATCACCTCCATGGAGCATGTAAAGGATGCCCTGAAGGGAAAGAACGGAACCGTGATTACGGCATAAGCTTCTGACGGACTTCTTCCAGGCATTCAAAGAATTCCGCAAAGGTCTTCTTACAGCAGGAAGGGTTTTCAATGACAATGCCCTCTGCAAACAAGCCGGTAACGGCAAAGCCCATGGCGAGTCGATGATCGTCATGGGTTTTTATATGGGCAGGTTTCGGTACTCCGGGATAGATGGTTATGGAGTCGGCTCTCTCATCACAACGGATACCCATGGCAGTGAGATTCTCGGTGATGGCACTTAAACGGTCACTTTCCTGTCCACGGATATGACCGATGCCGGTAATGGTAACGGGGCTGTCGGCAAACGGAGCGATGGCGGCAAGAGTAATCGCCTGGTCGGAGCAGGAGGACATGTCCACGGTGAGTCCGTGCAGCCTGCCGGAAGCATGGGAAACAGAGCCGGAAACATGGGAAACAGAGCCGGAAGCATGGGAAGCAGTTTCGGAGCCTGCATCAGCAGACTTTACACCGGCAGACTCTGCACAGGCAGCAGGTCCGGTTATGCAGATGCCTTCATTTGTCCGGGTAACCCGGCAGCCCATTTTTTCAAGGATGTTTAAAAATTCGGTATCGCCCTGCAGGGAATGTTCGGGTACGCCATCCACAATGACACTGCAGCCGGACAGGGCAGCCAGGGCATAAAAATAGCAGGCGGCGGAAACATCCGGTTCAATGGCATAATCCTGTGCCCGGTAAGTCTGCCCGGCTTTTATAAGGAAAGTGTCCGGGGAAGGATGTTCGGTCAAAACGCCGAACTGTTCCATCATACGGCAGGTCATTTTGATATATGCCATGCCGTGTGTACCGGCCACTTTGATTTTCACATCCTCTTTTGCCAGGGGAGCGGCGATTAAAAGAGCGCTTAAAAACTGGCTGCTTTTGTCAATATCAATGGTAAGGTCCGTGTTCTGAAATCCGCGGGCATGCAGGGTAAAGGGGAAAAATCCCTCTTTTTCCGCAAAGGAAATGTCACAGCCGACGGACTGTAAGGCGGAAAGCAACGGTGCCATGGGGCGTTTTTTCATCTGTTCGGAAGCGTCTAAAAAGAACTCTCCTTCCGACACACCAAGTACGGCAGACAGAAAGCGTGCGGCGGTGCCGGCGCTTCCCACATACAGGGAGGCTTTCTTTACGGGCAGTCTGCCGGAAAGTCCGTGCACGGAAACTTCACCGGTTTCGGGCCTGGATGCCACATCAAAGGACAAATCCGAAAGACACTGCAAAAAATGGGAAGAATCCTCGGAGAACTGAGCGCCGGTGAGATGGCTTTTTCCGTCGGAAAGCATGGCAAGCAGCAGGGCACGGTTGGTGATGCTCTTGGAGCCGGGAACCTTTACATGTATGGTTTTATGGGAAAAATCGCCTGTCAGGACAGGTATGGGATATTCGGAAATACTTATCATAAAATCTTCATTCCTTCCAAAGATTAAATCTTTGTTCAGTGTATCATGATTTCTCAAAATTGTAACTAATTTTATAGGTATTTCATATAGAAAAAGTCGGTTGTTTTTTATCCACCGGATACGGTATAATTTTTTTAAATGTGAAAGTCTGCAAACAGATACAGCAGACAAATGAAAACCGGAAAGGATACGAATATGCTGTTTATTGGTGTGGATTTAGGAACCTCCGCAGTAAAGCTTTTACTGATGGACGAAAATGGTAAAATCAAGAAGACGGTTTCCCGGGAATACCCCCTGTATTTCCCGCATCCCGGCTGGTCTGAGCAGAAGCCGGAGGACTGGTACATACAGTCGATGGACGGACTGAAGGAATTGCTTAAGGATGAAAAAAAGGAAGAGGTAGCCGGCATCAGCTTCGGCGGACAGATGCACGGTCTGGTGCTTTTGGACGAAAACGATGAGGTTATCCGTCCCGCTCTTTTGTGGAATGACGGCAGGACCTATGAAGAATGCGATTATCTGAACAATGTAATCGGTAAGGATAAGCTTTCCGAATATACGGCAAACATTTCCTTTACCGGATTTACGGCGCCCAAGATTTTGTGGGTAAAAAATAAAGAACCGGAAAATTTTGCAAGAATTAAGAAAATCATGCTGCCGAAGGATTATCTGGCATACAGGCTGTCCGGTGTGCACTGTACCGATGTTTCCGATGCATCCGGTATGCTCCTCTTTGATGTAAAGAACCGGACCTGGTCTAAAGAGATGTGCGAAATCTGCAGTGTGAAGCCGGAGTGGCTTGCGAAGGTTTACGAAAGCTATGAAGTGGTCGGCACCCTGAAAAAAGAGGTAGCGGAGGAATTGGGCATTCCGGCTGCGGCAAAGGTGATTGCCGGAGCGGGTGACAATGCGGCGGCAGCTGTGGGCACCGGCACCGTAGGAGACGGCAGATGCAATATTTCCTTAGGAACCAGCGGTACGATTTTTATTTCCTCCCGGAAGTTCGGCGTGGACAAAAACAATGCCCTGCATTCCTTTGACCATGCGGACGGCACCTATCATCTGATGGGTTGTATGTTATCTGCGGCATCCTGCAACAAATGGTGGATGGATGAAATCCTGAAAACCAAGGAATACGCCAAGGAACAGGAAGGTATTGACAAACTGGGAGAAAACCACGTATTTTTCCTGCCGTATCTCATGGGAGAACGGTCTCCACACAACAATCCCAATGCCAGAGGTACATTTACCGGCATTACCATGGATACCACAAGAGAAGATATGACACAGGCGGTGCTCGAGGGAGTAGCCTTTGCACTGAGGGACTCCCTGGAAGTGGCAAAGAGCCTGGGCATTCCCATTACCCGCACCAAAATCTGCGGCGGTGGTGCCAAGAGTCCGCTGTGGTGTAAGATGATTGCCAATATTTTGAATTTGAAGGTGGACAAAATAGAGAGCGAAGAGGGTCCTGCACTGGGAGCGGCCATGCTGGCAGCGGTAGGCTGCGGTGTTTACGGCAGCGTGGAAGAAATTGCCGAGAAGATGGTGAAGGTAGTGGATACCATTGAGCCGGATCCTTCCATTGCCGCAAAATACGATGAAAAATACGCACAGTTCAAACAGATTTATCCGGCGCTGAAACCGGTATTTGATGTGATAAAATAAGGCGGCGCATAAGGTTCCGGAACGGATGAAATAAGGACGGCGGCGCGTAAGGTTCCAGAACGGATAAAATAAGGCGGCGCGTAAGGTTCCGGCACAGACGGGATAAGAACAGCACCTCAAAAAGAAAGGATTTGGTGGAAAGATGGAAATTAAAAAAGTTACGGATGCGGCATTCAAAAAATACGGCCGCGTCATCAGCCATGTGGATGTGGCAGAGCTTGTTGCAGCATTAAAAGAAACTCCCATTCCCGCAGATGTGGTTTATGAACCCTCTGTGGAAAGTCTGGAAAAACTGCCTGTAAAGGAAGAACTGTCCAGTGTTATTTACGGAGAAATGCCTATTCAGATCGGTTATTGCAACGGTCATAACAAGAAATTAAACGCCCTGGAATATCACAGAGATTCCGAAATTAACATTGCTGCAGAGGATGCGGTACTGATGCTCGGTTCCCTGCAGGATGTGGAAGCAGATTTTACCTATGATACTTCCAAGGTAGAGGTGTTCTTGGTACCCGCAGGCACTGCAGTGGAAATCTATGCAACCACCCTGCACTATGCACCTTGCCATGTAGAGGACGGTGGCTTCCAGGTAGCGGTTGTTCTTCCGAGGGGCACCAATTATGAGTTAAAAACAACCCATGCCAAGGTAGAAAACGGCAAGGCTCCCAACGAAGATGCCCTGCTTGCGGCAGTCAACAAGTGGTTGATCGGCCATGCGGAAGGCGGACTTCCCGAAGGCTCTTTCTTAGGTCTTAAGGGCGAAAATTTAAGCCTGTAAGTATAGCAAAAATGAGAGAATAGTATAAAAGAAAACAAGGAGGATAAATCCTCTCCTCGCATGAGGATATGCTATGCATGCATAGCAGGATTTTGCTCCGCAAAAACAAGGAGGATAATATTATGAGTAATTTTCCCGAAGTAAAGGTAGGTGTGGTTGCAGTCAGCCGTGACTGTTTCCCCGAAAGCTTATCAGTCAACAGAAGAAAGGCCCTGATGGAGGCCTATACCGCAAAGTTCGGCACCGGTAATGTGTATGAGTGCCCGGTTTGTATCGTAGAAAGCGAAATTCATATGGTACAGGCGCTCGAAGACATCAAAAAAGCAGGCTGCAATGCTCTGTGCGTATATCTCGGAAACTTTGGTCCCGAAATCAGCGAGACCTTACTGGCAAAGCATTTTGACGGACCGGCTATGTTCATCGCGGCAGCAGAAGAAAGCCAGAATGACTTAGTTGGCGGCAGAGGCGATGCTTACTGCGGTATGTTAAATGCCAGCTACAACCTAAAACTCCGCAACGTAAAGGCTTATATTCCCGAATATCCCGTTGGCACTGCAGAAGAATGTGCAGACATGCTGCACGACTTCTTACCCATTGCAAGAGCCATCATCGGTCTTTCCGATTTAAAGATTATCAGCTTCGGTCCCAGACCGCTTAACTTCTTAGCCTGCAACGCACCCATCAAGCAGCTTTACAATTTAGGCGTGGAAATCGAAGAAAACTCCGAACTTGACCTGTTTGAAGCATTCAACAAGCATGCAGGTGACGAGCGTATTCCCGCAAAGGTTAAGGAAATGGAAGAAGAACTGGGCAAGGGCAACTTAAAGCCGGAAATCCTGCCTAAGCTGGCACAGTACGAACTGACCCTTCTTGACTGGGTAGAACAGCACAGAGGTTACAGAAAGTATGTAGCGATTGCCGGAAAGTGCTGGCCTGCCTTCCAGACACAGTTCGGTTTTGTTCCCTGCTATGTAAACAGCCGTCTGACCGGTATGGGCATCCCCGTATCCTGTGAGGTGGATATTTACGGCTGCTTAAGCGAGTTTATCGGTGCCTGCGTCAGTGAGGATGCCGTTACCCTGCTTGACATCAACAACAGTGTTCCTGCTGATATGTACAAGGAGTCTATCGAAGGCAAGTTCCCTTATACACACAAGGATACCTTCATGGGCTTCCACTGCGGCAATACCTGCTCCAAGAAGCTGGCATTCTGCAACATGAAGAACCAGATGATTATGGCAAGAAGCCTGCCCGAAGAAGTTACCAACGGTACACTCGAAGGTGACATCATGCCCGGCGACATTACCTTCTACCGTCTGCAGAGTACCGCAGACTGCAAGCTCCGCGCATACATTGCACAGGGCGAGGTACTTCCGGTTGCCACTAAGTCCTTCGGCAGCATCGGCGTATTTGCTATTCCGGAAATGGGCAGATTTTACCGTCACGTTCTGATTGAAAAGAACTTCCCTCACCACGGAGCAGTGGCATTCGGTCACTTCGGTAAAGCTCTGTACGAAGTATTCAAGTACATCGGCGTTCCCATCGAAGACCTTGACTACAACCAGCCCGCAGGCGTAAGATATCCGACCGAAAATCCGTTTGCATAAGGGTTAAGAACGGCATTAGGAGAAACAAAATGCATTAAAAGAAGCAAAACGCACTAAGAAAATAAGAAAGGGCGTGTGGAAAAGATTTGAGGGTTCCTCTCAAAAATCCACACGCCCATTTTTATTATTTCCGAACACGAGCTCCTTACTTGTCATAGCTACCAAAGTGCGTTTACGTGTATATGGAAGAAAGGACTTATCTACACGTATGTTTCGAAAAGCATTTACGTGCCAAAAAGAGAAAAGGCCGAAATACACGTAAAAATTGAAACAGGATTACGTGCCAAAAAGAGAAAATGTCGA
>ERZ1035006.919-NODE-919-length-21458-cov-6.720506_pt1 | contig 21458 bp, 15 predicted proteins | sample MGYA00520694_ERZ1035006 | MGnify/ENA primary metagenome ERZ1035006 (study PRJEB33766, sample SAMN09781746) | gut metagenome | biome: gut microbiome | host: Homo sapiens | place: Madagascar | study: EMG produced TPA metagenomics assembly of the PRJNA485056 data set... | reverse complement strand
CATCTGCATATTCACGGATGGATGCATCCATATTGCGTCCCGTCAGGATCAGATCCATGCCGCCCGAACGCGATTTCAGAAGATGCTCCAGTTCCTCATTCTGTAACAGTCCTGCATCTACGAGTCCCAGTACCTCATCCAGGATGAGCAGGTCACACTCTCCCGTCAGCAGTACTTTTCTCGCAAAGTTCACACCATTTTTTATATTGAGTGAAGCCTCCTTTTTCTCCTCAGCAGATAAATCCTCATAACAGGCATCTGTCTTTTCAAACTGGAATACTTTGATCTCCGGCTCCAGCTTTTTCATAAACTGTGCCTCTTCCTCCATACGCCCTTTCAGATAATGGATGATAAACACGCTCTTTCCTTCGCTGGCAGCCTGCAGCGCGCGACCCATTGCCGCCGTGGATTTTCCGTGTCCCTCTCCGTAAAATATTCGTACAATTCCTGTAGCCATTTTCATTGCCTCCTGTCTGTGCGATCCATAGTTCCGTCTGACCGCAGTCCACAAATCCCACAAAGAATAGCACATTTTCCTGAAATTGTCAAAAATGCCCTGCTGCGCACATCCGTTTACGCTTCCATGCAGTCGATTTTGCTGACTGACACCTCATAAGCGATGCGCTTTTCTGTCTCAAATTCATTTAGCTTTTTCACATATTCGCGGCTCTGTATCCGCCCCCAGATCTGTACATGCTCACCTACTGCAAATCCCGCGGCATACCGCGCATTCCGCCCCCAGCAGATACTCGGTATGTAGTCTGACTTGCCATAAGAGCGGTTGACCGCAATGAGCAGATCCGCGATCTCCCTGCCGAGGGGGGTCTTCCGGTAGATCGGTTCCTTACAGATATATCCATCCAGAAAAATCTGGTTACTCTTGACATCTTCACCCGGCTCTCCTGTGAATTCGATCTCCCTTGCAAACACAGACAACACCAGACGGTTCTTTTTCTCCTCGTGACGGTTATAAGAGCGGAACTGCCCGACAACACTGATATACTGCCCCTCATAATTTTCCGTCACATCAATCAGGCGCTCCGATACCATGACCGGTATGTAATCCGCATAATTACTCAGCCGGTTGACCGCTACCTCCACCATATAGAACCCTTCCCCGTATACTTCATGGCTGTACGTAAATCCGGATACGATCTCACCTGCAATGATCACCTGATTGTTTTCAAATACTTTCTCCCCCGCTTTGTCTGCTGTTTTGTTTCCCATAGTAGTTCTCCTTCCGTTTTTGTTTTTTATAAGTGTTTTTTAATCATTTTGTGTTGTGACTGATGAAATCATAACAGCATGTAAGCGCGAAGTACGCTGATTTATGTCGACAAAACAAAATTTTTCAAAAATTTTATATATGCACTTGCATAATTTTAGAATTATGGTATGATAATAGGCGGCAAATTGAGAAGAAGAGACATTTATCTAAGGAAAGAAGGAAAAAACAATTTATGCAGACTACTAGAGATGACATTCGTAACATCGCAATCATTGCCCATGTCGATCACGGTAAAACCACACTGGTAGACGAGCTTTTAAAGCAGTCGGGTGTATTCCGTGCCAATCAGGAAGTCCAGGAGCGTGTCATGGACTCCGGCGATATCGAACGTGAGCGTGGTATCACAATCCTTTCAAAAAATACCGCTGTTTTTTATAAAGATGTAAAGATCAATATCATTGACACCCCCGGTCATGCCGATTTCGGTGGCGAGGTCGAGCGTGTACTGAAAATGGTAAACGGTGTCGTACTGGTCGTAGATGCCTTTGAGGGTGCTATGCCCCAGACGAAGTTCGTGCTCATGAAAGCACTGGACCTGAATCTCCCGGTTATCGTATGCATCAACAAGATTGACCGCCCTGAGGCACGCCCTGACGAGGTCATTGATGAAGTACTGGAGCTGTTCATGGATCTGGACGCTTCCGATGAGCAGCTTGACTGCCCGTTTGTCTATGCTTCAGCCAGAGACGGCTATGCGATGCTGGATCCGAATGACGAACCGAAGGATATGACTCCGTTATTTGAGACGATCATCAACTATATCCCCGCACCGACCGGTGACCCGGATGCCAATACCCAGGTACTCATCAGCACGATCGACTACAACGAGTATGTCGGACGTATCGGTGTCGGCAAGGTCGATAACGGTATACTCCGCGTCAATCAGGATGCAGTCGTTGTCAACCATCACGAGCCTGATAAGATGAAAAAAGTACGCATCAGCAAGCTCTATGAGTTTGACGGCCTGAACAAAGTCGATGTGACAGAAGCCGGCATCGGATCGATCGTAGCGATCTCCGGTATTGCTGATATCCATATCGGGGATACCATCTGTGCACCGGAGAACCCGGTTGCGATTCCGTTCCAGAAGATCTCCGAACCGACACTGGCGATGAACTTTATCGTCAATGACTCCCCGCTCGCCGGACAGGAAGGAAAATATATCACTTCACGCCATCTGCGCGACCGTCTGTTCCGTGAGCTGAATACGGATGTTTCCCTGCGCGTTGAGGAGACAGAGGATGCCGATACCTACAAAGTATCCGGCCGTGGTGAGCTGCACCTGTCCGTTTTAATCGAGAACATGCGCCGCGAAGGATATGAATTCGCAGTCAGCAAGGCTGAGGTGCTCTACCACACAGACGAAAATGGCAAGAAAACCGAGCCGATGGAGCTGGCATATGTAGATGTGCCCGATGAATTCACCGGTGTTGTCATCGACAAGCTCAGCCAGCGCAAGGGCTCCCTGCTCAACATGGGTTCCATCAGCGGTGGCTATACGAGACTGGAGTTCCGCATTCCTTCCCGCGGTCTGATCGGCTATCGCAACGATTTCATGACCGACACCAAAGGAAACGGTATTTTAAATACAATTTTTGACGGCTATGACCAGTACTGTGGTGATATCCAGTACCGCAAGACCGGTTCCCTGATCGCATTTGAGAGTGGCGAAAGTGTCACTTACGGTCTGTTCTCCGCACAGGACCGCGGTACATTGTTTATCGGACCGGGCGAGAAAGTATACGCCGGAATGGTCATCGGTATGAGCGCAAAAGCTGAGGATATCGAGTTAAACGTATGCAAGAAAAAACATCTGACCAACACACGTTCTTCGAGCGCAGACGAGGCGCTGACACTCGTTCCTCCGAAAGTACTCAGTCTCGAACAGGCACTGGAGTTCATCGATACCGATGAGCTGCTAGAGATCACACCGGAGAGCATCCGTATCCGCAAGCGTATTCTCGATCCTACCATGCGCAAGCGTGCAAACTTTAACAACAAGAATAAATAATAGGTAACAGTTCAGCCTTGGCGCGGGCTGAACTGTTACAGCAATATAAATACAGCTCTTAAAGGAGGATTTTGGGATGAATTTAGGTTCCCGATTGAAACACATACTGAATGAACGTGGGCTGACTGTCACTCATTTTTCAAAAGAGGCTGATATCCCCGCACAGACTGTCTATGCGTTGATCAACCGCGACAGTAACAAGGCAGATATGGATATCCTGATGAAAGTACTCTCCGCACTGGATATGGATTTTTTCACATTTATGGGAGCCGAAGCCCCGTCAGGTGATGCATCCGTTCCCGCAGCCACAGCCGCTGCCCCGGAACGCGTTGTGGAAAAAGTCGTCGAAAAGGTAGTGGAAAAGGAAGTCATAAAAGAAGTACCTGCTGCCGCTCCCGAAGGGAAAGCCGCGCTGTACATCAATGCCGGCACTTATGAGAAGCTTCTGGCTCTGGCCAGCGAAGAAGGCATCACCGATGAGGCAATCATCGCGCAGGTGGCCGAGACCTATATGGAACTCGGTTTCGATTACCGCCAGCGTCCGCTGCGCAGCATTTTCAGGGATCTGAAGCCTCGCAGTGAACGTTCCGGAGATATGGATTCGTTTTTGCTGTAGATAATGAATATTCCTATAAAAAATAAGAGGTACACCTGTCACGATTTTGCCCTTACCCTCGTCAAGCTCGGTCGGGCAAAATTGTGACAAATGTACCTCTTATTTTTTATCTGATTTTTTTCACCTAAGACAAATACGGCATCACACTCGACAGATTCAGGATTCTGCCCATCTTTTCATGCTCGATCTTCAACGCAGCCGCAAGATCTGCACCGCGTAGTTCCCTTTTCTCCATCAGTGACGTAAATATTGCATTGCGCACGATACTCTTGATATTGCTGCCGCTCAGCTCGAACTGCGCAGCGAGATTCGATAACAGTGCTTCGTTCCCGCCGAGTGCAGTAGGCGCAAGCATGTCCTGCCAGAGTAACCGGCGCATCTGCTCATCCGGCATCTCAAACTGGATACTGACCGTGATCCGGCGCATAAATGCCGGATCGAAATTGCGCGCAATATTGGTCGCCAGAATGACCATTCCATCATAAGACTCGATTCTCTGGAGAATATAAGAAGTCTCCTGATTCGCATATTTATCATTGGATTCCTTGACTTCCGTCCGCTTTCCAAACAACGAATCCGCCTCATCAAAAAACAGGATCACATTCGCCTGCTCTGCCTCCCGGAAGATATTTTCCAGATTTTTCGCAGTCTCACCGATGTATTTACTGCTGACCTGGCTGAGATCCACACGGTACAGATCCATCTGTAGATCATTTGCGATCACCTGTGCCGCCATCGTCTTGCCTGTTCCCGGCGGTCCATACATGAGGACACTCACACCTGTGCCGTAGGGATAGCGGTCTCCCAGATATGTCTGCGCCTGAAAACGGTATTTCAGATGTGCACATGCCAGATGCATCGCCTGTGTGATCTCCGGTTTTACTTTCAGATCTTCCCAACGGAATACCGTATGTATCCGCTCCATCAGCATATTTCCAGTGATATGGCTGCACGCGCGGATGCATGACAGCAATAGTGCCTGGTCAATCTGATTCCGCGCAGGCTCGCTCTGCGCACGGTTCTGTTCTGCCCTTGCAAAGACTTCACAGATATCTGCCGGCAGCAGATGATAGTTGCCCGCCAGCTGCTCATAATCCACATCCTCTGCCACCGGATAGCTGCTGCCGACCGTCTGCCACAATGTGAGACTGTCCTGGCTACCCAGCTGTGACAACGGTATCTTGTGTGTGGTAAAGGACGATACTTTCTCCAATGTCTGATCTGGTGTCGTTCCGATAAAAATCAGCTTATACTCACCGACCACTGATTCGATCCAATGCCGTGCCACCATATCTTCCACGTCACAATCCGTCAGATCCAGATATGGGATACAGCCATTCACCCGACAGGCAAAATAGCATCTGCATAGCAGGCCGCGTCCTTCCTGTCTGCCGGCTGCGAGCACATCGGACAAGCGGATCACACAGATCCGATAACCCAGCTTCGCCGCACAGATCCTGCAAAAATGCTTTTTTCCTGCTCCCGGCCTGCCCTGGATCTCAAACACCAGCCGATCCTGAGGTGCATCGGCGAGCTGCCGTTTTGCTGCGCTGCTCACCCATTCGATCTCTGCCAATCGGATATCTGCGTCCATATCCATCATCGAATATACGCTGCATGCGCCCGGAAGCTTTATGTCCGATCCGCACAGCCACGCAAATACATGTTTTTGCAGGATCAGCAGCGTATCCTCCCGCCGCTCAAACAGATCCTCCTTTTCCCTGCAGTCTGACAGCAGACGCATGACACCCCCGGCGTCTGCCAGACCCAGATACACTGCCAGTGCCTTTACCAGTGAGAGCGCAATACCCTCATTTCCACTGTCTCCCTGCAGGACGCAGACTGCTTTCCTGTATTTTGGGTCACTCTGATGGGCAAATGCCAGCACAACCGCAAGCACCCAGAGTTCATCCAGCCGGTACAGCCAGCGCAGCTTCTGCAGGCGCGGTGCATCTGCATAGACATCATCTGACATCATCATAAATAGCACACGCTCCCACTGCACACGAAGCTCCCTAGTCGCTGTCGGCTCCGGCATACCGGGTGACAATACGCGAAGCAGCTCCTGATTTGCCACCTCCAGCCCCGGCAGATAAAACCCGCCATCCGGTTCACAGCGCTGCTCTAACACCTCCCGGAACAGCCGATCTGCAAATATGTAAATACGAGTGATCCATTTGTTCTCCAATCGTTCTTCCTCCTCGTCTGCTTACCAGTTTACTGCCTTCTGAAACAGATCCTGTTTTTTACTTGCCAGCTCCTTAGCAAGCTCTGAATTTTTATCCAGATTCTCTGCAGCAACCGTATATACTGCCTTACCACTTGTGAGATCCATGCCTTCACGCTCTACAAAATTCACTGCATCCGTTGCGCGGGTAATTGCATCTGACTCCATCTTCAGAGCCGTTTTCGCGTTCTCTTTTAACTTCTGTAATTTCTTTCCACAATCAACCTTTTCTTGTTGGATCTTTCCCACCACTTCGATCGCCTGCACATATTCCTTTTCCTTTTCTAAATATTCCTTCTTGGCATCCTCCAGCTTCTGGTCCAGACCTTCCAGTTTCTGTTCGATTGACACATGTCCCTTTTTGACCATCGTATCTATATCTGAGTCAAGCGTCGATGTATAAATATCGTTGATGTCTTTGATCGCCTGTTCCCGATCTGTCAGGTTTATGGGTGAATCCTTATCGCCCAACCACTTGTTAAGGTCATTGGTATTTTCTTCATCCTTCGTCAGCTTATCATTGAACAGCTTGAAATAATAAGCTTTCTTTTCCTCCGCAGTCACTGCGGGAGCTTCCTTTCCCCCAAGCGGAGTCCCATCTGCAGCATAACAATCCTCCGGATACTTACCACTCAATAGCATCTGCATAAATTTATACTTTGTCATCCACTGAAATTCGAACCCGCCACCAGGAGCCTTTACCCGGAACGCATCTTTGAACTTTCTACTCACTTTGAAATCGCCACGACCTGCAGACCACCATCTCTCTGATCCATTCGTAATAGGAATATGCTTCTGGAGAATCTCATAATAGTTTGTCTGATTCCTGACTCCTTTGAGCTTTGTATAGGCTTTCAACTGCCTCCTGCTGACTCCCCAAGTCCTTATATCCTTTTGAAAAAACAGTTCTTCCTCTATCTCATTCATCCCATCCAGAGTCTGATAAAAGGGTGTATTTTTTTCTTCACCCCGAAGCTTCTTCGCTGCAAGCACTGCATTCTCAGTCTGTACAAACAGCGCATAATCAGCCTTTAGCCGATCTACGGCATTATCGCGTATTCCCAATACCCGCGCAATCGCAACATCGATCGCAGCCATTTTATTTCGCTGCTTATTTTCCTCTTTTAGTTCCGTTTCTACTTTCCTTGGATCCAGATCCGGACGATCCTGTGCCGTTAACGGACGGTACTTGGACCAGTCCAGTCCGCCTCTCTCTGTATCCAACAGCAGTTGCTGCTTGACCACATTCTCATTTAAGCACTGATACTGCGCATCCCAGGCTTGCTTTACCTTCTTCTGCAGGTTTGTACATTCATTGTTCTGCTTATTTTCAAATTTCTGCAGCGCCTTCTGATAATCCTCCAGCTTGCGCTGCATTTTTACTGTCATTCTATCGATTTTCTGATCCAAGAGGATGCGTTCACTGTCTTCCATAATATACATGCCATCTGACATCGTCCGCTGTTCTTTCATCTGTTCCAGAATGACCCACGCTTCTTTTACGCCATCTCCGAGCGTCTGTACTGCCTCTTTTGACATTTGCAGATCTGCTGCATGTTTTTCTGCTTTTGCTGATTCGCGCAGCTTGTCAACTGATTTTTTTCCAAATGCATCTGCTGTGAGACCCATCTGCTCGAAATGCCAGCCGTTCGTGAGACCATGTGCATCCTTATCGCGCGTCGCTGTTCCCCTATATGGAGTCAATGTCATCTCCTTATTAAAAAGCTCAACGGTAAACAGTTTCGCCTTCCAGATCAGAAACTTCACATTGCTGCTCAGTTCCGCCGAAGCACTGAGTCCGGCATGCACTTCTCCGGTCATCACCAGATCCTCTGTCTGCTGCAGTCCTTTCCCCGCTTCTGTGATTCCAAGTGCAGTGTCTGCCTGCGCCGTAGTTCCAATACTTGCAGCCAATTTTGTTTCTACCTTCACATCTGCACTCGCAAGATTGACAATCAGCGCTGTGATTCCAAGCTCAAGGCCTGCTGACATCTCCAGCTTGCCAGTCCCCTGCACTTCCATACTTCCACCCAGTTTCACACTCTCGCCCGGCTTCATCTCTTCTGCAAAGCTCTTTTTCCGGTTCAGTTCAGCAGAAAGTTTACCATTTAACTCAACAGACGGAACAACCGCGAGTTTGAATGACAAAGGACCTGCGATGGGAATGCTCAGCCCCTCTTTCATGAAATCTTTCGCAGTTTGAGAGAAGATATTCGATTCGCTTGCCTTTGCTTCCGCTTTTTTTTGCAATGTCACACGAAGCCAGCCCTTCGGATAATCACCGTGCACATCCAGAAAGTCCATAAAACCGGACAGATCAAACGTACCCAGTGTCTTTCCGCCTTCTATGATATGAATTCCCTCAGCATCCAGCTCGCTGCTAGGATCAACCATTGCTACTGTTGCGCTGACATTTGTGCCAAACAGCTTCTTTAGCAGACTCTCATCATCTTCGTCGTTATTGTCGTCATCTTCCTTGCCTTTCGTAGCCACGCCCACATCCACACGGATCTTGCCTGCGGTCAACTTGCTTGCTGTAATCTTGGCATCCTCCAAAGAGATGATAAATATCAGATGTTTGACCCCATCAGGGAGTACCTGCAATTCGATCGGATCGTTGAATGTCACATACAGTCTGCCATCATCTTCAAACTCAAAATCCATCCGTTCATCACCGATACTCTTCGTCTGTGTATGACCGCTGTACTCCTTTCCATTCGGCCGTTTGATATGAAACGGAATTTTGTTAAATTCAAACTTTGCCGTTCCGGTCAGCCGCTCATTACCGTCCTCTACCTCCTGTACTTCCTTAAATTGAATTTCCTTCAGAAGCACAAAATCACCCTCTGTGTGATCATCCGGCTCAAACACTTCAAGCACTACCGTGTTTTCATCCTCCAATGCTCCTGATGCCGGCATGATCTCTTCGTTAAGCTTTTTTGCAACTGCGAGTGCGTTATGATATCCCTCTTTCCGCTCGTCCTCCAGCTTCTTTTCTAACTCTTTTGCCTGCTCCTTCTCTGACTCTTTCACCTGCTCCTTCTCTAGTTCATCCACCTGCACCTCCTGTCCCTTTGTAAGATGCAGACCGTTCTCATCAAGCTCCGTCTCAAAATTATTCGACACACCCTTTTCTTTAAATATCAGTCTGGTCTGCCAGAATTTCAAAACCGGATTCAGATCATCTTTGTGCTTGATATACTCACCCTGTCCAAGCTCAATGCTTAGATTCGGCATCAGCTCAACAACAAGCGGTTCCCTTAAATAAGCACTGATCTCGGTCTCACTGCTATCTGGTGTGCCACTGGAAACGATATTCATCGTTGCCAGTTTTGCCATTCCCTTTGCCTGCCCAAAATTAGAGAGTGCCAGTTCCACCTGTCCACCCAGCGCGGTAAACACGACTCCCTGTGAAGCCGTGTCCATCTGGTCCCCATAGACGGATACCTGTGCACCAAGTGCACCGGGTGTGACGGTCACGCCATCCTGCAATGCCAGATTGTCCGGCTGTAAGCTGTATTCTGTCGTGACTGCGTTATGTCCCGGCTCCATATGTGGATATTCCAGCTTTACTTTTCCCTCATATACTTCCAGCATACGGGTCTCCACCGGAGTCTGCTGCTCTGCAGGCTGCCTTTGCACAGGAGCGGAATACGACATATCCTGATGATTTTCAAACGCAGATTCACTTTTTATTGTTGATGTTTTCTCCTGAATAGCTTTATCCGGCATGGCCTCTCCTCTTAATCCTCCTAATAAGCGACAAAGCAACAGCTTCTTCCTGTCTGTTTACCTAACTTACATAAAGAAACTGTCGCTTTGCATGTTTATCACCTACTCGATTCCCTGCTGCACCTTCGCCTGTGTGATGGCATTATTGAGCTGCAGCATTTTCGCATCTAACATCGATACGATCTCTGAACACTCCTTTAAGTCCCGGCTGATATACTCCGGTGCATTACCCTCGAATTTATAATAGATCTTATGCTCCAGACTCGCCCAAAAATCCATCGCGATCGTCCGGATCTGTATCTCCACCTTGGTATCGACCACACGGTCAGACAGAAAGATCGGCACCGAAACAAGCATATGGTAGCTCTTGTAACCGCTCTCCTTCGGATGCTTGATATAGTCCTTGACCGAGATCACGGTCAGATCATTCTGCTTACCGATCATCGCAGCTATACGGTAAATATCAGACGTAAAGGAACACACGATACGGATACCTGCGATATCATTTAAATGGCTCACCATGTTTTCAAGTGTCGTATCATACCCATTCCGTTTCAATTTTTTACAGATACTCTCCGGCGACTTGATGCGGGATTTGATATATTCAATCGGGTTGTACTTATGGATATGTACAAACTCATCATTCAATATCTCCAGCTTCGTGCCGACTTCCTTGAGCGCAGAATTGTATAAAAAGATCATCGTCTCCCAGCTCTCGGCATTATCCTGAAATATCTCTACAGCCTGCATGTTTAATCCTCCTCAATCACATGGATCTCCAGATAATCAAAGTCTATCTCTTCCACAAAACAATCCTTTGTAAAACGCGCCCTCGCATACCGCTTAAAATCAGCGATCGTCACATCCAGCCAGATTGGTCTGCCAAGGTCTAAGGCATGACATACTTCTTCTACCCCGCGAAAGATCTTATGTGTGCGCGTATCATCCGATGTATCCTCGTACATGTAATCCTTTTGAAGGTGATTGTCTTTCATCAGCTTAAACCATATGCGCACGTAGTTTCTCCTCCTGTCTGCCCTGTCTGTGTGCTTCGTACATGAGTATCCCTGCTGCCATCGCAGCATTGAGGCTCTCCAGCCTACCCTCCATCGGAATCTTCAGATATGTATCTGCCAGATCTGCCGTCTCTTTTGTCAGTCCGTTGCCCTCATTGCCGATGAGGAATGCGCAGCCGCCCGTCAGATCCAGTTCATCATAATACTTCTCACCGCGCAGATGCGCTGCGTAAGTACGCACACCCTCTGTGTGCAGCATAGCCAGCGTAGCACCCAGATCATCTGTCACAAAAAACGGTACCCGGTAAATGCTGCCCATCGTCGCACGCACGGTCTTTGGCGCAAACAGATCCACTGTGTTCTTCGTCATGATGACACCACTGAGTCCCGCGCCCTCTCCGGTACGGAACATCGTGCCGAGATTGCCGGGATCCTGGATATCCTCTAATACGAGCAGTCTCGTAGCTCTCCCACGCAATAGCTGTGCAAACGTATACTCCGGCATGCGCACAACCGCCAGAATCCCCTGCGGTGTACTCGTATCGCTGACATGTGAAAAAACCATATCACTCACCACTTCATAATCTATGCCCAGATCCGCAAGAAGTGCCTGACCAGACGCTTCCCCGGCATAATGCTCTGATACATAGACCCGCTGCAGCAGCTCCCGCGGTGTCTCAGCCACCATTTTGGGTCCTTCAACAACAAAGGCACGCAGTTCCCTACGCGCCCTTGCCTTTTTATTCAGTTGTACAATCGTCTTCATCTGTTGATTGGATGTACTCGTGATCATATATTTTCCTGTTATTTTGCCAGTGTTGCACATATTTCGAATTCGTATTCGTTGATCGTCTTCTCCATTGCCAGCGCCTCGTCAATGTCAAAATCAACCAACTGATTCTTCTTCCATGCAACAACACGGTTGCTCTTGCCCGCGCACAGGCAGTCAACTGCGTATGCACCCATCACAGATGCCATCATACGGTCTCTGGCTGTGGGGCTGCCGCCTCGCTGCATATGACCCAGAATCGTAGCTCTTGTCTCTACGCCTGTAGCTGCCTCAATACGGCGCGCCATGGATGTAGAATGGCCAATACCCTCCGCATTGATGATAATATGATGCTTCTTTCCGGTCTTACGGTTCTCAATGATATTGTTGACCAGTTTCTGCTCGTCATAATCATATTTTTCAGGAAGCAGTACGTCCTCAGCTCCATTAGCAATCCCGCACCACAGGGCAATGTATCCGGCTCCACGTCCCATAACCTCGATAATTGAGCAGCGCTCATGTGAGGTAGATGTATCACGTACCTTATCAATGGCCTCCATCGCCGTATTGACCGCTGTATCAAATCCGATCGTATAATCCGTACATGAGATATCCAGATCAATCGTACCGGGTACTCCGATCGTATTGATGCCGTTTGCTGCCAGCTTCTGGGCGCCGCGGAAAGATCCATCTCCTCCGATCACGATCACGCCATCAATTCCATGCTTCCGGCAGATCTCTGCTCCTTTGGCCTGTCCCTCGGGAGTCGTGAACTCCATACAGCGTGCAGTCTGGAGAATGGTACCGCCCCGCTGGATGATATCAGATACACTGCGTTTATTCATATCAACGATCTCTTCCTGTAAAAGACCTGCATAACCTCTCTGGATTCCCTTTACTGTCTTTCCTGCTGCCAACGCACGGCGAACAACTGCACGGATGGCTGCGTTCATTCCGGGAGCATCTCCCCCACTTGTCAATACACCGATGGTCTGAATCTCATTAGCCATAATATTGAAAACCTCCTGTAAAATAATCTCGTTTTTTCTCTTAGCCATTATCTTTTATATTTTAATCTCTTTTTCCGGCTATTTCAATAGGCTTTTCGACGACTTTTACATTTTTTTCGCCAAACATCTCATAAAACCGGTTCATATCCAGTTGACCGACCGATACGTTCCAGTTTGCAGGCAGCCGTTTGACTGCCTTGATCCCGGAAATATAGATCACAACCGCATCCTGACCCTCACAGGCACGCAGCAAATCATATACCGTAGATTCTGCATTTGCATAATCTTCTTTTGTCGCAAACTGCAGCCACAGTTCTTTTTTCGCATCATCAAATGCATAGAGCTGTTCGCAGATCAGTTTGCCATTCTTCTCATCCTCTGCATTGACCCTGCCAGACACAAACACCTTCGCATCGTCTTCGATCAACGCGCGGTGCTTCTCGTAATCCTTCGGAAATACAATGACCTCCGTCGTACCATACAGATCTTCGATCGTGAGAAAAGCCATCGTCTTGTTATTTTTGGTGAACTTGACCGTCTTGTCCGTGATCATGCCACCGATCATCACATGCGCACCATCCGCCAGCTTTGTAGCCCCGGTCTCATCATCATAGATAAAATCCGTGGATACTGCCGTGATATTCTGTCTCCATTTTTTCTCATATTCTTCGAGCGGATGCCCGCTGATATAGACACCGAGTACTTCCTTCTCAAAGGCGAGCAGTTCACCCTTGGCAAACTCCGGGACATTCGGCATACGGATCTCATAATCTTTTTTGTCTTCTTCCGACGCGAGATCAAACAGACTGATCTGGCCTGCCACAGAGCCTTTGCGCTCCTGCGTCTCCTGATCCATGATCATCGGATAGATCAATACTTTCTGTCTGCGATTGCCATCTACACAGTCAAGCGCACCGGATTTGATCAGGTTTTCCAATGCACGTTTATTGACCTCACGGCTGCCGACCCTGCTGATAAAATCCTTCAGGCTCTGATACGGTCCACGCAGTCTGCGCTCCTCGACGACCGCACGGATCACCGGGGTCCCAATGCTCTTGATCGCACTCATTCCAAACCGGATCGCTCCATTTGAAACCGAGAAATTCCCCTCACCCTCATTAATATCCGGCGGCAGGATCGCGATACCCATACTGCGGCATGTCTGGATGTACTCTGATACCTTTGTCGTATTATCCTTGACCGATGTCATGAGCGCTGCCATGAATTCTACCGGATAGTAATATTTCAGATACGCTGTCTGATAAGCGACTACCGCGTATGCGGCAGCATGTGACTTATTAAATGCATATTTGGCGAAATCAATCATCTCATCATAGATCTTATTGGCTGTCTGCTCGGAAATGCCATTTGCGATACATCCCCTGACGCCCTGCTCCTCATTGCCATAGACAAAGTTTTTGCGCTCCTCCTCCATGACATGCGTCTTTTTCTTGGACATCGCACGGCGCACCAGATCGCTTCGTCCGAGTGTATATCCCGCCAGGTCACGCACAATCTGCATGACCTGCTCCTGATAGACGATACAGCCATACGTCGGTGCCAGGATCGGCTCAAGCTGCGGACAATCATAGACAATCTCTTCCGGATGATTCTTGCCACGGATATAGGCAGGAATAAAATCCATCGGTCCGGGGCGGTAGAGTGATATACCCGCGATCACATCCTCGAGATTCTGCGGTTTCAGCTCTTTCATGAAATTTTTCATCCCGGCACTCTCTAACTGGAACACACCTTCGCATTTTCCGGTACAGAGTGATTCGTACACCGCATGGTCATCATAGTCGATCTTGTCCACATCGATGTGTACGCCGGTTGATTTTTCCACTAACTTGCACGTATCATTGATGACTGTCAGTGTGCGCAGCCCCAGAAAGTCCATCTTGAGCAGTCCAAGTTCCTCAATCGTCGTCATCGTGAACTGTGTCGTGATGACTCCGTCAGCGCCGCGTGACAGCGGTACATATTCCTCCATCGGCAGCCGGCTGATCACGACACCTGCCGCATGTACGGATGTATGGCGCGGCAACCCCTCCAGCCTGCGTGACATATCAATCAGACGATGGACGGTCTCGTCATTCTCATAAGTTGTGCGCAGCTGGGCATTCATATCCAGCGCTTTATCGATCGTGATGCCCAGCTCCATCGGAATGCTCTTTGAAATATTATCGACAAATGCATAAGGCAGATCCATGACACGGCCGACATCGCGGATGACACCACGTGCTGCGAGCGTACCGAATGTGACAATCTGTGTCACGCACTCCTTGCCATATTTTTCGATGACATAATCAATGACTTCCTGCCGTCTCTCATAACAGAAGTCCACGTCAATATCCGGCATGGACACTCGTTCCGGGTTTAGGAAACGCTCAAAGATCAGACTGTATTTGATCGGATCGATATTTGTGATACCGGTCGTATAAGCGACGAGCGACCCGGCAGCACTGCCTCGTCCGGGTCCGACCGGTATGCCGTGTGTCCGCGCATAGTTGATATAATCCCACACAATCAGGAAGTAATCGACATAGCCCATGCGCTCAATGATATCCAGCTCATATGCCAGCTTGTCCTGAAGCTCCTGCCAGTTGCCAGGATAACGCACCTTCAAGCCATCATAGCAGAGCTTTTTCAGATATTCCAGCGAGGTATATCCATCCGGTACATCAAAACGTGGCAGCTTCGTATTGCCGAATTCGATCTCCACGTGGCAGCGGTCTGCGATCTTTTGTGTGTTCTCAACCGCCTGCAGCGCATAGGGAAACAGCTCCCGCATCTCGGCCTCACTCTTGACATAATACTGCCCGCCGTCATAACGCATACGGTTCTCATCCGAGAGCTTTGCCGCTGTCTGGATACACAACAGGATGTCATGTGCTTCCGCATCCGATGCGTATGTATAATGGCAGTCATTCGTAGCGATCAGCCCGATACCAGTCTCCTGCGACAACCGCAGCAGCCCTGCATTCACCCTCTGCTGCGCAGGAATGCCGTGATCCTGCAATTCCAGAAAGAAATTGCCCTTGCCGAAGATCTTCTCATAACGCAGCGCCGCCTCTTTTGCACCTGCATAATCATCACGTTCCAATGCACGCGCAACCTCACCGGCGAGACACGCGCTCGCACAGATAATGCCCTCGTGGTACTGCTGCAGCACTTCCAGATCTACACGCGGTTTATAATAATACCCTTCCGTAAATCCCTTGGACACAATCTTGACCAGATTTGCATAACCTGTATGATTCTCTGCGAGCAGGATCAGGTGATAATAGCGTTCCTCACCGCGTCCCGCCTCTCTGTCAAAACGCGATCCCGGTGCCACATATACCTCACAGCCTAAGACCGGATTGATATCTGCTGCCTTGCATGCCTTATAAAAATCGATCACGCCGTACATGACACCGTGGTCGGTGATCGCTGCCGCATTCATGCCGAGCTCTTTGACACGCGCTACATATTCTTTGATCTTGTTCGAGCCATCCAACAGGGAATACTCGGTATGTGTGTGCAAATGTACAAACGCCATCGTTCCTATCCTACTCCTTACTCCTACTCCTTTTTAACTCCGAAAACCAAGCGACCACTCATCAATCATCCGGCACCTTTCCAACTATCAGCCATTTCAGATATGCCGTCGCAGCATCCAGCTCCATTTCATGCTGTCTGACCATATAATCATTCTTATCCCACCATGCCTGCACATACTTCGTCTGTGCCGTATTATACCGGACGACCTGCATGACAGCGCGCATCTCCTGATTCATATTGGCAAACGCCACACTGTGCTGCTTTTCCTCTTTGGCGGCAGCAGGATTTTGCGGCTGCATAATCTGAAATATTTATGTTTACTTTAACACCTCTATCGCTGCATCAAATGCACTGTGGTCTGTTCCGTAAAACTCTCCTGCATCTGCGGCCGCTGCCTTTGCCGGATCGATCGGCAGTTTGGCAAATACCGGTATGCCCAGCTCGCCTGCCACTTCATCGACATGGCTCTCCCCGAATACAGAGATCTTCTTTCCGCAATCCGGACATTCCAGATAGCTAAAGTTCTCCACCAGTCCGAGCACCGGAACGTGCATCATCTCTGCCATATGATATGCTTTCTTGACGATCATCTGAACCAGTTCCTGCGGTGAAGTCACGACAACGACTCCGTCTACCGGAAGTGACTGGAAAACGGTCAGCGGCACATCTCCGGTTCCGGGAGGCATATCGACGAACAGATAGTCCAGTTCTCCCCATACGACATCCGTCCAGAACTGCTTGACCGCTCCTGCGATGACAGGTCCTCTCCAGATCACCGGCTGCTCCTCGTCCTCTACGAGTAAGTTGATCGACATTACAGGGATGCCTTCCTTGGACTCTAACGGAATAATGCCCTCGTCCGTGCCGAATGCGGTGCCATGCACACCGAGCATCTTCGGGATGGAAGGTCCGGTAATATCTGCATCCAGAATACCTACCTTATAGCCTGCCTTGTGCATCGCACAGGCAAGGGATGCGGTCACAAATGATTTACCGACACCGCCTTTTCCGCTGACGATGCCGATCACTTTCTTGATTGATGAATATTTGTTTAACTGCTCCAAAAATGAGGTCTGTCCGCCGTTTTTGCTCGGACATCCCTCACAACTTTCTCTTGAACAGCTTCCTGCGCTGCTGCATGTTTCTTCTGCCATTGTTCTAGTCTCCTTTACTATTTTACTATATTTTAAAATTATAAAATTTTATGGTGTTTACAAAAATATTTCCCATATGTGCCGGATGGATGCAGGCCCTTTTGATATGAGGCCGCATGAAATTTACTGCATCTTGCGGCGGATCTCCTGCAGGGACTCCGTATACGGATAGCGTGCCACACCGTATTCTGTCACGATACCGGTGATCAGCTCCGCATCTGTGACATCAAATGCCGGATTGAATACCTTGACACCCTCGGGCGCCATACGCGTCTGATACCACATCTCCGTCACTTCCTCGGGCTTCCGCTGCTCGATCACGATGTCGTCCCCGCACGGTGTATTCCAATCGATCGTGGATGTTGGTGCACACACATAAAAAGGCACACCATAATGTTTTGCTACTGTCGCTACTACGGATGTACCGATCTTGTTTGCCGTATCTCCATTTGCCGCCACGCGGTCACAGCCGACAAATACCGCCTGTACCTTTCCCTGTTTCATTATCATACCAGACATGTTATCGCAAAGCAACGTGACATCCACACCTGCGGATTGCAGCTCAAATGCAGTCAAGCGTGCGCCCTGCAGGAGCGGCCGTGTCTCATCCGCATACACATGAAATCCGTATCCGCGCTCCTGTCCGAGATAGATCGGTGCTGTCGCCGTTCCATAGCGGCTCGCTGCCAGCTTTCCGGCATTGCAATGTGTGAGAATGCCGTCGCCCGGCTTCACAAGTGCCAAGCCATGCTCACCGATCGCCCGGCAGATCGCGATATCCTCCTCCTGAATCGCAATCGATTCTTTCTTTAACAGATCCTTGATCTGTGTAACACTGCTGCCTGCATCGTGTGCACGCAGCAACACCTGCTCCATGCGGTTCAATGCCCACGACAGATTGACTGCGGTCGGACGTGAGGAATCCAGATATTGTTTGTATGTGCAGAATTGTTTATAAAATTCATCAAAATCATCGGTATCGATACTCTTTGCCAGCAGATAAATGCCATAACCCGCCGCTACTCCGATCGCAGGTGCCCCGCGTACCTGCAGCAGATAGATCGCATCCCAGATCTCCTGTGCCGTATGTAAGCGCAGCAATTCGATCCGCTCCGGCAATTTTGTCTGATCTATAATCACCAGTGCACTGTCTGCATCGTCCAGCGCCACGGTATCATAATCCAAGATTGTCTTTTCCATTGTCCGTTCCCTTTCTGTGTTCATTTGTTCATTTTATTTGATAGGAATTTCCTGGCAAATAAAAACGCACCATATAGAAATTATACCCTTTTAATGGCATTTTTTCTATATGATGCGCAAAGAATTCACAAAATACCTATAAAAATACACTCATGATAGGTAACACAGCCATTCCTTACTGCGCCAGATATTTCTCCACACTCGCCAGTTTGACACTGCAGATAAAGATCTTCGTCGCTTCGATCAGCTCATCCATGCCCGGGAATGAAGGTGCCAGACGGATCACTGAATCCTCCGGATCTTTTCCGTAAGGGAACGGTGCCCCTGCCCCGGTCAGTACAACACCTGCCTGCTTAGACAGTGCGACAATCCGTTTCGCACAGCCAGGCAGTGCATTGAATGCGATAAAATAACCACCACGGGGTGAGAGCCAGTTACCGATGCCAAGCGGTGTGATCTCTTCTGCAAGCATCTGCTCGACTTTCTCAAATTTCGGACGCATGATTGCCGCATGCTTCATCATATGTGCATCTACGCCTGCACGATCCTTCAAAAACAGCACGTGGCGGAGCTGGTTCAGCTTGTCGTAGCCGATCGTCTGGATCGTCATCACCCTGCGTGCATCATTCAGATTGTTCTCAGATGCAGCCATTGCTGAAATACCTGCTCCCGCAAATGTGATCTTTGATGTAGAAGCAAATTCCAATACGCGGTCCGGATGACCTGCCGCCTCACACTCATCAAGTATATTTAAGATCTGATCCTGCTTGTCTGCTTCTTCATATAGATGATGAACACCGTAGGCATTATCCCAGAAAATACGGAAATCATCTGCTGCGGTCTTCATCGTTGCAAACCGGCGGACAACCTCATCCGAATAAGAGATACCGGTCGGATTCGCATATTTCGGCACACACCAGATACCTTTGATCAGTGGATCCGAAGATGCCAGCTGCTCCACCAGATCCATATCCGGGCCATCTTCACCGAGCGGTACATTGATCATCTCGATGCCCAGACACTCTGTGACTGCAAAATGTCTGTCATATCCGGGCACCGGGCAGAGGAATTTGACCTTTTCCTGCTGACTCCACGGTGTTCCACCGCATACGCCGTGCAGCATGTAACGCGCAACCGTATCAAACATCACGTTCAGGCTGGCATTTCCGAATACGATCACCTGCTCCGGGCGGCATTCCATGATCTCTGCCATCAGTCTTCTCGCCTCAGGAAGTCCGTCCAGCTCACCGTAATTGCGGCAGTCTGTTCCATCTTCTGCCAGACAATCACTTTTACTGTCTACGAGATCCAGCATCGGCATGGACAGCTCAAGCTGTGCCCGCTCCGGCTTACCACGTGCCATATTGAGCTGCAGACCGGCTTCTTCAAAGCCCTTGTATTCCTTTTGCAGTCTTTCCTGCTCCTGAAGAAGTTCTTCCTTTGTCATCTGATCGTATGTCTTCATTCCTGTTCCTCCTGTTCACGCTTCCAGCGTTTTACATCATCTAAATATTCCCGAATCGTCTGTTCATAACCATTCTCAGACGGTTCGTAAAATGTCTCATGTTCCAGTCCATCCGGCAGATACTGCTGTGCCGCATAATGATGCGGATATGCATGTGCATATTTATACCCCACACCATGTCCGAGTTTTCCGGATGACTTGTAGTGTGCATCCTGCAGATGCACCGGCACCGGTGGTGTCTTTGTATGCGCGACCACATCCATCGCCTTGCTGATCGCCTCGCATGCCGCGTTGCTCTTTGGTGCGCTGGCGATATAGCTGACTGCCTGTGAGAGAATGATCTGTGCCTCCGGCATACCAACACGCTCGACTGCGAGCGCCGCCGCTGTGGCTACCTGCAATGCCTGCGGATCTGCATTCCCCACATCCTCTGATGCACAGATCATCATACGCCTGGCGATGAATTTGACATCCTCACCCGCGTAGAGCATCCGCGCCAGATAATACACTGCCGCATCCGGATCAGAGCCACGCATGCTCTTTATAAATGCAGAGACCGTATCATAATGATTATCTCCGTTTTTGTCATATTTCAGTACCCGCTTCTGGATACATTCCTGTGCGACATCCAGCGTGATGTGGATCCTGCCATCGGCCGCATCCGGCTCTGTCGTGAGAATCCCCAGTTCGATCGCCGTAAGCGCTGCACGCGCATCGCCGTTTGCCAGATCTGCCAGAAATTCTTCCGCATCTTCTTCTAACACAGCCCCATAGCTGCCCATGCCCTTTTCACAGTCTGTCACGGCACGCCGAAGCAATACACGGATATTATCTTTGGTAAGTGGTTTCAATTCAAAGATAATTGATCTCGATAATAGCGCCCCATTCACTTCAAAATAAGGATTTTCAGTTGTTGCACCGATGAGGATCACCGTTCCGTCTTCCACAAACGGCAGCAGATAGTCCTGCTGACCCTTGTTAAACCGATGGATCTCATCGATAAACAGGAGCGTCTTTTTCCCATACATCCCCTGATTATTCTTCGCCTGCGTCACGACCTCCTCCATATCCTTTTTTCCGGCAGATGTCGCGTTCAACTGTACAAATGCTGCACTGGTCGTATGTGCAATGACCTTTGCCAGCGTCGTCTTTCCCGTACCCGGCGGGCCGTAAAAGATAATCGACTGCAGCTTGTCCGCACGGATCGCCCGGTATAGCAGACGGTCTTTTCCGATGATATGCTCCTGTCCGACGACCTCATCCAATGTCGTTGGCCGCATTCTGGATGCCAGCGGCGATTCCTGCTCCATATTCTTTTCACGCATGTAATCGAACAAATCCACTGACGCTCTCCTCCATTTTGCAGTTTTCATTATTCAAAAATTCATAACCGCTTTTCAGCCGTCTTTTACAAAGATACATGA
>ERZ1035006.916-NODE-916-length-21471-cov-8.058368_pt1 | contig 21471 bp, 13 predicted proteins | sample MGYA00520694_ERZ1035006 | MGnify/ENA primary metagenome ERZ1035006 (study PRJEB33766, sample SAMN09781746) | gut metagenome | biome: gut microbiome | host: Homo sapiens | place: Madagascar | study: EMG produced TPA metagenomics assembly of the PRJNA485056 data set... | reverse complement strand
CGACCAGGATAAGGTCGACGGAAAAGGAGAACAGGCAGGCGACCAGGATAAGGTCGACGGAAAAGGAGAACAGGCAGGCGACCAGGATAAGAACGTCAACAAGGAAGAAGTGACGCATACATCCGTCAACGGAGGCCTCTTCCCCACCGTTCCCCTAGATCCTCCTCAGGCACCTCCTCTCTCCCCCGAGTCCCCTGAAAAAACCGCGAAGCCCACCGGCTGGCTCATTGGCGCGATCCTCTCCGACATTCTCCTTCTGGCTAACCTGGCCGGCCTGGCCGTGGTGCAAAAGAAGTTGAAAGAAGAACTGGCCAAGCCCGTGTGTCTCACCCCCGTCTGGCACCCGGAGCGTCCGCAAATCGGCAAGGTCCACTGCATCGGGACCCGGTCCTACCAGCAGGACAGTCTGGGACTCACCCAGGTGTTAGGAGGCATCGGCACCCTGGCCATGGTTGCCGACGGCATGGGGGGCCTTGCCGGTGGAGACCAGGTCAGTCAGCAGATCATTATGAGCGGCCTTAATTATGGAGCCGCCATAACATCCTGCCAGGAGACCAATCCGCTGGTAGATATGGTGCGCAGCATCAATGCCGACATCAATCGGATGCTGGGGCCGGATCTGATCTACAAATGCGGCTCCACCCTCATCGCCGTACTGACGGTGAAGGACCGATTCCATTGGATCTCCATCGGGGACAGCCGCATCTATCTCTACCGGGCAGGCTTCGTCAATCAGCTGAACACGGACCATGACCTGATGCAGCTGTGGATGCCGGAAATTCTCTCCGGCGACCGATCTTATGCCGCAGCAACCCAGGATCCGGAAGGACGAAAGGTCACCAGCTTCATTGGCATGGGAGACCTGAAATATATGGACTACAGCCGCCAGGCCATCCGCCTCCGGCCGGGAGACCGGCTGATCCTGGTGACGGACGGTGTATACGGTGCCGTTCCACCGGAAACCATGGCCGCGATCTTCAAGGCTAACCAAAACGTATCCGATGCCGCCCAGGCATTGGATCAGGCGGTGCGGGTAGCGGCCCTGCCACACCAGGACAACTACACAGCGCTGATACTGGGCTTCTGAGGTGGAGGTTATGGATCCGAATCTTTGTCTGCGCTGTATGGCAGGCACAGTCCAGGGCGGCATCTGCGACCACTGCGGAAAGCCCAGGCTGGAGAAGCCGAATCCGGCGGCCCTGCCTCCGCAGACCATTCTCCATGGCAGATACTTCCTGGGCTATCCTCTGGGGGTTGGCGGCTTCGGCATTACCTACGCCGCATTGGACCTGCAAAAAAACGTCCGGGTAGCCGTCAAGGAGCTCTTCCCCGGGGCCAGCGTTTACAGACAGCAAGGCACAGGCCTTGTGCTGCCCAACCTGGGCCAAGCCGAGAATTTTGGCACCTTCCGGCTTGCTTTTCAGAAGGAAGCCAAAACCCTGATGGAGCTCCAGGGGCAGCCGGGCGTAGTCCGGATCTACCATGCTTTCAGCGAAAATAACACCGTTTACTATGTGATGGAGTTTCTGGAGGGCGAGGACCTGCGCAGCCGTCTGCAAAGGACCGGACCCATGAGCTGGGAGGTCTTCGCCCCCAAGCTGCGAATCCTGCTGGACGGCCTGGAACGGCTGCACAATGCCGGGATGATCCATCGGGACATCAGCCCGGACAACATCTTCCTGACGGACCAGGGGGGCTGCTGTCTCATTGATTTCGGCTCCGTTCGGGCCTATCAGGTAGTGGACCATTTTACCACCCATCTGAAGCAGTGCTTCGCCCCCTGGGAGCAGTTTTTCTCCCAGAGCAAGCAAGGGCCCTGGACCGATATTTACGCTCTGTGCGTCACCGCCTACTACACCCTGTCCGGCACCCTGCCTCCAATCGCTCCCAGCCGCCGTCAGCAGGACACCGCTGTCCCCTTGAACAAACTCTGCCCTAGCCTTCCAAAAGCTGTCGCAAAGGCCCTCACCCAGGGCATGGCAGTGGAGGCGGAAAACCGGATCCAATCCATTGGGGAGCTGCGCTCCCGGCTCTTTCCAGGCGCAGACCATGGCCACTCCCAGTCCGGCTTTTTTCGGCAGCTCGTTTGCCTCTCCGGCATATATGCCGGGCAGAGCTGGCCCCTGAAGCCAGGCTGCTCCCTACGCTTTGGCCGACGGAGCGACTGCGTGATCCGCTACCCGGACGGGACTCAGGGAGTTAGCCGCAACCAGTGTCTGCTGTATATCAGCGAACAGGGCAGCGCCTTTCTGCGGGATGAAAATTCCAGCTACGGTACATATTTGATAACCAACGGAAAAGTGGAGCGCGCCATGCCGGGACAGTGGTTCCCGGTGGATGCCTCCGGATTCGGATTTGGAAAGCGGGAGCTTTTCCAGATTCAGTGAGGGATGTTATGCAAATTGAATATTTTAAGTACTCCTCCATCGGGAACCGTCCCGTAAACGAGGACAGCGTTTTTTGTGAAACAAGCGGCCCCCAAAGCGTCTGCGCCGTAGTCTGTGACGGGCTGGGAGGCCACGGTGGCGGAAAAGACGCCTCCCAGATCGGCGTTTCGGCGCTGAAATGGGAGCAGGCCACACTGCCTCCCGAAAAAGAGCTGCTGGCCCGATTCAACACGGCCAACCAGGAGATCATTGCCCGGCGCTCGGATCCCCGGCAGATGAAGACCACCGCCGTGGCACTCTACATCTCCGGCAACCAAGCCCGCTGGTGCCACATCGGTGACTCCCGGCTGTACCACTACTACAACGGAGAACTGAAAGACTACACAAGAGACCACAGTGTCTGCCAAGTGGCGGTCCGCATGGGAGAGATCACCCGCCGGGAGATCCCCGGCCACCCGGACAGGAGCAAAATTCTCCGGGCCCTGGGCTCTGAGCGCATTGAACCGGAGCTCCACCCGGTTGTGACCCTGGACAAGGGCTTTCACGCCTTTCTGCTGTGCTCCGATGGGCTGTGGGAGCGGCTCCAGGAGGATGAGATCATGCTGGATCTCCACAGGGCCACCAATCCGGAGCAATGGCTCTTCGATCTGCGGGCCCGGGCAGAGAGCCGCAAACACACGGATGTAGACAACAATACCGCCGTGGCCCTATATGTCATGGTGGACTAGGAGTGTGAAAATCATGAGAAGAAAAGTGATTTCTTTTGTACTGTCTCTGACATTGCTTGCCGGTCTGGCCCTGACCGCCGGTGCCGCCGAGGCCGGAAAATTCTTACGGGGAAGCTATGAAATGGCGGAGGAGCAGCTGCTGCTTTTCGGGAAGCCCCTGCCCGCCGGAGGTACCCTGACTGTCTCCTCGGACTCTGTCACCCTGGACGCTGCCGTGGCCACCGTTGGCGAGGTAAAAACCCCGGTGACGGTCTACTGCCTGGTAGACGCCACTACCTCCCTGAATGAGGCCCAGCAGAAACAGCAGCAGGATGTCCTGGCCAACATCGCCAGCCGTCTGGGAGAAGATGACAACATGGTCATTGCCACCTTTGACGAGAAACTGGTGGAAGGCAGTCTGACCGGTGACAGTCAGGTCATCAATACCACCGCACAAACCATCGGCCGGAGCATTTGGACCAAAAACCTCTATCAGTCCGTGATTCAGGCTGTAAACGCCCTGGAAACCGGGACCCAATACCACACGGACCGGCTGCTGCTGATCCTCTCCGATGGCAATGACTGCGGCAAGACGGACGTCACCGAAGAGAAGGCCATTGCTGCCATTGAAAAGACCAACCTACCGGTGTACTGCGTAGCCCTCACCGGCAACTACATGAACAGTGAACTGACCAACAGCGTCAAGCACCTGAAGCGCCTGGCAGAGGCCTCCATGGGTGGCCTGTGCTATGTCCCGGCAGAGGAGCAGATTTCCGCCGCCAATGCCGCAGACAAAATCTGGCAAAATGTCCAGGCCGGTTCTCTCATCTGGGTAGGGCTGAAGAGCTTGCCAGGTCTGGACCGGGATTTTGTACTGCGGGTGCAGTATGAGACCGATACGGCCAAGCTGGAAGACACCATCACCATCTATGCCGCAGACCTCCCCCAACGGCTGCCTGCGGAAACCCTGGAGCCAGTCTCCCAGGAGCCTGCCCAGCCTGGTGCTCAAGCTCCCACCATCCCCCTGTGGGGCTGGATCTCCATCGGTGCCGGCCTGGTCATCCTGGTCGTCATCATCCTTCTGGTGGTCAAGAAGAAAAAAACTCAGCCGGATGACACGAACACTTCCACCGACACAAGCAGCGACACCGATTCGTCCAAGCCCATTGTGGATACTCCCGTCATTGACGACGTAAGCTCCACCACTTCCGTTGGGACCTGGGAATGGAATACCAACAATCAAGCGACTCAACCCGTTGGGTCTCCCGTCAACGGCTGCAGACTGGAATTTGTGGCTCTGATGCATCCGGATGTCCACTTTGAGTATCGGCTCCCTGCCCACGCCCCCACCACCTTCGGCCGGGACAGCCGGGCGGACCTGATCCTCAACGGCAACGACGCCAAGCTCTCCGGCATCCACTTTGAAGCGGAGTGGGACGAGAAGCACCTGTACCTCCGGGACAAAGGCTCCACCAACGGCACACGGATCAACGGCGGTGTCTGCAAGCCCGAAAGCTGGATTCAGGTAGAGGACGGCAGTCTGCTCAGTGCCGGTGGCTATGAATACCGAGTCAGTGTTTCCTCCCTGAAGGCCTGAATTGGAGAAAAGAGGATGGAGCTATGCAGGTAAATTTGTGCTTTGGGTGCATGGAGCCTACGGATAGCTACCCCTGCCCCCACTGCGGCTATACACCGAGCCAAAAAGGTGCGGAATGGGCCCTGCAGCCCGGATCGATCCTGAACGGCAAATACATGGTCGGCAGGATCCTTGGCCAGGGCGGCTTCGGCATCACCTACATCGGCTGGGACATTGCCCTGGAGAAGAAGGTCGCCGTCAAGGAGTACTACCCCTCCGGCCAGGTGGGCCGGACTCCGGGGACCAACGCTCTGAGCTGGTACACCAGCGAAAGTGCGGCACTAGCCCGGCAGACAGGCCTGGAAATGTTCCTGAAGGAGGCCCGGAAAATGTCTAAAGTGGACGATGTCTCCGGCATCGTCCGGGTCCGGGACTTATTCCAGGAGAACCAGACCGCCTACATCGTTATGGACTACGTGGAGGGCGAAACCCTGAAGGCCCGGCTCCAGAAAGCCGGTCCCATGGCCTGGGACCAGGCAAAAGGCATCTTCCAGCCTGCCATCCGGGCCATGGAGCAGGTCCACAAAGCGGGCCTCATTCACCGGGACCTGAGCCCGGACAACCTGATGCTCACCCCCGATGCCCAGGTAAAGATCCTGGACCTGGGTGCTGCAAAGGATCTGAGCATCAACTCCGGCGCTTCCTCTATGCAGGTAGCCAAGAGCGGATTCAGCCCCTTCGAGCAGTACAGCCAGCGGGGCGGCTCCGGCCCCTGGACCGACGTGTATGCCATGGCCGCCACGGTCTACTACACCCTCACAGGAGTGCTCCCGCCCGCGGCTATTGACCGTGTGGAGGAAGATACCATGGACTGGTCCTTAGTGTCCACCCTCCCTGGGCGGGCACGGGAGGCACTGAGGGCTGCCATGGCGGTGTCCGCGAAGAAACGGACGCAGAGTATGGAGGAGCTGGAAAAGGGGCTGTTTGAAGTTCCCGCACAGGAGCCGAAACCGAAGCCCGCACCGAAACCAAAGTTGGAGAAAAAAACCACCCCGAAACCGGGGCCCGAAAAGAAGGCCTGGAAGAAGGGGTGGGTGGCCGCTGTGGCGGTGGTGGTTGTCGTAGCGCTCTGCGGGGTTGGCCTGGGAGGTAAAGCAGAAAAAAGCTCCACAATTCCCACCGAAACCCAGAAATTGGTAGAAACGGAAGCACTTGGCGAGACGGTAGCAGGCTCTGGGACGGTAATGGACAACATCGCTTCAAACGATATTTTAACTTCTATGTCTGCTATAGAATCAAAGCAGACTGCATCTATTGCAGCCGGTGAATACCACACAGTAGGTCTGCATAATGACGGTACGGTGATAGCTACTGGGCAGTCCTACGATGGCCGGTGCAATGTAAGCAATTGGAGGGATATCATAGCTGTTGCTGCTGGTTCGTATCACACAGTGGGTTTGCGCAGTAATGGTACAGTGGTAGCTGTAGGATGGCAACCTCCTTGTTATACGGAGTGCTGGAGAGATATTGTTGCTATAGCTGCCGGGAATACGCACACAGTAGGATTACAGAGCAACGGAACCGTAGTGGCTGTTGGCGAAAATAAGCAAGGTCAATGCAATGTAACTAACTGGCAGAATATTGTAGCTATTGCGGCTGCTGGCAATCACACGGTTGGGTTACGAAGTGACGGTACTGTAGTAGCTGTAGGCGAGAACAAATGTGGGCAATGCAATGTCAGCAGCTGGAAAAACATCGTAGCTATTGCTGCCGGTTATAACCACACAGTAGGTATTTTAAACGACGGTTCTGTAATAGCTACCGGGTACAACGCCTACGGCCAATGCAATGTTGACAGCTGGTCAAATGTTGTGGCCGTTGCCGCCGGACAAAATCACACCGTTGGATTGCTGAGCGACGGATCAGTGGTAGCCCTTGGTCACACCGACTATGGTCAATGCAATGTCGATCATTGGAAATATGACGATATTGTAGCTATTGCCGCAGGATATGATTATACCGTAGGTCTACGAAGTGACGGTACAGTAGTTTCTGCGGGATTCGGGTACGCCTCTGACGGCACCGCTTGGCCTGATAGCAGCATTTCCACCTGGACCAACATCCGCACCCCCTAAACCCCTATATCAAAGAAAAGAGGATCTTACCATGAAAAAAATAATCTGCGCTATTTGCGCTCTTCTGCTTACCCTGAGCCTGACCGGCTGCAAATCTGACGACTACAAAAAGGCTCAGCAGGCCTACAGCAACGGAGACTACCTGCTGGCCATGGGGACTTACAAATCGCTTGGGGATTACAAGGATTCCCAGGCATGCTTCCAGGAGGCCCAGGATGCTCTGTGGAGGAAGATGGTGCCCGGAGACTGGCGGCTGGATTCACCGCTGGATATTTCTGATTCGTTTATGGAGGGGATCGAAAAAGCGATCGATTCCGGCGATGAAGCAACCAAGCTGATGGGGCAGGCTCTTGCCAAGGAGGATGTCCAATGTCTCATAACCATAAAATTCCACTTCACTGAATCCGGTACCTACCGCACGGATTTTGAACTTCAAAATGGGGATGAATTCTCCGAATTTTTAAGAAATTCCCTCCGTGAGGTCCTAAAAATCTATGTTGAAACCGCTTTGAAGGACGAAGGGCTTACCATGGAGGACTTCTACGCCGCCGTGGGCACCAACGATTGGGATGAAATTACGAAAGCAATTACCGGTGAAAGCCTTGACGATTTGATTGCAGAACTCAACCCGGAATCTCTCCTGGAGGAGGCCGCTGCCGGGGAACTCCCTTCCGGTCAGTATCAGATCAAGGACGGCACCATTCTCTGTGACGGAGAAGACAGCCAATTCACCTACAACCCGGACACCGACACCATTACCATGGTACTGGACAACGACATGCGGGAGCTCCTGGGCAAGGATACCGCCACGCTCGTGCGGACCTGACAGGAAGGGCAAGGCCTATGGAACTGAACAAATGCCTAGGCTGCATGGAAAACTACCAGGGCACCCCCTGCCCCCACTGCGGCTATGATCCCAACCGGGTGAAGGGCCAGGAATATACCCTGCCGCCCCAGACCATTCTGGCCGGGAAATATCTGGTGGGACGGATGCTGGGTCAGGGGGGCTTCGGCATCACCTACATCGGCTGGGACATTGCCTTAGAGCGAAAAGTAGCCATTAAGGAGTATTACCCCAATGGCTTGGTGGGCCGGTCTCAGACAAGCCGGGTCCAGCTGGTCTGGTATTCCGGCCCTCTGGCAGAACAGGCCCGGAAGGATGGTATGGACGCTTTTCTCCGGGAAGCCCGAAAGATGACCAAGGTCAGCGCCATTCCCCGGGTCGTCCAGGTACGGGACCTGTTCTACGAAAACGGAACGGCCTACATCGTCATGGACTTTGTAGAGGGCCGAACCCTAAAGAAGCAGCTGGAAGCCAAGGGTCCTATGACCTGGAACCAATTGAAACCGATCCTTTTGCCCGCCGCCCAGGCTATGGAGCAGGTCCACCGGGCAGGGCTCATCCATCGGGATCTAAGCCCGGACAATCTGATGCTCACCCCCGATGGAGATGTGCGGATATTGGATCTGGGGGCCGCCAAGGACCTGAAAAAGGGCAGCGGTGTCTCCTCTATGCAGGTGGCCAAGGGGGGCTTCAGCCCACCGGAGCAGTATTTCCAGCAGGGGTCCTCCGGCCCCTATACAGATGTATACGCTCTGGCAGCCACAGCCTACTATGCCCTCACGGGCAAGGTCCCCGTACCCGCCATCGACCGGATGAACAAGGACAGTCTGCGCTGGGACCTGCCGGAGCTGGCAGGTGCCCCGGAAAACGTGGTCCATGCCCTGCGCAAAGCCATGTCCCTTCGCAGTCAGGACCGGCCTCAGACCATGGGAGAATTCGCCGCCCTGCTGACGCAGAAGGGCCACACCCTGAAAAAAGGGCTCCCCAAGCCCGCCATCATCGGCCTCAGCGCCATAGCGGCGATATGCCTGATTGTGGGAGCTGTGGGCCTTCTGGGCGGAACAAAGAAGAGCACTCCGAAGACCGGTTCCTCTGCCGTCTCCGCTTCCCTGCCCACCAATTCGGCAGAGACAGACGGCGTTTACCGGCTGTCCCAGGCTGCGGACCTGGAACTCCTGCGGAGCCACCCGGAGGGGGAGTTTGTGCTGACAGGGGATATCGATCTAAGTGGCGTAAGCTTTGAGGCCGTTCACTCCTTCAGCGGTACACTGGACGGAAACGGATACTGGATCCGGGGACTGACGCAAAATGTTGAAGCCGAAAGCAGTTCTGCCCTATTTGAAGAAATAAAAACAGGAGGCACAGTCAAAAACCTTGGACTGTATCTCAATGCAACAGTCATCGGTGCCATCCGCCCGGATATAAACGGATTTTGCAGTAAAAACGATGGCATCATTTCCGGCTGCAGCATCATAGCTTCCATTTCTGGCGGAAAAACCTTCAATCCTATCGCTGCCTCCAATTCCGGAACAATTGAAAACTGCAGTACCTCTGTCCGCGTCACACAATGTCAGTCTGTTAGGGGTATTTTGGGTTCCAATACTGGTAGTATAACAGGGTGTAAAGTCTCTATTGAGGGCTCCGATGGCGGCGTCGGTGTCTTAGCGGACCGAAACTACAGCGGCTCCATTGAAGACTGCTCCGCGGAAGTGGTTTTTGACAACTGTATGGCTTTTTATGGGCTCGCTTGTCAAAACTATGCGTCTTTCAAACGCTGCACCATTTCCGGTCAGATGACCAGCAACTCCGCAGGTCTGGCTTTCTGGAATGGTGTAGGTAACGAAGGCTACGGAAGCGAAATCCTCAACTGCACCCTTTCCGTCACGGACAAGCGCACCGGAAAAACACTTCCCATCGCCCCTTCCTACGTAGAAGCTTCTGAGGAAACTGCCCCGGCCACGGATACCTCCCCCGGCTCAGGTACCCTGGCAGACCCCTATAAAATCAGCTCCGCCGCAGATCTGGAAAAGCTGCGGACAGACTCCAAGTCCCACTTTGTGCTGGCCAAAAATCTCGACCTGTCCGGGGTCGCCTTTACTCCCATTCAGGAATTCAGCGGCACTTTGGACGGAGGCGGCTATACCATTTCCGGACTGAATCCCAGCTTCAACAAGGGTGAAAGCTACTGGAACGGAGCCCTCTTTTTCAAACTGACAAAAAACGCCGTGGTGAAAAACCTGGGTGTCAAATGCAGCCTGACCACCAGCAAAGAGAAGTCCAACGGGGCCGGGATTGCCGTCAGTAACGAAGGACTGATTCAAAACTGTACCGTGGAAATCAAAGCCCGGGGCTGCTACGCCCTGGGGGGAATTACCCAAAATAATGTTTACTGCGGCACAATTCAGGACTGCTCCGTAACCATTGTGGCCCAGGACTGCAAATTTGTCGGAGGAATCGGAGAATATCAAGCCGGCACCATTCGCGGATGTCAGGCAAAAATCGAGCTGACAGACGCCACCTCCATAGGAGGCATCGCCTACGCCAATGCCGGAACGGTGGAAAACTGCACCGCCTCCGGCACTGTGACCACCAAATACACCAACGGCATTCTGGCCGGAGTCGTGGGAGAAAATATCAGCGGCGGCCAGGTATCGAACTGTACGTCTTCCGTTACCAGCTCCGGCACCTCCCTGCCTGCCATTGGATAACGAGGAAATAATAGCAAAGGAGCGCGCATCATGCACAGGTATCGCTACTATCGGGCCTCTAAGGCCGCCACCGTGTTCTGGTGGATCAGAACCATATTCGTCCTCTGCGGCATTGGCAACGTAACAGGCCGCCATCCCTTGCTGGGCCTGGGCACCATCATCGTCGGCCTTTTATTGGAGATTCTTGCGGAGGATGACGTGGAAAAAACGCTGCTGCGGAATTGGAAAAAGGACCTGAACGAGGAACGCATCCGTACCAATGTGTTTGAAGCTGTCCGGGCTTATAACCAAAATCCTTGCCAGCAGTCGCTGAATTATATTCGCACCCTGAATCCGGAGGCGGCGGACTACATCCGCCGGAACGCCGGAAAAAAACAGAAGTAATGGCAGGAGGACATGCTATGGAATTTAACAGATGCCCAGGCTGTATGGAGCCTTCTCAGGAAAACCCCTGTTCCCGCTGCGGCTTCGACAGCCGGAGTCCTTCGGGTATGGAATACGCCCTGCCACTGAATACCATTCTGGCAGGGAAATACGTGGTTGGCCGAGTCCTGGGCCAGGGAGGCTTCGGCATTACTTACATCGGCTGGGACCTTGCCCTGGAGCGGAAGGTCGCCATTAAGGAATACTATCCCTCCGGCCAGGTCAGCCGCACCCAAGGGACCCGGAGCCTGACCTGGTACACAACAGAGCAGGCAAGCGTGGCCCGGAAAAGCGGCATGGAAATGTTCCTGAAGGAAGCCCGGAAAATGGTGAAGGTGGATAATATTCCCGGTGTTGTCCGGGTGCTGGAGCTCTTCCAGGAGAATGGCACCGCCTATATCGTCATGGAATTTGTGGAGGGCGAAACTCTGAAGACCAGGCTTCAAAAGACCGGTCCCCTCTCCTGGAGTCAGGCAAAGGCGATCTTCGAGCCTGTGGTCCACGCTATGTCCAAAGTCCACCGGGCAGGGCTGGTCCACCGGGATCTGAGCCCGGACAACCTGATGCTCACCGCTGACGGCAGCGTCAAGATCTTAGACCTGGGCGCCGCAAAAGACCTGAACGTCAATTCCGGTGCCTCCTCCATGCAGGTTGCCAAAAGCGGCTTCAGTCCCTTAGAGCAATACACCCAACGGGGCAATTCCGGCCCCTGGACGGATGTATATGCCATAGCCGCCACCATCTACTACACCCTCACCGGCAAGCTGCCCCCCAACGCCGTAGACCGGCTGGACCATGACACCCTCTCCTGGTCGGAGCCCGGCCTCACGGCACTGTCTCCCGCCGCCCTGGCAGCATTGGAGCATGCCATGGAACTACAGATATCCGACAGAATTCAAACCATGGACGAATTAGAGCAGCGGCTGTTCTCCGGCCCCATTCCCCAAGCCGCCCCCATTCAGGAAAAGCCGCCGGAAGTGGCAGCTATACGGCGGACGTACGCTCCTTTTCACATTGCGGCGATGGTTTTGACGGGGATACTCCTTGTTGCGGCACTACTGGTAGAGAGTGCCGTTCCTGCAAATATCCGTGGCAGCAGCAGCGGATATCACTACTCCAACAGCTACTGGGGCATCCAGTGTACGCTTGGCAGCGATTGGGACCTTCTCTCCGATGAGAAGATTCTAAAAATCAACGGCCTCAACGCAAATGCATCGGTTGCAGAATACGAAAAAGCGATGAACAGCGCATCCGAGGGAATGATTGATATGCTTGCCACAGACGACACCGGCTCGCTTCTTCAGGTCCATTTGGGAAGAATCACTCTGCAGGAGTCTTTCTTCTCCGAGACAGTTCTGCTAAATGAGGCAAAAGATAGCCTGCTGAAAAGCTTGACTGATTCGCGGAAAGTGACCATTCAGACATCCGACATCTCTGAAATCTCCTTGGCCGGGAAAACACATCCCTGCGTACATGTCGTTGGGCGTTATGAAGATACTCCCCTTTATATGACCGTTGTCCTTTTAAAGCGTGAAACCAATGTCGCTTTCGTGGCGGCATGGTCCTTCACAATGGATAACACTACTCAGCTTCTAAGCTGCTTCCAGCCTCTCTAACCTTCCTCAGAAAGGAACGCCAAAAAATGATACAAAACAGATGCTTCGGCTGCATGGAGCCCATCCAGTCCTACCCCTGCCCCAACTGCGGCTTTGATTCCGGCAAGTCCCAAAGCGCGGAATATACCCTGCCCATGGGCACCATCCTGGCCGGGAAATACCTGGTGGGCCGTGTCCTGGGCCAGGGCGGCTTTGGCATCACCTATATTGGTTGGGATATGGCTCTGGAGCGGAAGGTTGCCATCAAGGAATTTTACCCCTCCGGCCAGGTCAGCCGTAGCCCCGGGGGCACCGGTCTGACCTGGTACTCTACGGAAGCAGCGCAGCAAGCCCGCCAGAACGGAATGGGCATGTTTTTGAAGGAAGCCCGAAAAATGTCCAAGGTAGACAATATTCCGGGGGTCGTCCGGGTACAGGATCTATTTCAGGAGAACGCAACAGGCTACATCATCATGGACTTTGTGGAGGGTGTTACCCTGAAAGCCCGGCTCCAGAAAGCCGGCCCCATAGCCTGGGACCAGGCAAAAGGCATCTTCCTTCCCGCTATCCGGACCATGGAGCAGGTCCACCAAGCAGGGCTCATCCACCGGGATCTGAGCCCGGACAACCTGATGCTCACCCCAGAGGGCGGTGTGCGGGTCCTGGACCTGGGAGCCGCCAAGGACCTGAGCATCAGTTCCGGCCTATCCTCTATGCAGGTAGCCAAAAGTGGCTTCAGCCCCTGGGAGCAGTACCTCCAACAGGGCGGCTCCGGCCCCTGGACGGATGTATACGCCATGGCGGCAACAATTTACTACACCCTCACCGGAAAGCTGCCGCCCAACGCCGTGGACCGAGCCAATCAGGACACCATCTCCTGGATCGAGCCAGGCCTGGCGGCAATGCCCGCCGGAGCTTTGAAGACCCTGCAAAAAGCCATGGCTGTTCAGGCTCGTGACCGGATCCAATCTATGGAGATCCTGGAGAAAGGCTTGTTTGAAGAAAAGAAGGCCCCGACGGCTCCGAAGGTGGAAAAAGCAGCGCCCAAGAAGGTCTCCCAAAGAAGGCCCGGCAAATCCAGGCCCCGCTGGCTGATACCGACAGCCGCCGCATTGGTTCTCTGCCTGGGAGCCACGGTGTTGCTTCCCCGTAAAACCCAAAAATCTACCACCCAAGGCAACTCTGCCCCTAAATCCTCCACGTCTCAGCCCAGCGTAGCGGCTTCCAGCACAAAATTCGATGATGACACCACCTATATCGCTCAGCTGAGCACCTGGACCGAGCACATATCCACTTTGGAGAATGTGGGGACGATGCGCAGCTATCTGGACAGCCAAGGCCAGGAGCGGTGCCGGATCTATGAGGATCTGGATGGAAAACGGCAATACGTGTTCACGGCAGAGTACGATGAAAACGGGAAGGTTGCGATGGAGCGGTGCTATGACGGGGATGGTGCGCTGCAGAGGGTGAATAACTCCTCTTGGGCCTCCAATGGTCAGCTTGTCTCCTATGAAGCACTGGATGGTGCTGGAACGTGTATTTTGCATACAGAGCGAACATTGGATGCCAATAATCGCTGTATCAGCTGGGTGCAAACGGACAGTAACGGAAAAACACGCCTAACAGCAAGCAACGACTACGCTTCGGATGGTTCCTACACAACAACCGTAAAAAAGGCCAACGGGAATATTGACTATACTGCACAGTTCAATGCCGAAGGGCAAGAGACCTCCTTCTCGCGCTATACCCCGGACGGTAAGCTGGAGGGATATTCGGACTACACTTATGACGCCAACGGGAATCGAAGCCAGCAACAGGAGTATAGTGCCGCTGGAAACCTGGAATATGAAACAAGGTTTACCTATGACGGCAATAAGCTCATTCAGGAAATCTTTTTTTCACAAGGAAAGCAGTATAGCACTACTGACTACGTCTATGGCTCCTATGGCGAGTTGCTAAGAAGTCATATCAAGGATAACTATTCTGAATACCAGAAAACGCGATTCTGCAGTATCAGAGGTACGTTCATTCGTGAATACACAATATATCCCACCCCCTCTGAATATGACCGGAATTCAATTTCTCAATATGACTGGGATGGTAATATCATTTCCAGAGATAGCTATCAGCAGGACGGAAGTCTGGCTTCCTCAACAGACTACACTTATGATGAGTTTGGAGGCAGCACAGGCTCCACTTCCACAACCTACCTTGACAACGGCAGCTATAGTGTTCGTGAATACGATGCCGAATACAACCCCATATCCAGCGTTACCTACAACAGCAACGGAGCAAAAGACCACTGGACCGAATATGTCTATTCTGAGAATACACGTAGGGATAACGACTACAATTCTGACGGCACCCTGACATCGTACACCGAGCATCAGTATAATGACCAGCAAATGGAGTTGTGGAACAAATCCTATGACACCGAAGGTAACCTGACATCTGAATACGTGTATACTTACGATACCAACGGTGCACAGGAAAAAATTACCGCCACCTATTACTACTCCTGGAACGGCGGTAAATCCGTCACAGAATACGACGGCGACTGGAACCAACTCTCTCGGAAAGAGTACGACGCCAACGGCAATCTGACCTCCTCCGAGTAAGTCTTATTTTTCCTAAAAGAGGTGATCCCCCCCATGTTCGTCTCCATTCTCGGCGACTCCATCAGCACATACCAAAACTTTCAGCCCCCGGGGTACGCTGTCTATTACCAGGACTATTACCGCCACGTCAACGAACTGAACTCGGTATATGACACCTGGTGGGCAAAGGTCAACCAATATCTGCGGGCCTACATCTGCGTGGATAACGCCTACTCCGGCAGCAAAGTCACGGGCACCGAATTCCCCTGTGCCTGCTGCGCGCAGCGGACCGGGACTCTGCACACAGCCTCTGCCCGGCCGGACATCATTCTTGTCTACCTCGGGTTTAACGATTTTGGCAGCGGAGAACCGGTCTGGGGGCCATGGTATGCACCGGAGAAAGGAACCTGTTTCTACAGTTGCTACAGACGGATGCTCCGGCAGGTGAAGACCAATTACCCACAGGCATCAATCATCTGTGCCACCCTGATGAGGAGCTATATGCGAGGAGCTGAAGGCTCCCCCTTCCCGGAAAAATATGCGGGAGTCCCCTTCGAAGCCTACAACGACGCCATCCGAAGGGCAGTTCTGAAAGAGGGGGTAATGCTGGCGGACCTGGCTGCTTGCGGCAGTCGCTATGAAACACTAGACGGGACACATCCCACCGCAAAGGGGCACATGACCTTGGCTAGTAGCTGGGTCTCCTGTCTGGCAGCCCTGCAAAAGGACGGTTTACTCTAAGAAAGGGAGAATCCATATGGAACTATCAAAATGCCTGGGCTGCATGGAGGATCTCCAGGGCTACCCCTGCCCCCACTGCGGCTACGACCCAGTCAAAGAAAAGCGCCCGGAATACGCCCTTCCCCCGGAAACCATCCTGGCGGGAAAATACCTGGTGGGCAGAGTCCTGGGCCAGGGCGGCTTCGGCATTACCTACATTGGCTGGGACCTGGCCCTGGAGCGAAAGGTGGCAATTAAGGAATACTACCCCTCCGGCCAGGTCAGCTGCAGTCCAGGGACCAGGAGTCTAACCTGGTATACCAATGAACCGGCGGTACAAGCCCGAGAGGACGGAATGAAGATGTTCTTGAAAGAAGCCCGGAAGATGGTCAAGGCCGACAGCATCCCCGGCGTTGTCCGAGTGCTGGACCTGTTTCAGGAGAACGGAACCGCCTACATCGTCATGGACTTTGTGTCGGGAGAGACTCTGAAGACGCGACTGCAGAAAACCGGTCCCATGACCTGGACCCAGGCGGCCCCGATTTTTCAGCCCGCCATCCGTGCCATGGAGCAAGTCCACCAGGCGGGACTTATCCATCGGGACCTGAGTCCGGACAACCTGATGCTGACCCCTAGCGGCGATGTCAAGATATTGGACCTGGGCGCAGCCAAAGATCTGAATCTGAATTCCGGTGCCTCCTCTATGCAAGTGGCGAAAAGCGGTTTCAGCCCCCTGGAGCAGTATACCCAACGAGGCGGCTCCGGTCCCTGGACGGACGTGTATTCTATGGCCGCTACCATTTACTATGCGCTGACGGGAAAGCTGCTGCCCATTGCCATTGACCGGGTAGAGGAGGATACCATCGACTGGGCACAGCCCCGGCTGGATACCCTGCCCTCGGAAGCGTTGGAGGCACTAAAAAAAGCCCTGGCGGTTTCCGTCAAGCAGCGAACCCAGAGCATGGAGGATCTGGAAAGAGGGCTGTTTGGGGAGCCAAAGCAAAAAACAGAACCGATTCCTCCGTCCAAAGCAAAGCAGGAGCCACAGACAGAACCCGATGCTATATCCCAAACGATTCCCCAAAAACAGAACGTAAAAAAGTCCGGCAAAAAGCACTGGGTCATTGCTACAATCATTGCCGCAGCAATGGCTTTGTGTGGAATCGGTTGCTGGATGGGTGCAGCACAGGAATCTGCTACATCGCCTGCTTTAACAGACACAACGGATGTGTCGGGGGAAAATGCTCGAAAGAACCTACGCAGGGAAACAATCAGCGCAGGTGACTATCACACTGTGGCATTGAAATCCGATGGTACTGTTGTTGCCGTGGGAGATAATAGTGAAAATCAATGTGATGTATCCAGATGGCGGGATATTGTTGCTGTCAGCGCAAATGAACTGCACACTGTTGGCCTTAAATCCGACGGCACTGTTGTTGCAGTGGGAAACAACACTTACGGTCGGTGTAATGTACTTGTCTGGCAGAATGCCATTTCTGTCAGTGCAGGTTATCAGCATACCGTAGCACTCAAGTCCAGCGGTAGCGTTGCCGCTGTGGGAGATAATAGCGATGGTCAATGTGAAGTATATGAATGGCAGAATATTGTTGCTGTCAGCGCCGGTAGCTTTCATACCGTTGGCCTGAAAGCGGATGGCACCGTGGTAGCTACCGGGTTTAACGGATGCGGCCAGTGCAATGTGTCCAGATGGCAGGATGTGGTTGCTGTCAGTGCAGGGTGGGATCACACAGTAGCTCTGAAAGCGGATGGAACTGTTGTTGCTACTGGGTATAATGAATTTGGTCAGTGTGACGTATCCGGTTGGCAGGACATTGTTGCTGTCAGTGCAGGCTCCTCGTACACTGTGGGGCTTAAATCTGATGGTACTGTTGTTGCTACGGGATATAACGAGGATGGCCAGTGCGATGTATCTGGCTGGCGGGATATTGTCGCTGTCAGTGCTGGTAGCTGGGATACAGTTGGCCTGAAATCCGATGGAACTGTGGTTGCTGTGGGGGATAATTCCTGGGGCCAGTGCGAGGTATTCGACTGGCAGAAAATCCATATTCCCTGATACTGGCCGCAGTGAAAGAGAGGACGGACATTATGGAACTATCAAAATGCCTGGGCTGCATGGAGGATCTCCAGGGCTACCCCTGCCCCCACTGCGGCTACGACCCAGTCAAAGAAAAGCGCCCGGAATACGCCCTTCCCCCGGAAACCATCCTGGCGGGAAAATACCTGGTGGGCAGAGTCCTGGGCCAGGGCGGCTTCGGCATTACCTACATTGGCTGGGACCTGGCCCTGGAGCGAAAGGTGGCAATTAAGGAATACTACCCCTCCGGCCAGGTCAGCTGCAGTCCAGGGACCAGGAGTCTAACCTGGTATACCAATGAACCGGCGGTACAAGCCCGAGAGGACGGAATGAAGATGTTCTTGAAAGAAGCCCGGAAGATGGTCAAGGCCGACAGCATCCCCGGCGTTGTCCGAGTGCTGGACCTGTTTCAGGAGAACGGAACCGCCTACATCGTCATGGACTTTGTGTCGGGAGAGACTCTGAAGACGCGACTGCAGAAAACCGGTCCCATGACCTGGACCCAGGCGGCCCCGATTTTTCAGCCCGCCATCCGTGCCATGGAGCAAGTCCACCAGGCGGGACTTATCCATCGGGACCTGAGTCCGGACAACCTGATGCTGACCCCTAGCGGCGATGTCAAGATATTGGACCTGGGCGCAGCCAAAGATCTGAATCTGAATTCCGGTGCCTCCTCTATGCAAGTGGCGAAAAGCGGTTTCAGCCCCCTGGAGCAGTATACCCAACGAGGCGGCTCCGGTCCCTGGACAGACGTCTACTCTATGGCGGCAACGATCTACTACACTCTCACTGGCAAGCTGCCGCCCAATGCCATAGACCGGATGGAAGAAGATGCCATAGATTGGACCGCCCCCGGAATGGATTCTCTTCCCAAAGCAGCACTGAAAACTCTGCAAGCTGCCATGAGCGTATCCATAAAGAAGCGGACACAGAGTATGGAGGAACTGGAGAAGGGGCTGTTTGCGGAGAAAAAAACGAAGCAGGCGGAGAGGCCGAAGCGGGAACAGAAGGCATCGGGAAAGCGGTGGGTCGTACCACTGGCTATACTACTGTGTCTCCTTGCCATTGGGGGAGCTATTGTAGGCATACCAGGAAGCGGCAAAGCTAGCAAACCAGGAGTATCCTCTGATTATAATACAGCCCCCCTTATGTTGGAGACAACTCAAAAATCTAAAGAAACAGAAATCCAGGAAACAGCCGCTAATAGCAACACTTCAGTAGAGGCAGACGCACAATGCGCAGCTTCATATGAGTCTGACACTGATTCGTTTCGCGGAGTCTTCCGTTCAAAAGACGGCAATTATACGCTAACTACCGAAGGTCTCAGTGTCTGCTATCTAAAATCGAAAAAAGATAAAGCAACCTACAAAGGGATATTTGCCTGGGATGGAGAAAATTTACAGGTATACTTCCTGGACGACGCATTTGAAGCAACTGGGAGAATGGATCAAGACGTTCTTTCTCTTTCATGTAAGCTCTTTACTTCAATGATGTTCGACAAAAGGAATCAGCATGACTGGTATGAATCTGCTTATGTAATAGATGATCTCAATGTTCGAGTGCCTGAGAGTGCGCATTACACATCTGTTGATAATCAATATTCATTCATCTTAGATACCCATGGATTTTGTTATTGGACATCAAAGGCTAGTCTGAAACAATACACTGGAGTATACTCCAACGATGGAACAAATTTAAAGCTATACTTTGCAGATGGCCCAGGGGAGGTAACCGTCCTAAAGAATTCTGTCAATCTGTACCTTTCCTGTAAACTATTTCAGTTTAGGCCTTTTGAAAAGAACTAGTGCCAAGAAATGCCATTTGGAAAAAGCATTCAGCAAATCACATAGAAAAGGGGAATGTACATGAAACTCTCAAAATGCCCAGGCTGCATGGAGGACTTTTCCCATTATCCCTGCCCCAACTGCGGCTACGATCCAAGCAACGCAAAAAACACGGAATATGCCCTGTCCCCGGAGACCATCCTGGCTGGAAAATATCTGGTAGGAAAAGTCCTGGGCCAGGGCGGCTTTGGCATTACCTACATTGGCTGGGACATTGCCCTGGAGCGGAAGGTGGCCATTAAGGAATACTACCCCTCTGGCCATGTCAGCCGCAGTCCAGGTACTCTTCAGCTCACCTGGTATTCCAGCGAACCGTCTCAGGCAGCTCGGCAGGACGGCATGCAGATATTCCTAAAGGAAGCCAGAAAAATGGTCAAGGTAGAGAATATCCCAGGGGTCGTTCGGGTACTGGATCTGTTTCAGGAAAATGGAACCGCTTACATTATAATGGAATATGTCCAGGGCACAACTCTGAAAACTTATTTACAGAAGAATGGCCCCATACCCTGGGAGCAGGCCAAGCAAATTTTTTATCCGGTAATTTCTGCCATGGAGCAGGTACACCAGGCAGGACTGGTGCACCGGGATTTAAGCCCGGACAACCTGATGCTGACCCCCACCGGCGATGTCAAAATCCTGGACCTGGGAGCCGCCAAAGACTTAAGCATCAATTCCGGCGCTTCCTCCATGCAAGTGGCTAAGAGCGGCTTCAGCCCCCTGGAGCAGTATGTTCACCGGGGCAGCTCCGGTCCTTGGACGGATGTCTATGCTATGGCGGCCACAATTTATTATGCCATCACCGGAACACTTCCACCCAATGCCGTTGATCGGCTGGCATGTGACACCCTCTCCTGGGCAGAACCGAAACTCAAGCTGCTTCCCGCCGCTGCCCGGGATGCCTTGCAAAAGGCACTGACAGTACAATTTAAAAATCGCACTCAGTCTATGCACGAACTGGAGCAGGGCCTGTTTTCGGAGGAAGCACCCACCTTTGCAGCACAAAAGCAGCAATCCGCCGTTCAGAAAGCGCCAACGGAGAAACACAGCAAGTCTGCCCCCTCTGCCTGGCTTGTTCCCACAGTCGCCATACTCGTTGTCTGTCTGCTTTTCGGCGCACTGCTCCCCACGATGGCTTCAACGTCGGCTGGCAAGAGAGACAGCACCGAAACAATACCGGTCTCAGACAGTCCTGAAACAACTGCATCACCTGCTTATGATGCGCCCGACGATGATGATCTTGACCGCTACGATAACACAGAAGTCCAGGCGGCAGACGCCACAGCAGAGCCTTCCAATTACATCGATTCTCTGCAAGGAGATTGGCAGACAGTTTCCCTGGACAGTTCGTATACGGATGCATCAGCAATCGTCCTCACGCAAAAAATCCGCTGCACGGAAATGACAGTAAACATCAAAATTGAGATGAATTACGGCGCAAGGTGCAAAGATTGGCAGCTTTGGGCAAGGATCGACGGTAAATGGCAAAAACTGGAGCAAATTTCTTTGCCAGACGGTAACGGCAGCACCACCCATACAGTAACATTTGATACCCCAACAAATCTGGATGCAGTATCGATAACGCCCACCATCGTCGGCGGCTATTCCTGGACAGAGTGGCTGTGGCTCTCGGATATCTGGACAGCGGAATAGCCCACATTTCATAGACAGATCGTCTTTGCGCACAAATATGTCCCCCCAATACCGGTCACCCAGTATTGGGGGGACATATTGCAAGAGGCGACCTCTTTGTTTTGGTTCTATAGCCCCTCCAGCGCCAGGGCGTTTTGGGTCCGGTACAGGTCAGCGTATACGCCGCCTTTTTTCAGGAGCTCCTGGTGCG
>ERZ1035006.914-NODE-914-length-21506-cov-33.502681_pt1 | contig 21506 bp, 17 predicted proteins | sample MGYA00520694_ERZ1035006 | MGnify/ENA primary metagenome ERZ1035006 (study PRJEB33766, sample SAMN09781746) | gut metagenome | biome: gut microbiome | host: Homo sapiens | place: Madagascar | study: EMG produced TPA metagenomics assembly of the PRJNA485056 data... | reverse complement strand
TAGGGCTTGCTCGGGACTTTAACCCGTTAGACAATGCTCATGCCGAGCGTACTACCTATAAAAAAGTAGCGGGGACCTTATGGCCTCCGCTACTTTTTTTTATAGGGTTTAGCTGTATAGCTAATTATTTATTCTGTTGTTATTCAATCACCATCTTCTTAGGCAAAACAAGATTAAGAATTACGGCAAGAAGGAATACCACTGCCACGCAATTCTCGGCAAACACTGTGCGTACTATCTCTGGGAAAATGGCGAACATACCTGTTGCCTGGGTAAAGCCAAGACCAACACTAAGCGACAAGCTAACAATAACCATATTGCGCTGAGAGAATCCAGCACGCGACATCATACCAAATCCAGCAAAGAGAATGCTGCCGAACATCATTATTGTACAACCGCCAAGAACTGCTTGAGGAATAGTGGTAAGAGCAGCACCAATAACTGGGAACACACCACCAATAATCATAACAACTGCTCCAACGCCAATGGTAAAGCGGTTTACAACACCTGATATGGCTGCAAGACCTACATTCTGACTGAACGATGTGATTGGGGTACAACCGAACAAACCAGAAACTGAACTTACGAAACCATCGCAACAAATAGCCGAGCCCATCTCCTTTGTTTCAGGGTCGCGCTTCAATGCACTATTGCAAAGGGCAGAAGTATCGCCTATTGTCTCGGTTGCCGATACAAGATATACAGCCACTACAGACAATATGGCACCTATATTAAACTCTGGTGTGAACGGGAGCAAACGTGGAAGAGCGATGATTGACTGACCCGACAAGCTATCGAAATTGACCATTCCCATAAAACAAGCCAACACATAGCCCACAACAAGACCTACAAGTACTGAGAGCGAACGAAGAAATCCCTTTGCAAAGACCTGGCAAAGAAGGCAGGCAAGAAGTGTAACAGAGCCTACAATCCAGTTGTTCATGCTACCAAAATCGGGTGCACCCATACCACCTGCAAACGAGTTGGCACCAATAGGCAAAAGAGAGAAACCAATAGCAGTAACAACAGTGGCCGACACAACATGCGGGATAAGCTTAATCCAATACTTGACAAAAAGTCCGAGCAATCCCTCAACAAGGCCGCCTATAATAACGGCACCGATAAGTGTGCCCATACCATATGTTCCGGCAATGCCGATAGCGAGCGAAAGGAAGGTGAACGAGATGCCCATAACAATTGGCAAACGCGAGCCCACACGCCATACTGGGAACAACTGCACCAATGTTCCGATACCGGCTATCACCATACAGTTCTGTACGAGAGCGGCACTTACTGCACTATCCAGCCCAACGGCTGCGGCAAGAATCATGATTGGAGTGATGTTGCTGACGAACATTGCCAGCACGTGCTGTAAACCGAATGGGAGAGCTTTTCCCAATGGCACTCTACCGTCAAGTTGATAGAGATTCTCAATAGAATTTTTCATTGCGTTTATGTAAATAATGATATTGTCGTCGCTTGAAACTATCTCCTCGAAAAGACAAAAATCCACTAGTTGCGCTTTTCGGCGACAAAGGTACAAAAAAAACCTGGTTATCATTCTAAACGTAGATTGAAACCAGGAAATTTAGTTTATCTTTATTTGCGAGAATTGACAGAGTGCAACCAAATACAAATAATGCAATATAGCATAGAAACAATGCTGATGGAATAAGGTATTAATGATTCCTCTATCAAAACCCATATGTTTGTTTGTGGACTTAAAGACAAGAATGCAAATAAGCCATCAAGCAATAACATTAGTATGGCATATGACAATAAAGCGGTAGCTAATATTTTTATTAATATTTTCATGCTATTGGTTCTCTTTGTTAATGAGATTCACGACAACCTTCACCATTACATCCTTCTCCTCTGTGCGGCTCTCGGCTATCATCAACGTTAGGGCAACGAGGGTGTTGTCGGCAATACGCTTGTGACCGTCTTCGGCATACAGCACATGGTTGTTGTTCAAGAACCAGAGGAAGAGCATTGCGGCTATGCGCTTATTGCCGTCGCTAAATGAGTGGTTCTTTACAACAAGGTATAACAGCATGGCTGCTTTTTCCTCAACAGAGGGATAGAGTTCTTCCCCACCAAAGGTTTGATAAATCTGTCCGATACTACTCTTGAACGAATCGTCCTTCTCGTTGGCAAACCATTGTGAGCCTCCAAACTTATCCTTTAAGGCATTGATAGCCTCCATCGCATTCTCATATGTGGCACGGAACGGCTCGTCCTTGGTTGTCTGCTGTATAGAAAGCGACTGATAGTCGTAATGGTCGAGCGTGTCGAGGGCATAAACATAGTCGGAGATAACGTTGAACAATCCGCTATATTCATCAGCCGTAACTTTTTCCCGCATACCAATGGCACGCCCCATCAAACGCACCACGTCCTTAAGCTCGTTGTAGCGGTCGAGCTTGAGTTGTTGGTTGATGGCATAGCCTTTGATGAGGTATTGCTTGAGAACAGAGTTAGCCCATTGACGGAAACGGGTGCCTTGTATTGATTTTACACGATAGCCTACAGAGATGATGACATCAAGGTTGTACATTGTTGTCTCATATGTTTGATCTTGGTCTTTACCCATATGTGCAAATTTTGCACATGTGATATTTTTATCGAGTTCACCCTCTTTATAACAATTGTTTATATGACGTGTAATAACTGTTCGATCACGTCCAAACAACTCTGCCATCTGACTCTGTGTCAGCCACACAGTATCATTCTCTAACTTCACATTAAGTTGTACGCTTCCGTCTTGCGAACGGTATATTTCTATTGAATTGTTCATAATAGTCTTCTTTCTTAATAATTAAAGTAAAGCAAAAGGCACAGCCTCCCCTTTTTACTCTTTTACTTTTTTACCCTTTTACTTTTCAATACATTCTCCTTTCCGCCCAATCGCCTCTATCCAGATTTCTATATCCAATAGCCTCGCTTATATGCTGCACCTGCACACATTCCGATCCATCGAGATCAGCAATGGTACGTGCAACTTTTAGTATACGGTTGTATGCACGTGCCGAGAGAGAGAACCTCTCCATTGCCATACGCAACTGGTTGATAGAAGCCTCATCGGGTTCGGCAAACTGATGTATCATACGTTCTGTCATTTGAGCATTGCAGTGGATGCCTTTAAAGTCCTTGAAACGTTCGGTCTGTATGTCGCGTGCCTTAATAACACGTTCGCGAATAACTGAACTTGATTCGCCTGGCTGCGCCTGCGATATATCCTTAAACGGCACGGGAGTTATCTCGCATTGGATGTCAATGCGGTCGAGCAACGGACCCGAAATCTTATTCATATATCGTTGTATCTGCCCAGGTGTGCAGCAACAATTATGGGTAGGGTCATTGTAATAGCCACACGGACACGGATTCATTGAGGCAATGAACATGAAGGAGCATGGAAACTCAACTGTGTATTTGGCACGTGATATTGTTATCTTATGGTCTTCGAGCGGTTGGCGTAACACTTCCAATGTTTGCTTATTAAACTCTGGCAACTCATCTGCAAAAAGAACTCCATTATGTGCCAAAGATATTTCGCCTGGCTGAGGATTGAAACCACCACCAACAAGCGCAACCTCACTAATAGTATGATGTGGAGCCCTGAACGGACGCTGCGATATAAGCGATGTGCCACGTTGCAGTTTGCCGGCAACACTATGTATCTGCGTTGTCTCTAAACTCTCGGAAAGCGATAGAGGAGGCAATATTGATGGAAGACGCTTTGCCATCATCGACTTGCCAGAACCAGGAGGGCCTACCATGATGAGATTGTGACCACCAGCAGCAGCAACCTCTAATGCGCGTTTTACAGATTCCTGACCACGAACGTCGGCAAAATCGAGTTCGTACTTATATTGTTTTTCGTAAAACTCGCGACGTGTATCAACAAATGTAGGTTCGTATTTTTCTGTACCAGAAAGAAGTTTAATGACATCTATAATGTTTTCCATGCCATATACGTCAAGGTTGTTCACAACAGCAGCCTCGCGCTCGTTCTGCTTTGGAACGATAAGGCCTTTATACTTCTCTGCCCTTGCCTTTATGGCAATTGGAAGTGCGCCTTTAATTGGTTGCAGCGTTCCATCAAGACTCAACTCACCCACCATCATATAGTCGCCCAATACTTCGCTCACAATGCCACCACTAGCCGCCAATATACCTATGGCCAATGGCAAGTCAAACGAACTGCCTTCCTTTCTTAAGTCGGCAGGAGCAAGATTGATAGTTATATCGCCATGCGGAAACTTATAGCCATTGAACTGCACAGCCGACGCTATACGGTCGCGTCCTTCCCTAACAGCAGTATCGCCCAGTCCAGTCATACGATACATTACACCAGGCACAATGTTCACCTCAACCGTAACAGTCGTAACGTCTAGGCCGTTAACAGCAGCAGAATAAGTTTTTACGAGCATGATAGTATATGGTTTTAAAGGTTAGTATATAAAGACAAAAGTAATATTTTTGCTTGAAAATAACAACAAAATCGCAAAAAAACATATAATTGAATATATATTTTATACCCTTTCGGGTGCAATATGAAATATTTTTAGTATATTTGCACCCGAAAGGGTATAAATTAAATATAACTATTTAGAAATGGACTCACCTATAGCATCATTCGTAAAGGAGCGTCGCAAAATGTTCAACCTTACACAAATCGACCTGGCAGAGAAGTCGGGAGTAGGTTTAAGGTTTGTACGCGAACTGGAGCAAGGCAAACCCACTCTGCGTCTTGATAAAGTGAATCAAGTGCTGGCATTGTTCGGACATGAAGTAGGAGCAGTACCGGTAACAAATATACTTGTTAACAAAGAAACGTGTTGACCACAAACAAAGGAGACAGAATAATTATGAAGAGTGCCAAGATATACATGTACGAAAGATATGCCGGAATGCTGAGAGAGGACGAGAATGGTTTTTCGTTTGTATACGATCCCAGCTATCTGCAACAACCAGACGCTGAACCAATAAGCCTAATTATGCCTCTGCGTAAGGAGCCTTATGAGGACAAGGTTCTGTTTCCTTTCTTCGACGGATTAATTCCAGAAGGTTGGCTACTCAATATAGCAGAGCGTAGTTGGAAAATAAACCAACGTGACCGCATGTCGCTGCTCCTTGCATGTTGCAAAGACTGTATCGGCGCTGTGAGCGTTGTACCTGAAGAAGAAATATAAAAAGCCTCAACTATGAATAAATGCCTATACTGCTATAAGCCATTGAAAGACGGGCAAACCGACTTTCATCCTGCATGCGCACGCAAGTTATTTGGCGTGAAAGAAGCTCCCACTTTACCCTATTGCCGCAGTCAAATATCCGATTTAGCCAAGCAGGTGGTACGTGCACAAACCACACTTACGGGTGTACAAGCAAAACTATCGCTCGATGTAAATCCTGGTGGACGTAACGAGCCAGACCGGTTTACCATAGTAGGACTATGGGGACGCTATATCCTCAAACCACAAACCGATGCATATCGAGCTTTGCCAGAACTGGAAGACCTTACTATGCATATGGCTGAGGCAGCCAAGATAGCTGTGGTGCCCCACTCGCTTATACGCTTTGCCGATGGCGAGCTCTGCTATATTACACGACGTATAGACCGCGACCGCAATGGTTATAAAATAGCAATGGAGGACATGTGCCAACTGTCAGAACGCCTTACAGAATACAAATATAAAGGTTCGTATGAGCAGATTGCAAAACTGATAAAGAAGTATTCTGCTACACCACAACTCGACCTTGTAAACTATTGGGAGGTGGTTGTATTCTCATGGATTACGGGCAATTCGGACATGCACCTAAAGAACTTTTCGCTTTACAAGACACCGCTCGGCTACACTCTCACCCCTGCTTACGACCTACTTTCTACTGCTATAGTGATGCCAGAAGATAAAGAGGAACTTGCGTTGACGCTCAACGGCAAGAAAGCTCGATTGAAACGCAGCGACTTTGAAAGGTCGATAATAGCATCAGGAGTTAACGATAAGGTTCTTGACAATATTGCCAAGAAATTCCGCAAAGCTCTAATAAAATGGGTTGCACTAATAGATGATTCTTTTCTGCCAGATGATTTTAAACGGCAGTACAAGCGACTAATTATTGGGAGAATGTTGCGACTGAAATAATATCAGCAAACCTCCACTTAAAGAACCTCAACAAAGATATACATCTTGTAGTTGGGGCATTTATGAATAAAAATAATTATCTTTGCAAAAAATAACAAAAGAAAATGGAAGAAGATTTCGACATACGACAGGAGCGGATGGCAAAGGGCGAAAAGGATTTTGAGAATGCCCTCCGTCCTCTACGATTCGGCGACTTCAGCGGACAGCAAAAGGTTGTAGACAACCTTGAGGTATTTGTAGAAGCAGCCAAGTATCGTGGCGAACCGCTCGACCACACTCTCTTGCATGGACCTCCAGGCCTTGGCAAGACAACACTTAGCAATATTATTGCCAACGAACTTGGCGTAGGATTCAAGATAACAAGTGGACCTGTACTAGACAAACCAGGCGACCTTGCAGGCATTCTTACCTCGCTAGAGCCTCGCGATGTACTATTCATAGACGAAATTCACCGATTATCCCCACTCGTGGAAGAGTATCTCTATTCGGCTATGGAGGATTATCGCATAGACATAATGATTGATAAAGGACCGTCGGCAAGATCTATACAGATAGACCTCAACCCATTCACACTGGTTGGCGCCACTACCCGAAGCGGACTGCTCACAGCTCCATTGCGAGCTCGTTTCGGCATTAACTTGCACCTCGAATACTACGGACCAGAGATGCTACAGAAGATTATAAAGCGATCGGCTATGATAATGAAGGTGCCAATAGACGACAATGCAGCTATTGAGATAGCCCGACGCTCGCGTGGCACGCCCCGTATAGCCAATGCCTTACTACGACGTGTACGCGACTTTGCTCAAGTGAAGGGCAACGGACATATAGACCGCGACATAGCACGACTCTCGCTATCAGCTCTCAATATCGACCAATACGGTCTTGACGAGATTGACAACAAGATTCTGCTAACTATTATAGACAAGTTTCATGGTGGTCCTGTTGGTGTCAGCACTATTGCCACAGCCATCGGCGAAGACACGGGCACAGTGGAAGAGGTATACGAACCTTACCTCATAATGGAGGGATTCATCAAGCGCACACCACGTGGACGCATGGTAACACCCCTTGCCTACCAGCATCTCGGCAGACCAATGATGTGCAATAATACCGCCGAACCAACATTGTTCGATTGATACACAATAAAGGCCAGCACACATAAGTTGCTACAAAATAAATTTAAATATCGGCTTGATATTCTTTAATTTAGCCTTTTTTCATTAGTTTTGCAATTTTAAGAAACATCAAACAAGCAAGAATTAGAATAGATGTCAGCAATAGAAATACGCAAAGTGGAATCGCGCAGCGACCTGCGCACCTTCATAGAGTTCCATTACGACCTTTACGAAGGCAACGAATACGACGCTCCAAACCTCTATACCGACGAGGTGAACACCCTACGCAAAGACAAAAATGCCGCATTCGACTTCTGCGAGGCCGAATACTTCATTGCCTATAAGGATGGCAAGGTGGTGGGGCGTGTAGCAGCCATCATAAATAATAGTGCGAACGAAAAATGGCAACGCAAGGCTGTTCGCTTTGGCTGGATTGACTTCATCGATGATATCGAGGTGTCAAGAGCTCTGTTCAACGCTGTAGAAGACTATGGACGTTCGAAGGGTATGACAGAAATAATCGGTCCACTTGGATTCACCGATATGGATCCAGAAGGTATGCTTACCGCTGGATTTGATCAGCTTGGCACACAGGCTACTATCTACAACTATCCATACTATCCCAAGCATATGGAGAGCCTTGGTGGTTGGGAAAAAGATAACGACTATGTGGAGTACAAGCTCTATGTGCCAGAGCAGATTCCCGAGAAGTATGCTAAGGTAGCTCAGATGATTCAGAAGCGTTACAACCTGCACATCAAGAAGATTAAGAAAGACGAGATTTTCGGCGAGAACGGATATGGTCAGAAGATATTCGAGGTTATCAATGCCACCTTCGGTCATCTATACGGATACTCAACGCTTACGCAACGACAAATCGACCAATACGTCAAGATGTATCTGCCTATGGTAGATCTAAGCCTCGTGTCGCTCATCGAGGATTGGAATACGCCCGACCACAAGCTTATCGGCGTGGGCATAACGCTACCTTCGCTTACGCGCGCTTTGCAGAAGTGTCGCAAGGGTCGACTCTTCCCCTTTGGATGGGTTCATATCCTGCGTGCTTTGAAGCGTCATAAAACCAACATCGTGGACCTGCTGCTCGTGGGCATCCTGCCCGAGTATCGTCCAAAGGGTGCCAATGCTCTACTCTTCTACGACCTCATACCGCGCTATCAGAAGTACGGCTTCGAATGGGGCGAAACCCATGTTGAGATGGAGACCAACGAGAAGGTGCAAGGGCAATGGCAGTATCTTGAGCGAGAGTGTCACAAGCGCCGCCGCTGTTACAAAAAGAACATTAAGTAAAAATGGAAGAACAAAACATTCAACCCACAGTCCAATACACCGACGACAACATCCGCCACCTGTCCGACATGGAGCATGTGCGTACCCGTCCTGGTATGTACATTGGTCGTTTGGGTGATGGAAACTTGCCCGAGGACGGCATTTACGTGCTGCTTAAGGAGGTAATCGACAACTCTATCGACGAGTTTAAGATGAATGCCGGACGCCGCATAGAGGTCGACATCGACGAGCGTCTACGCGTGTCTGTGCGTGATTACGGACGCGGCATACCTCAAGGCAAACTCGTTGAGGCTGTATCCGTGCTCAACACGGGCGGCAAGTACGACTCCAAGGCATTCAAGAAAAGTGTCGGTCTGAACGGTGTTGGTGTTAAGGCTGTAAACGCTCTATCCGCCCACTTCGAAGTAAAGTCGTACAGAGACGGCAAGGTTAGGGCGTTGAAGTTTGAAAAAGGCAACCTTACAGACGACCAAACTACTAATACAGAAGACGAGAACGGTACATACATATTCTTTGAACCAGACCCTACTCTTTTCATAGGCTACTCGTTCCACGATGACATTGTAGAAACGATGCTCCGTAATTACACCTATCTTAATACGGGGCTCACAATCATGTATAACGGTCATCGTATACTCTCACGCAACGGTCTTGCCGACTTGCTGACTGACACTATGACCACCGACCCGCTCTACCCCATCATACACGTTAAGGGCGAGGACATCGAAATTGCCTTTACACATACCAACCAGTATGGCGAGGAGTATCATTCGTTTGTCAACGGTCAGCACACCACTCAGGGTGGCACACACCAAAGCGCCTTTAAAGAACACATAGCACGCACCATAAAGGAGTTTTTCGGCAAGAACTACGAGTTCACCGATATACGTAATGGACTTGTGGCTGCCATTGCCATTAACGTGGAGGAACCAATGTTTGAGAGTCAGACCAAGATTAAGCTCGGCTCGTTGCAGATGTCTCCAGGCGGCGAAAGCATCAACAAGTATGTTGGCGACTTTGTAAAACTTGAGGTTGACAATTTCTTGCATATACATGCCGATGTGGCTGAGGTTATGCAACAAAAGATAACGGAGAGTGAGCGTGAGCGCAAGGCCATGGCTGGCGTAACTAAGCTAGCTCGCGAGCGTGCCAAGAAGGCAAACCTTCACAACCGCAAGTTGCGTGATTGCCGCATACATTACTCTGACACAAAGAACGACCGCAAGGAAGAATCATCAATATTTATAACTGAGGGCGACTCGGCGAGTGGTTCTATTACAAAGAGTAGAGATGTCAATACTCAAGCGGTTTTCTCGCTACGAGGCAAGCCGCTCAACTCGTATGGTCTTACAAAGAAGGTCGTTTACGAGAATGAGGAATTCAATCTGCTACAAGCGGCCCTTGATATAGAGGAAGGCCTCGATACGCTGCGTTACAACAAGGTTATCGTGGCAACAGATGCCGATGTCGATGGCATGCACATACGCTTGCTCATCATAACCTTCTTCCTGCAATTCTTCCCCGACCTCATAAAGAAGGGTCACGTCTTTGTGTTGCAGACACCTCTGTTCCGTGTACGCAATCGCCGTACCAAAATACGCAACAAGGCTGTTATAGCCGCTGCAGACGAACGTCTTACGGGCAAGGAGAAAAAGAGCGACTTTATTACTCGCTACTGTTATAGCGAAGACGAACGTCTAAAGGCTATCAAAGACCTCGGTCCTGACCCTGAGATTACCCGATTTAAAGGTCTTGGCGAAATTTCGCCAGACGAGTTTGTCCACTTTATAGGTCCAGACATGCGCCTCGAACAGGTAACACTACACAAGAACGACCAGGTGCAGAAACTTCTTGAATACTACATGGGAAAGAATACCATGGAGCGTCAAAACTTCATCATAGACAATCTGGTGGTGGAGGAAGATTTGCCAGAGGAGAATGTAATAGAAGAGTAGTAAGTAGATGTGGTTGATTTGCTTGGCATTCCTACAAAACAACCACACCTACAAAACCTACCACACCACCATAAAAACCAAAGAAATCAATGAAAAAAATCAGTCTAATAGTCCCCTTACTATTTGTTGCCTGCATCCTCTTAGCTCAAAGGAGCAACCCTCTACGCAAGCTGCAAATAGCCGAAATGGCCATTTCACAACTATATGTCGACACAGTTGACCAACAGAAACTGGCAGAAGAAGGAATAAGAGGGATGCTCAAGTCTCTCGATCCCCACTCTACCTACACCACAGCCAAAGAGACAAAGGCTATGAACGAACCGCTTGAAGGCTCGTTCGACGGCATAGGCGTGCAATTTAACATGGTGGAAGATACACTACTCATCATACAGCCTGTATCCAAAGGTCCATCCGAAAAAGTAGGCATACTTGCCGGCGACCGCATCATTACCGTCAACGACACAACCATTGCTGGTGTCAAAATGCAACGCTCCGACATAATGCAGCGTCTACGCGGACGACGTGGTACAAAGGTAAAACTCGGCATAAAACGCCGCGATGTCAACGAACTGCTATACTTTACAGTTACACGTGGCAAGATACCCGTACACACACTTGATGCCTATTATATGATTCGACCACATCTCGGGTATATCCGTATTGGATCATTCGGCGCAACAACTTATGGCGAGTTTATGCAAGCTGTCGATTCGCTTCGCCGTATTGGGATGCACGATATCATCATCGACCTGCAAGATAACGGAGGAGGATTTCTACAAGCTGCTGCCAAGATAACAGAAGAATTTCTGCAGAAGAACGACCTTATTGTATATACAGAAGGTAGGGCTCAGAACAGACGCAACTACCGTGCTGACGGCAACGGAAGTCTGCGCAAAGGCAAAGTTTACGTGCTTATCAACGAGTATTCTGCATCGGCTGCCGAAATTCTTACAGGTGCCTTGCAGGACCAAGACCGTGCCACAGTCATAGGCCGGCGCTCCTTTGGTAAAGGACTCGTTCAACGCCCCATCGAGTTTGATGATGGCTCAATGATTCGTCTTACCATAGCCCACTACTACACACCATCAGGCAGATGTATTCAGAAGCCATATGCCAAAGGCGACCGCGAGGACTATGCCATGGACATAGAGAAGCGCTTTAAAAATGGCGAGTTATATTCGGCCGACTCTATCCACTTTGCCGACTCGCTGAAATACCAAACTCTGCGACGTCATCGCACAGTATATGGAGGTGGCGGCATCATGCCCGACGAGTTTGTACCATTAGACACCACACAGTTTACAAAGCTCCACCGACAGATTGTGGCACGCTCGCTCATCATCAACGCCACCTTGCGTTATGTAGACCAGCATCGTACAGAGCTCAAGAGTCGTTACACAAACTTTGACGACTACCTTGCCAACTACAAAGTGCCGCAGGCCATGATAGACAGTATCTTTGCCGAGGCGGAGCGCCTTAAGCTCAAGCCATGCACAAAGGAGGAACGCGACAAGACGCTGCCTATGCTTACCTTGCAGCTCAAGGCTTTGATAGCACGCGACATCTGGGATATGAACGAGTACTATCGAATCATGAACGAGAGCAACCGCATCGTGGCGAAGGCTGTAGAGATTGCCGGCAAGTAGAGCCACATCCATACCCAATACACCCTCCATATTATCCTTATAAATATCCTATTTAGCCCAAAGCGGAAACTTTTAACGTATAAATAGTTTCCGCTTTGGGCTTTTTTATATATCTTTGCACTTTTAGTAATGCAAACTTTAGGCTATCTATCTGATAGTAAGAAAGAAATAAGTGTTGTTTATAGGATAAACAATAAAGAATATGATGTATGTAAGTAGAAAATTGCGCTGGGTGGCATTGGCTGCCATGCTCGGTTTAAGTGTTCCCGTCATCGCCAACGGCGATGGCAAGTTTGTTCCTTTTAAATATGGCAATTTCGATACCTGGGTAACACGTCAGATACACGAGTCGGCTGTAATTGGAGGCAAGACCAAGACCCTTTACGAGATTGGTCCTAACCGTGCGCTCAAAGGCAACACACCATATACCAATCTTGGAGATTCGCCTTGGGGTACCAGCAATGTCATGGCAAAGGTCATGGGCATTGTGAAGACCAACAACTCGGTATACCGCGACAACCGCGGCTCGGGCCATTGTGTAAAGATGACTACCCATATCGAGACCTGCAAGGTGCTTGGTATGATGAATATCAAGGTGCTTGCGGCAGGCAGCATCTTCCTCGGCGACATGAAGGAACCTATAACCGGAACTAAGGAAGGACCCAAAGCCCTCAACTGGGGCATACCCTTCACGCATCATCCAAAGGCTCTGCGCTTCGACTATCGTGTGCAGGTGCCGGGCAACAAGAACCGTATACGACAGAACGGATTCTCCAAAGCTACCACAGTTGCAGGTCCCGACTACTGCATAGCCGTACTCTATCTGCAACGACGACACGAGGATGCAGCCGGCCACATAACGGCGCAACGTGTAGGCACCATGGTTGTAAAATATGGCGCATCTACCAACGGATGGGTTAATGGCGCCACCTACAAGATACATTACGGCAACATCACCCACCAACCATTCTACGATGCTGCGACAATGGGCTTGCGCTCTACCGACTATGCCCGCAACTCCAAGGGACAAAGCGTAATTGTGCACGAGACGGGATGGGCCTCAGCAGATGCCGTGCCTACACACATTCTATTGCAGTTCTCGTCAAGTCATGGCGGGGCCTATGTTGGGACAGTAGGAAATACGTTGTGGGTTGATAATGTAGGATTGGTTTATTAAAAAATAAACATTAAAAGCCATACAATACAGTTGATTTTAATAACTGAGTAATATAATATACAATATGAAACTTCGCCCCATACTACTTGTCGGCATGTTATTCGTCTTTCTACACATAAGCGCCGTAGAAAAAGCCGATACCATCAGACGCCACGGTTTTATAACCCGACTGCTCGACTACTTTAACGATGCCAACAAGGAGAAGAAGGACAAGCGGTTCGACTTCAGCATCATAGGCGGACCCCACTACAGCACCGACACCAAGCTCGGATTAGGCTTGGTGGCTGCCGGACTGTACCGTTCCGACCCCAACGACACCCTGCAGCCGCCCAGCAACGTGTCGCTCTTCGGCGATGTGTCGACAGTAGGCTTCTATATGCTTGGCGTGTCGGGCACGCATATCTTCCCCGGCGACCGCCAACGCATCGACTATACCACCTACTTCTACTCCTTTCCGTGCTACTATTGGGGCATGGGCTACGACATGGGCAACAACAACGACAACAAGAGTGAGATGAAGGACTGGCAGGCGCAGATGAAGGCGAGCTGGCTGTTTGCCACTGCCAACGACCTCTTTATCGGTCCAACCATTGCCTTCGACTATATACACGGCAGCCAGATAGAGCGTCCCGATCTGCTCAACGGGCAGCGCGCGACAACCTATAACATCGGCGCCGGATTTACATTGCTGTACGATACACGCGACAACCTTACTGCACCCAAGCGAGGTGTGTATCTGTCGCTGCAGCAATTATTTAGACCCCGATTTATGGGCAACAAGTATGCCTTCAGCACAACCGACCTGCACACAAGCGGATACGTACCCTTGTGGAAGGGAGCAACCCTTGCTGCCGACTTCCGCACGCTGCTCAACTTTGGCAATCCGTCGTGGGCAATGATGGCGTTGCTTGGCGACAGCTACTCGATGCGAGGCTACTACGAGGGCCGCTATCGCGACAAAAACAAAATTGAGACGCAGATAGAGCTGCGACAGCACGTGTGGCGACGCAACGGCATCGTGCTCTGGGCAGGAGCCGGAACCGTATTTCCCAAGTTCTCGGAGATGCGCATGAGCCACGTTCTGCCCAACTACGGACTGGGCTACCGCTGGGAATTCAAGAAGAACGTAAACGTACGCCTCGACTATGGATTCGGCAAAGCCGGACAGAGTAGCTTTATATTCAATATCAACGAGGCTTTCTGATATTATCAACGAGGCATTCTAATATTCTGGTAAACAAGCAGACGAGTGGACTCGTCAACAATTATAAGAATAAACTAACTTTATAAATATGGAACTAAACAAGAACCTAATCGTGGCAATGCTCGCGACGGGCATAAGTGCAAACACATTTGCAGCCAACGATTCTACAAACCCTGAATCTGTTGAAACACGCCGCGACACGCTCAAGCTTAGCGAGATTGTGGTAGTGGGTTACGGCAAGATGCGCCGCAAGGACATCACCAGTTCGATAACCACCATCCAGTCTTCAGACCTCAATCAGGGTGTCTACACCTCGCCGGCACAGCTGTTGCAGGGCAAGGTACCGGGTCTAACTGTATCGAATAGTGGCGACCCCAATGCCGCTCCAAGCATTACACTACGTGGCGCGTCTACCTTGCGTACCGGTGCAGCCATGGAGCCTTACTATATAGTCGACGGTGTTCCAGGCGTCGACCTCTCTCTTGTAGCTACCGACGACATCGAGTCGATAGACATTCTGCGTGATGCCACAGCCACAGCCATCTACGGTTCGAAGGCTGCCAACGGCGTTATAATCGTAACCACAAAGCACGGACATGCTGGCACAGCCCGTGTAACCTACAACGGCTACATGGCTGTAGAGTCGGTATCTAAGAACCTCGACCTTGCATCGGCTGCCGACCTGCGTGCCTATGCCGCAAACAACGGCTTTGAGCTTACCAACGATATGGGGGCCAACGTCGATTGGCAGAAGGAGGTACAGCGCACCGGTATTTCCCACAACCACAACCTTGCCGTGTCGGGTGGCAACGCCCGCTCGGGATATAACGTGTCGCTCAACTATCTCAACCACGAGGGTATAATACGCTCGTCAGAGATGGAGCGATTCGGAGCACGTGCTCTTGCCCACTCAAAGGTGCTTAAAGACCACTTGCAACTGTCGTTGGGTGTAAATGCAAGCCAGACAACAAAGAAGGGCATTGAGGCTCAGGAGCAAGGCATTAGCGTTACCGACGCTATGGTTTACTATTCGCCATGTCAGGCTGTACGCAACGACGACGGCACATGGACCGAATCTACAAGCACCACCCAATACTACAACCCGCTGTCGATGATAAACGAGGACACCCGACAAACCGTATACCGACGTATGCAACTCACGGGTAAGGCCGACCTCAACCTGCTTAAGGACCTTACATGGACCGCCCAGTACTCGTATATGTACGACCAGAATGTGCTCTCCGAATATCATTCTACAAAGTCGCAGATTGTTAAGAACAACGGCCAGGCAACACGCTCTACATACATGAACAACAAAGAGGTGTTTGAAACTTTTGCCAACTACAACCACAGTTTCCCTGGATACCACCGTGTGGGCGCCATGATAGGCTATTCGTGGGAGCAGACTAACCAGGACGACGGCTTCGGCTTGACGGTCAAGGATTTCTACAACGACGCCGTTAAGTACTACAACCTTTCGTATGCCAACAAGATTGACGGCATGGATGGTGTGGAGAGCGGAGCCGAATCTACCCTCCGTATGATTTCGTTCTATGGTCGTCTAAACTACTCTTATGCCTCACGCTATAACTTCCAAGCCACGCTGCGCCGTGACGGCTCATCAGCATTCGGCAAGAACAACCGCTGGGCTACATTCCCGTCGGTATCAGCAGCATGGCGTATAGGCGAGGAAGAGTTCATTCGCAACCTCGGCATCTTCTCCGACCTTAAGCTGCGTGTGGGCTATGGCGTATCGGGCAACTCGCTCGGCTTTGATGCCTACTCGGCACGACGTACCTACGGAGTGTCTGGATGGTTCCAGTATACCGATGAAAACGGCGTTACAACCGACAAGCACACGCTTGCCGCTACCAACAACGCCAACCCCGATCTGAAGTGGGAGCGTACCGGAATGTTCAACATCGGCGTAGACTTTGGTTTCTTCAACTCACGCCTTACGGGTACTATCGAGTATTACGACAAGCGCACATCCGACCTTATCTACTATTATCCCGTGTCGACCAACCGCTATCCCTATGGCACTATGACGGCCAATGTGGGCGACATCTCCAACCGAGGCATAGAGCTTACCATCAACGCCATACCCGTACAGAACGATGACTGGCAATGGACTACAACCCTCAACCTCTCGCACAACCGCAACCGTGTTGAGAAACTGTCTAACGCTGCCTTCTCGGTTAAGTACCAAGACCTTGGCTATCCTTGGATTGCTGGCAACACCAATGTGGCTGTACAGCGCCTTATGGAGGGCTGCCCGATAGGCCAGTTCTATACATACGAATTTGCCGGACACGACGAGAACGGCATCTCGCAATTCTGGGTACACGACCCCGCAACCGGCAAGCGTACTGGCGAGAAAACAATCAAGCCCGAAGATACCGACCGTACCAAGACGGGGTCGGCTCAGCCAAAGCTTACATTAGGTTGGACCAATAACCTATCGTACAAGAACTGGACACTCAACCTTTTCTTCCAGGGTATGTTCGGCAACAAGATATTCAACGCTCTGCGTGCCCAGTACAACAGCGTTACATTGATAAAACAAGGCAAGAACGTGCTACGCGAGGCTCTTACAAACCAAAACTACGGCGACGTAAACTCGCAGTCGCCCTCTGACCGCTATATCGAGAACGGCTCGTTTATGCGCCTTTCGTCTATGACTCTGAGTTACAACTTCGGCAAGCTTAAGGGTTGGGTAGACAATCTCTCTGTATATGCCACATGCAACAACGTGTTTACGCTTACCTCTTACAAGGGTGCCGACCCTGAGGTGTCGCTTGGCGGACTTACCCCAGGCATCGACTGGCGTAAGGATTACTATCCACACACACGCACATTCATGTTTGGCATGAAGGTTAGTTTCTAATAAAACCCTAAACAGATTAAAAGCAATGAATAAGTCAATAATATACGCGTTGGCATCATCGGCACTTGTGCTTGCCACAAGCTGTACCGACCTTGATGTAGACGTAAAGTCGAAATATACCGAATACCCCACCGAGTCGGAGATAGCGCTTGAGGCTAAGATGTCCGACGTCTACTATGCCTTCCGCACACAGCTTGGCAACAACTACAATCGCACGCAGACCTTTGCATCAGACGAGGCAGCAGGCATAAGCTTTGACGGCGACTACTACGACAGCGCCGAGAACGTAAACCCAACCTTGCACAACTTCAACCCCGAGAACAAGCCACTAAACTATTGGGCCGACCTTGCCTCGGGCATAACCAAGTGCAACCAGTTTATAGACGACCTTGCCGGCAACAACAGCAAGGCTATGCAGATAGCGCAGGCGCGCACCATGCGTGCCTTCTACCACTTCATTCTTATGGACAGCTTCGGCGACGTACCCGTGCTCGACCGTGTTCCCGACGATGGCGAGGCTGTAGAGCGTAAGCCACGTGCCGAGGTGGCTGCCTTCATAGAGAAGGAGCTTAAAGAGTGCTTGCCAATACTGTCCGACAAGAACAACGCTGCAACCTACGGCAAGCCTAACCGCTGGATGGCTGAGGCTCTGTTGGTGAAGCTATACATCAACTGGGGTGTGTACACCTGCGCCAATGTAGCCGACTATGATGCTGCTACTACCGTCAACGACAAGCTCGACGAGTGTGTGGCTATGTGCGACGACATCATCAAGAGCCATCTGTTTAATCTTGACGATGCCTACCGCAAGAAGTTCCTCTACAACAACGGAGTACACATCAAGGACTTTATCTATGCCATGCCATACGATAAGGTAAGCGCACAGGGACTGAAGTACGGCCAATATCGCACCTTCCGCAAGGTGGATGGCGGCGACTCTATGGGCTATCTTGGCGGCAAGATGAACAAGTCGTGTGCTGGTATATGTGCCATGAACGAAGAGTTTGCCAACCTCTTTACTCTACCCGGCGACGACCGCAACGACATAATCCTTGGTGCCACAACCGACGGCAAGGTGTTCATTCACGACGCCCTTACCGGCGATCCTACTGCCAATCCGTATATATACAAAGGCCAACAGCTTGTGCTCTCAAAGAAGATACAGCTTAAAGACGACAGCGAGACAGCCCGCCAACAGCTCGACTGCGGCGCAACACCTAAGGGTTGGAGCCAAGGTTACCGTTCGTTGAAGTTCTATCCCAACCCCAATGAGTATGCCGCATACGAGCGCAACCAGAGCAACGACGTGCCAATCTTCCGCTATGCCGACATCATCCTTACCAAGGCAGAGGCTCTGCTGCGTGGCGCACAGAAGACCAACGAGGACACACCACAGTCGCTTCTCAACCAGATACGCAGCTATGTACACGCTCCGCAGTTTATTGGCACACCTACATTACAGGACATCCTCGACGAGCGTGGCCGCGAGTTTGTAGACGAAAACTGGCGTCGCAACGACATGATACGTTTCGGAACATTCGAGAACGAGTACGGATTCCACCGCAAGGGATTCCCTGGCGCACGCTTCGACAAGTCGTGCCGCATCCTCCCCGTGCCTAAGGCTATAATGCAAGAGAATAAGAACTGGAAACAAAACGAAGGTTATTAACCCGCATCCCCATCCGCCTTTGTGCAGATGGGGATGTCTATTAAAGAATTTATGCGCAATCTGCTTTCACCCCGCTTCCTTTACTTCTACACCATCCTTGGACTGCTTGTGCCCAACGTAGCCCTTTGCTTTACCGAGCAAATGCCGTTGACGGCATGCGTAGCCAATGTGTTCCTGCCCTTGTTTGCCTATTCGTTGTTGATGTCTATGTCGGCAAAGATAGGACGTCAGGTATGGATACTCTTCTTGTTGGTGTTCTTCGCTGCCTTCCAGATGGTGCTGATATATCTGTATGGCAGCGGAGTGATAGCTGTGGATATGTTCCTCAACCTGCTCACCACCAATCCTGGTGAGGCAATGGAGCTGCTTGACAATCTTGTGCCGGCAGTAGCCGGAGTATTCATACTGTATCTACCGCTGCTCGTGATAGCCGCCATTCAGTGGACCAAACACATCATGTTGGACGATAAGTTCAGGCATACGGCACGCCGCCTGTCGCTTATAGGCATCCTCGTCTTTGCCACCATTACCAAGCTGTGCTACTACCAGTATCCTGAGGGCAATGAGAAGGAGGGCAAGTTTGAGTATCGTTTGTCGGACAATATGTACCCCGTCAACGTGTTCTACAACCTCGGTCTTGCCGTAAAGGAGAGTTGGCGGTCGGCACATTATCAGCAGAATGTGGCTGGATTCAGGTTTAATGCCCGTACAACACATGCCAAGGATTCTGCCGAGGTGTATGTGCTGGTAATAGGCGAAACTGCCCGCTCTGCCAATTTTCAGCTTTACGGATACCATCGCCCCACCAATCCGCAGCTGATGAAGACGCCTGGACTTATTGTGTTCAAGAACGTGAGGTCGCAGTCGAACACCACACACAAGAGTGTGCCAATGCTCCTATCTGCCGCCACAGCCGAGGACCACGACCGTCTGTACAGCGAGAAGGGATTGATAACCGCCTTCAGAGAGGCTGGGTTCCACACCGTATTCTTGTCTAATCAGCGCCGCAACCACTCGTATATCGACTTCCTTGGCAGCGAAGCCAACTATTGCCACTTTATACGCGACGACTATGCTGGCGATAATGAGGACGATAAATACAGCGACGAGCTGTTGCTGCCGTACGTACAACGAGTGCTGGGCGAGCGCCACAACAAGCTGCTCGTGGTGTTGCACACATACGGTTCCCACTTCAACTATCGCGACCGATATGCCCAAAGCAATGCCCGCTTTCTGCCCGACACACCTACAGAGGCAAAGGCAAAGAACCGACCGCAGCTACTCAACGCTTACGACAACACCATATTGCAGACCGACCGCATACTTGCCAAGCTTATAGGCATGCTTCGCAAGCAGGGTTGTGCCTCTACCTTGATGTACACATCCGATCACGGCGAGAACATCTTTGACGACCACCGCCGCTTGTTCCTACATGCCTCGCCACGTCCGTCGCAATACGACACCGACGTGCCGCTGATTGTGTGGACATCAAAGACGTATGCCACGCAGCACCCTATAGAGTTTAGGGCCATGCTTGCCAACCGAAAGAAGGGTGTACAGAGCAATGCCTCCGTATTCCCAACGATGCTTGGTTTGGCAGGTATTGAGACCCGTGCACGTGTCGACAGCCTCTCGCTCACCAACCCACGTTATCGTCTTGGCACACGCCATTACCTCAACGACCATAACCATGCTGTGCCCTTGGTGATGTATGGCATCAAGTAGAAAGGCTGTACCTCTACAAATAATATTCTTTTTGGGGCATGATGTTCCAGTTATTCCAGTTCTTCCAGTTATTCCAAATAGAGTATCCACATGTAACACCCTTTTCTATAGACTATATAATTAATTGATTATTAAGTAGTTATATATATAAAGAAAGAGGATTGGAATGTAGAAAACAATAATTGGAATAACTGGAATTGGAATACGCCACCTTTATCTAAATGGCTAATTATCAACAACTTACAGTTACAATGATTACAGAATACATATATAATATCAGTCAAAAACACATCTATAAAGACGCAAAAAGCCGCAAAATTCACATAAAACGTGCTTGATTTTGCTCTCGTAAGCATAAAAAGGCATTAGTAAAACCATTATACTTTAACTTTACTTATACTTGACGCACACGTTAGTAGCGCAAAATAGAAGCTTCTCTATCAGATTTGAAAGGAAACTGGCAGACAACGAGCTGATTTAAACAACAGAAAGCCTAAAAATCGATTGCTCGAATAGACTAATTGGAACAATCGAAAGGCATCACAAGAGATTATATAGTAGCGGAGGTCTCCGGCCTCCGCAGCAATCAATGATACAAACTTTATTATTAGTAATGATGATGATTTGTATTCGACTTGGTGCTGCGGAGGCCGGAGACCTCCGCTACTTAT
>ERZ1035006.912-NODE-912-length-21524-cov-51.924729_pt1 | contig 21524 bp, 20 predicted proteins | sample MGYA00520694_ERZ1035006 | MGnify/ENA primary metagenome ERZ1035006 (study PRJEB33766, sample SAMN09781746) | gut metagenome | biome: gut microbiome | host: Homo sapiens | place: Madagascar | study: EMG produced TPA metagenomics assembly of the PRJNA485056 data... | reverse complement strand
GAGTGAACCGCGTATTCTATGATCTCACGAGTAAGCCACCAGGAACGATTGAGTTTGAATAACGGATTAAAATGCCGAAAGCCTGTATTTATGCGGGCTTCCGGCATTTGTTTTATCAAATGGCTCTAGTTTGGCTCTATTTGTGGGGAGAGTAATTGATGCAAATGTAATTATTCAGAAGAATGAAAAGGAAAAAATGATATGAAGAAATGCAAACTTCTTTTATTTGATTTAGACGGAACTTTATTACAGAGTGACAAAACAATATCAACCAGAACATTATCAGCTCTAAAAAAATGCAGGGGAAATGATATATTGATAGGTGTTTCCACCTCCAGAAGTGAGCAAAACTATTTGGTATTTTTAAATGAATTGATGCCCGATATTTTAATATCGAGTGGAGGTGCATTAGTAAAATACAAAACAGAATATATTTATAGGGCAGAATTTTCCGAAGAAGAAACGAATGTGATGATTGACATGGCAAGAAATATTTGTGGAAATGATTGCGAAATTACGATAGACACAATAGATGCACATTATTGGAATTATAAAATAGATCCTAAGAAGTTAGATAAGAGTTGGGGAGATAGTATTTATACAGATTTTTCAGATTTTAACGAATGTTCATTAAAAATGTGTGTTGAGATATTTAATCAAGATAAGGCAGATAAGCTGACTCGAAGTCTCTCTGATTGTGATTGTATTCGTTTCTCTGATGGATTTTGGTACAAGTTTACAAAAAAGAATGTGGCGAAAGAAAACGCAATTATGAAGATTACGGAAGTATGTGGATTTAGTACAGATTCAATTATTGCATTTGGAGATGATTATGCAGATATCGGAATGCTTGAATTATGTGGAACAGGTGTTGCAATGGGGAATGCGATTGATGAGGTAAAAGAGAGAGCTGATATTGTAATTGGTTCAAATGATGAAGATGGTATTGCGGGTTTTATTGAAAATGAAATATTATAGATATGTACATGGAGAGGAAATATGGTGGAAGTAAAATTTTATGATACGGTTAATGATGAACTATTGAAATTTGCAGTGATTATCTCACAGAGTAACGGCAAGTGGGTATTTTGCAAGCATAAAGAAAGAGATACATATGAAGTGCCGGGAGGGCATAGAGAAGATGGTGAGGATATTCTTGAAACAGCCAAACGAGAACTATATGAAGAAACAGGAGCAATAACTTTTGATATTACTCCAATTTGTATATATTCTGTGACTGCACCAGATAATTTCGATGGAATGGAGACTTTTGGAAAATTATTCTTCTCAGATATATATACATTTGAAAAAGAGCTTCACAGTGAAATTGAAAAAATAGCAATTATGGATGAACTACCGATTAATTGGACTTATCCGGAAATTCAACCCAAACTGCTGGAAGAAGCAAGGAAAAGAGGATTTCTGCCCAAGAAGGAAGAAATAAAATGGCTGTTTTTTGATGTTGGCTCGACGTTGGTTGATGAAAGCAAAGTTTATGAAGACAGGATGAAAAGGATAGCGGATTTATCAGGTTTAACTTACGAGCAAATTAATAAATATGCCATGTCGTTTTATAAAGAAAACAAAAAAGGAGACTTAGAGGTAGCAAGGCAATTGGGCGTGAAACTACCTAAATGGGAATCGCAATACGAAAGGCTGTATACAGATACCAAAGATTGTCTGAAAAAGTTAAGTAGAATTTATAAAATTGGTGTAATTGCAAACCAATCACTAGGAACTTCTGAGAGATTAGAAAATCTTGGAGTACGAAAATATCTTGATTTGATCATCGCATCAGCAGAAGAAGGTGTTTCAAAACCAGATAGGCGAATATTTGAAATTGCATTGGAAAGAAGCCGTTGCAGACCAGAGAATGCAGTTATGATTGGTGACCGTATTGATAATGATATTGTACCTGCAAAACAGTTGGGTATGAAAACTATATGGGTAAAACAGGGATTTGGAAGTTTGTGGAATATAACAGATGAGAGTGAAAAAGCTGATATTGAAATTAATAACTTATCTGATATATTAAAATATTTATAGGGAATGAGTCTATGAAATAAGATTCAAATTACAATTGTTCTTGCAGAACATATGATATATATGCTAGGGTACTCTTTAAGAAAAGTATCCATGACAGGGCGTTAAGCATCTGGGGGCACTTGCTTAGTACCGATGACGGCTTATGATCAGGCAGTTGCAGATGGACTTACTGTTTCCATTAAGTATCATCCGCGTATTGCAAAGGTATTGCTTGATAATAAAAAAGTAAAAGAAATTGAGAATTATTATAAAAAATGTGCTGATGATGGTGCAACATATGAGGATATCGAAGCAAGTAAGAAAGCAATGAGCTCTATGGAAATAATTCTTGGTGAGCCTTCCAGACTTGAGCGTCTTGCTACAGATATCCACAACCATTATGTTGCGTCTTGTGCAGGTGATCCGGATAGAATACAAAAAGCAATGGTTGTATGTTCTAATAGAAAGATTGCTTATGCATTATTACAGAAGTTTAAGGATAAATACCCAGAATGGTTTGAGGAAAAGAAATCACCGGATGGGGTTTCTGTAACAGAAGAGGAACTGAAAGAATTGAAACCGATGCCATTTATGGCAATGGTATCTAGTGTCGGCAGTAATGATGAAAAAGATATGTATGATTATCTTGGCGGAGTTAAAAATGATAAGCGTTCAGAAGAATTGGATGCTGCTTTTAAACAGGAAAAATCAAATTTCAGTATTGTCATTGTTGTAGATATGTGGATTACGGGCTTTGATGTTCCTTGCCTTACATATTTATATAATGATAAACCTCTCAAAAAGCATTTGCTGATACAGACAATAAGCCGTGTAAACAGAAAATATCCGAGGAAAGAATATGGTATGGTTATCGACTATATTGGTATTCGCGACAATATGCGTGAAGCCATGAAGGTATATGGAGGAGATACATCTGTTGCACCGACATCCGATGATGTTGAGCAGGCTACATCAGTGTTTAGAGAAGAACTAGAAGTGTTGAAAAACATGTTCACAGGTTATGATTTATCACCATTTTTAAATCCGGAATGTGATCCTATAGAACGATATAGACTTCTTGCAAAAGCAGCAGAATATGTATTTGTATCAACAGAAGAATTACAGTCGGAAGGAAATAATGGTGTTCAGAAAGTTTCCTTCAAAACCTATTTTTTAAAGACAGTAAAACGAATGAGGGCAGCTTTTGATATTTGTCAGCCTTCCGGTTATCTTGGAGAAGAAGAATCTGCACTTGCACAATGCTTTATGGCTATAGCTGGTTTTGTTCGTAAAATGAGTGGAACAAGTGAAGTGGATACAGATACCATGAATCGTGCAGTTTCCAAAATGGTTGTAGAAGCATTGAAATACAATCAGGTGGAAAGTGTTCTTGAAAGTGGAGAGGAAGAAGATATTTTTTCTCCGGAATATTTTGAAAAATTATCTGATGTCAAAATGCCGGCAACTAAATTGGAACTTCTTGTCAAAATGCTTCGTAAACAGATTAAGGAATACGGAAAAGTCAATCAGTTAGCTGCAAAATCATTTCAGGAAATGTTGGAAAAGACGATTGCAGAATATCATGAAAGACGTAAACATCTTACAGCGGAAGAAGCTGGAGAAACACAGGAAAAGGCATCAGAGGATATTATTAGGATTGCCACGGAACAGGCTTTAGCAATTCTTCGTCAAATGAACGAAAACAGAGAAAGTTTTCGTAAAATCGGTTTAACCTTCGAAGAAAAAGCATTCTATGATATTTTGATTTCACTTCGAGACCAATATAACTTTGAATATGGAACAGATAAAGAAGTTGATGGTGTTGTAGTAAATGATAAATGTAAAGCATTAGCTAAGAAGATAAAAGATATTATTGATACAAAATCCTCATTTGCAGATTGGCTCAATAATCAGAATGTTCGGAATGATTTAAAATTTGAAATAAAGATATGTCTGGTTAAGAATGGTTATCCGCCTCAGTATAGTCCGGAAGTATTCAACAAAGTTATGGAACAGGTGGAGAATTTTGAAGAGTATTCCGTAACAGAAGATATAGGAAATGAAGCAGCTAAGACTGCAAAGATTTATCAATATGAGCCAGAGTATAATGTGATGAAGGTGGCGGAAGATTCGGCACATTATGGTGATTCAAAAAATAATCAGTAGGGGAGGCACTGAAGATGAAGTACATTTTTTTCTATGATGAAACAGAGCATAGTAGAAAGATTAATTATGAAACTGTTACTGCGAATAATTACTATGATAATTTCATAACTGGAATTGTAGGGTGGAAAGCAGAAGAAGATGAATGTATTTCTGACAGATACCTTGCTTTTGAATCGAAGTATGCTTATAGAAAAAAAGACGGAGAATTAAAGAGCCAGACCATGAAAGCAAAAGATTTTAGGCTTGGGTTTGCTTCTCTTAATAATCATACGATTGAGTTTTATGAAGACCTTGTATCATTATTTGATGAGAAAATAATTATTTATTTCTCTGTGTTTAGCAAAATAGAGTATGTTATTAGCCAGTTGTTTGTAAATTATCATAGTTCTATGTTTGTTGATGTTGATTACATGAAATACTCAATAATTAAGGCTATCAATGTATATCGACCACAAAATGTGATAGAAGCAATTTATAAAGAACCACAAATATTTGTTAAAGAACTACGGTCTTTTTTAGAAGATAGGATTATTAAAAATCAAGCGAATACTACTTTGAAAGAGCATGAGAATCAAGCATTTGAGGAAATACATATACTCCTTGAGGACACAGAGGTACCCGAAACATTAGATTGGTCCTATTTTGCACCTTTTGATGGATTTAAGAAGTTATTGACAGAGATGAATATTTATGAATATCAGTTGATGATTGACCGAGAAGGGAAAGAATCTCATACATTGAATTCTGCAATAGATGTAGGTCTTGAAAATGTCACCGAAGAAGATTCTAAGGATTATGTTGGAATCAGAATGGCTGATTTGCTTGTTGGATTAATATCTCGATTGATGCAATCATTGAAGATATCATTAACCGGAAATTATAAAGAAGGGGAAATTAAGAAGACTCTTTTGGATTCTGGTTGGTTTGCATTGAATCAAAGACAGCTTGATTTGTATAAAAAATTATATCGGGTAATTTGTGAGAATAATGACTATTGGTACAAATCTTTTTCTGGAATTTATTCGGATGATTTGGTGGCTTTTGTAGCACTTCTTCAATTTGTGAATCATTTTTCAGATGCAGATGAGATTCGTAATAGTAAGATAGAAATGCAACCAGAATATTATAATGCTTTTGTCTGCGAGAGCTTGAACGAACGTTATAAAATAATGAGGAACAAATTACCGATTGATCCTATAGTAGAAGATGGCAAAGATTATTTTTATAATCAAAGAGGTGCAAAGGTTTATAAGGATATTAACAAGCAACCTATGTTGCCATTACATAGTGGACAGAATGAGTTTTATGTTCTTTCAGTTGGATTTTCACAGAATGGAACTCCATTAGTAACAATCTCTGAAAATGATAAGCCGATATGTTATAGGTTGCCGGAGGATTATGGAGAATGGGCAATGAATGTAGTTGGAATGGCTAATATGGGTGAAAGATTATTCCCATCTAAAGTAGTGTTTTCGTTAATTGACGGAAGGTATTGGGTTGATATTTTATAACTTTTAGGGAGTTCAGTAATTTATATTTATAGTATTAAAAAGTAGGTGAATAGATGGAAAAAATTTTTTCGTATAATGTAGATATAGACAAAACAGCATATATGAATTGGAGAACCAGACAGCATCAACCCATTCATGATATGACGATTATTGCTGATGGATACATGAAGGCAGCGATAATGCTTGCACAAGATTGTTTGCAGGATAATGGAGATAAAAAGGCGGATATTGTAGTTTTCCCAATGCTGTTTTCGGCAAACCATGCAATAGAGTTGTATCTAAAATCTATAAACTGGTCTTTGAATATGTTGCTTAATGAGAAAGAGTCCTTTTGCGGAGGGCACGATATCAGGCAGATATGGCATACAGTAAAAAAACGTATGATAAGTTTTGAATCCGATAAAGACCAAAGAAAACAATTTAAGGAAATGACAAAAGAACTCGACGACTATATTTTAGAATTATATGACAAAATAGATAAAGACCATAATGCTAATGCAAAGATGAAAAATATGGATTTTTCACGGTATCCGTTTAATACGGATGACGAATATCATTTTTATATTGAGAACTATGGAAATGAGGTTGTAGATTTGGAACTGTTTGTGGAGGTATTCAAAAAAATAGGTGATAACTTAAATTGTATTGCTGGATATTATGAAGAAATGGCAACGTTTGTTCCTGATTATGATTGAGAGAAGGAGTACACCGAATGATAGATATATATACAGAAAAAAAAGATTCTAAAGACTGGATTCTTCAAAACGACTTGTATTTCAATTTAAATACAAGTAATGAAGAAATGTCCTCAAATGAAGTAAATCTCATTCAGCAAGTAGATGAGGCGAAGTTGACACCAGATAAGCATATTGAAACAAAATATGGTTTAGGTACAATCCGTAATTTGTCATCTGGCTGCAAGACATTACTTAATATTGTAAAGCATCCTGATAAGGTGGTGAATGTAGAAGAATGTGGTCCGAATGTGCTTAAAATAATTTTTACTATGGATAATATAAAGATTTATATGTCCAGACCATCGCTTTTTGATCTCCCGGATGATGTGCAAATCAGATTCAATGATTCTGATATAGTGACCGGAGGGAGAGGATATAATGCCTGGTGGGGCAAGGAGTATGAAAGGAGAGAAGCAGATGATTTATAAGAATATTACATTTAAAGCAGATCCATTTTCATACAATCTGGAATTTGACGATAGAATAACTCTTGTTGGCGGAGATAGCGGTACCGGTAAAACTGTGCTTTATGAAATGTTAGAAGATTTACGATTAACTGATGAGTACAAAGCTATAAAATTGTTTAATTATAAATCAGATAATTTCTCAGAATCGATTGAACAGTGCAGAGATAGTTTTATTGTAGTCGATAATGCAGATAATTTGATTAATGATGAGGTCAGACGTTTTATTAATTTTGAGCCGTCGAATCAATATATGCTTTTCCTACGAAATTGCGACGGACTAAATGTATCTGATAAGAGCTTTAAGGTGTTGAAGTTTGACAATAATAGGATAACACTGGAAGAGGAGTTGTGATATGAAGTATTTATGGACAGAAGATACCGGCGCAGGACTTCACTTCTGGGAATTGGTTAATCAACTTTTCTTTGATGATGCATTTGTAATCGAAAGCAAGGGAAGCAATCAAGGCTTATTGGATGCGTTGTCAGATATTGACATAAAAGAGGACGATAAGTATTATATTGCATTTGATTATGTGGTTGATAATCAGGATATTCGTAACAAGTATCGTATGTTGAAATCAATAGCAGATAAGGCAGAAGGGAAGATTATAATTTTGGATATGATTTGTTATGAATACCTGATCCTTGCTTTTGATAAGCTTGTGGCATGGACAGGCACTGGAAAGATAGATAAAATCAAGATTCGTGAAGAGGTTTTATCAGCAATAGAGAATCATAGAATCAACTTGTCAAAGATTGATGATGAGAAGACATTACAGTACTTGGCAGGTTTTAAGAGATACTCTACAGAGCGTGTGATGAAATCATTGGTGGGTGAATTTACACAAAACGAGAAGTGGTCCGTTAAGGGGGGACTTATGGGCGAGTGTTGGTATAAGGATTGCTGTGTGTCGGAACATCCGGATAATCTGAGGTGTGGTAAGCCGGAGATTGAGGATGGGAATGAGAAGATGAGGATGTTGATACAGTCGGAGGAAGTGCAGAAAATTTTATCCACTATTATAGTATAAAACCGAGCACATATTGTGAAATTATTAAGAAAAAACCTCAGTGATTACTTGAATTGGGTGTATAAATAAAGGATTTTCGCTTATGAAAGAAAAAATAAAAGATACTATAGTCGATTTATTATTAGATGGTGTTAAAGAAAAATTAGATAGTGTTAAGGAAAATTATAAATGGCAAAAGCTATTTGTTTCAACAGGGGATTTTTTTGTGAATAATCCGGATGTTTTGGTGAAATTTGAAGATGATTTATATTCCGTATTTTCAAAGGATAATCTAATTAGGATAGCGAAAAGATTAAAAGATAAGAATGGATATGATTTTTCGCAATTACTTCATAATGAGTTATATGATTTGATGGTGAGTTATGAAATTCCGATAATGGAGACAGAAACGTATATTCATCACTTTATGCAGGTTATAATAACTTATTTAGAAGAAAATGATTCGGATAAAGCATTGGAAATGTTTTTGGGTGATATGAGAAAGGAAATCGGAACTTATTTTGCTGCATTAGAATCAAAATTAGAATTAGTTTTAAATCAAATCTCAAATTTAAATAAAGAGAAAATAACTACCTATTCAATAGCGGATATTGATGCGCAGATTAGGAGAGAAACAAAATATAAAGGAATGGGACTTGATTTTTTCAAACTTGATGATGAACAATTTGAATTAAAATTCCAAAATTCTCTAAATGATACAAAGATATATGTTGTTGGAAAATCGAGAGAAGAGACAACTTATAGAATTTTAAATGAATTAAAAAATAAGAATTCGAAAAGAATCACATTGGTGGTTAAGTCGGAGAAAGAGTGGAATAAATTACAACATTCAAATTTGTCAGGGAATATTTTAGTGCCGTTTTTTTATGCAGATAGGATAGTGGTAATTCCTAATAATACCAATATTTTTATATATGGTGAAGATGAACCTTGCTATACACAAAATAAATTGATTCTGAGAAAAAGAACAAAAAGAAATATTATAGATTCATTAGAAGAACTTGGTATAGATGCAAATGAAGCCTATAAGATGGTGGATAATACCCATGGATTATATGTGCCATTAAAGAAAAAGCTTTTTGATGGTGCGATGTATGATAAGCCAGATTGGGTAGAAGGCCATTCAGATGTGGTTATAGCTGCTCTTTTATGTGGTCAATGGACTGAAGCAACTGGAGATGTATTGGTTTTCGAAGAATTGTCTGGAAAAGCATACAGTGACTGCAAAAAAGAATTGGGAAAGTATTTACATAGAGAAAATCCATACATAGTATCGAATAATAGCTGTAGAGGGAGCAATATGCAACTTGCTAGTGTAGAAGATGCATGGGAAGAGTTGGATCTTTATATAAATGATGAGATGTGGGATAAATTTATAAGTCTATTTTATGAGGTTTTGATAGAATCAGAGCCTATTTTTGAGTACCCTTTTGAAAAGCATTTTGAGGCGAGTATTTACGCAAAGAAACCAGAGTGGTCTCCAACGTTAAAAAAGGGGATGATAAGAACTCTTATTATGCGTGCGTATTATAGAGGGCATGAAGAAAATCAAAAGCAAATTGATAATATAGTAGCAAAAGTTTTGGATACTATTACCAGTAAAGAAAGATGGGGATATATTTCACAATATTTGCCAGAGTTGTGCGAAGCTTCACCGGAAAGTGTTTTAAGAAAACTAGAATCTGAAATAGAGGTATCCCAAGGCTTAATCGACTTGTTTGCAGAAAAAGGTGGAGACTTTATGACAAGTCGACATTACTATACTAATGTTTTATGGGCCGTAGAACAACTAATTCAGCAAAAGAAATATGTTGCAAGAGCTTTGGAGTGGTTATGGGAGATTGACTCACATAATATTAAATTTAGTATAAGTAATAGCCCTAAAGGTGTGTTAGATGTGGTCTTTTGTGCTTGGATTAATGAGAGTGCATTGACGGTTGAACAGAAAATTGAGTTAGCAAGGAGTGCAATTGAACGATATCCAAATGCTTGGGATGTTATTGCATCTAAATTGCCACATGGTACAAGTTCAATATGTTCAACATTGAATACACCTAAATACAGAAGAATAGATGAACCAGAAGAATTATACGTACATGAAGTAAATAAAACATATATTGAATATCTGAGAATGTGCATTGATAGAGCATACACGGGCGCTGACAGATGGATTAAAATACTTCAGCATGTAAAGTCTTATGATATAAATATTCAAAAAGAAGTATTTGAAAAATTAGTGTTTATTTGTAAAAAAATGAGTGACGAGGAAAAAATCAGGATAAAAAATGAAATAAGATATGAGATATTTAGACACAGATATTTTGAAGATGCAGATTGGAGTATGCCACAAGAAGTATTGCGTGAATATGAATGTGTAATGAATAAAATAGTTGTAGGTGAAAAGATTTATGACTATTTGTATATTTTTTCGCATGTATATGATTTTCCGTTGCTTAATCCTATTCCATATTCTAAAGAAGAAAACACAGAAATACATAATCAAAATTATATATTAAGAGAGGAAGAGATTAATGCAAGAATCAAGAAATTTAAGGAGAAAGGATATTCAATAGATAGATTAATTCAATTGGCTGTGAAGGAAAAATATGACGTAGTAGGTGAAGTTCTGGCACAGTTTTATTGTGAGGGGTTGTTTGATGAGAAAGTATTTTGCTCTTTAATGGAAAATGATAAAGAAGGAAAATATGTTTATGACTATGTAAGCTGTCTATATAGAAAAGGAATTATAGATTTAAGCGAGGTTATAGAAAAGGTTAAAAGTATATCTGATAATAAAAATCTTCTAACAAACTTGATTTCATTAGAATTTGTAGAGAATTATGAAAATGCTCTTATTGTAAAGGAAAATGAAGATATCAAGAAGATGTATTGGAGCAGAAATGTACGATTAAGGATATCAGATAAAGCGGAGCATAGAGTGTTTATATGGGCGATAAATGAGTGTAAAAAATATGGTTCATTCAATACATATTTAGAATTGCTATATGATATAAAAGATAAAATTTCTGTTCAAGAATTATATAAAGCTACACTTGAAATATCTGATATAAAAAGTGATGTTGCTAGTTCTATGACTGATTATTACCTTAAGGAAATATTTAATATTCTTCAACAAACTTTTATAGATGATGATGAAAAATGTGCAGAATTAGCAACATTAGAGTGGATGTGCAGAAATGTGCTTGAATGGGAGCATATGAAATGTATGCAAAAGATTATGAAGGATGATCCGACCTTCTATGCGTTATTAGTTAGTATTATATATAAGACGGATGACAATGAAAACATTGACGAAGAAAAGAGAAAATTGGCCAATAAGGTTTATTCGGGTTTTGATAAAGCAAAGTTTTGCCCAACAGAAAAGGATGGGGAAGTCATATATGAAAATCTGAAAAAGTGGATAGAGAAGTTTAAAGAGCTACTGATTAACCAGAAGCAAGAAAGACTATTCGGGAATTTGGTCGGTCGTCTATTAGCATATTCACCAATTGGCGAGGATGGTTATAGTCCGTGTGAAGCTGTGCGTATGGTTATAGAAGAATATTATACAGATTCGTTAAAAACCGCCTATGTGGTGGCAGAAGAGAACAAACGCGGAGTGCATACGGTTGATGCTGGTAAATCTGAGCTTATATTACATCAAAGATATCAAAAGAATGCGGAAGCATTACAAGAACGTTATCCTTATACCGCAGATATATATTTTGCAATTAGCGATAATTATAAACGCGAAGCTGAATATGAAAGAAAGCGTGCAGAAGATGAATGGTAGGAAAAAATATATAGGTGAATTGTATGGCTTCTATAGAAAGAATAGGTCTATTGGAAAAGGCGGCAATGGAGCTGTGTATGAAGTCGAACTTCTATCCGGTAATGGATTGAATTTTCCTGTGGTGGCTAAATTTTTTGAATATGAAGGTCCAGATAAAGAAAAAAGATATAAGAGGTTTAAGAACGAGATAATTGCTTTAAATGAGTTGAAGGATATTGATGGCATAATGCAGGTGCTCGATAAGAAATGTCCTGAAGATATACCTCGAACTATGGATGAAGCATGGTATCTGATGCCTAAAGCTAAACCATATAAGCTTACGCGCACATCTAATTTATATCTTAAAATAGTAGATATGCTTCAGTTGGCACGAATTATACAATGCATCCACGAGAGGAAAGGAGCACATCGAGATATTAAGCCGGAAAATATTTTGATATTAGATGAACGATTAGTTTTTTCCGATTTTGGTTTGTATTGGGGAAAAGAAGAGGAACGGCTTACAGAATTTAATGAGCGAATAGGACCATATAAAATAATGCCACCAGAATTAGAGAATGTGCAAACTGATTTGGACTTAGATTTTAGACCTTCGGATGTATATTTATTTGCTAAGGTATTATGGATGACATTGAAGGGTGATAATATTGGTTTTCGGGGACAATACCAACGAGGAGATGTTCAGATTTTTCTAAATAAAGAGAATTTTGGTGATGTAATTACACTAGAGCCAATACATAAATTAATAGAGCAGGCTACTTTTGAAGATATGAACAAAAGAATATCGATTCACCAATGTATTGATTATTTGGAATTGCAACTTAATTTATTGAACGAGAGGGAACGCGAACTGCTTTCTGATGAGTTAGTTAGTCAGTTGCTTTATGATGAACATAGTAAAATGGTTATTGAACGTGCCAAGCCGGATGAGTTGATATATGAAGATGAAGGTACTATTTTTAGTATGTTAAGAGGTGTCATTCCGATATCCACAATCATGGTCAAATCACTTAATGATGAGCAAAAGGCAAAGCAGATTCAGCTGACGGATTTTCAGGTTGGCTCAGGTGGCATATGCAAGATGCTTTATTTTAATAATGGAATTAAAGTCAAAGAATATATAATGGAAATAAATAAAATGACTTATTCTCATTTAAATTTAGATATTGTACTTGAGTTAAATGATATTGATGCAGTTGATAAAGAATATGTTGCATATTCAGAAACAGTGCACGGATTTGGAAATGTATATCCTAAGATACTTTTTTCTTCAAATGAAAAGATTATTATAAAGAGAAAGGAATAAGAAATGACTGAATATATTATTGCCATTATAACAGCGATTACTTCGTTTATAGGTGCATATGTTGCATCATCATTAGCAATGAAAAATATAAAGCAAGAACAATATTTTGCAGAGAAAAAAAGGATATATTATGAGTTGGTAACCATATTACCTGATGTTGAAAAATTTTCGGCTCAATCAGACTATATGGATGGAACGGAAGGAAATTGTGGTGCTGAAAATAAAATTTCTATTATGAAAATACAGTTGGAGGATGCAGAAAGTAGGAAGCAAAAATTAATAGGGCAAGCCGGTGTTACCAAAGAACGTATGTATGATATTGATACAGAGATTAGTAATCTAAAATATAAGATAGAAAAACATGAAGAATACCTAACTCAAATGCGAGAGCTTAAAGATAAAATCTATAAATTTGAGTTGGCGGGGAATAGAAATTTGTTGCGTATTTTTGCATCTACGAATGTATGGAGCAGCTATGTAAGATTTAATGTTGCTTTAGACAATGAATATTTATGTAACATTGGAGTGAAAAAAGAGGATATTATTTATCATATTAATGACTTGATTGCATATATGAGAATGGATTTGTCAGGTGGGTGCAAATAGAAAATAAGAGAAGATGTCTGTTAAGGCTGCATGAGCACATAGTATCCACCTGAACTTATCCTTTCTCGTGGTACTAATATTTCAAAATCTCACACCCGAAAGCCGGTGGAACCGAAAATAGATTTTGTCAGTTAAAAAGTTTTTCTTGCAAAACGACATATTCGATTCTATAATTTAGTTATGGATATGCAAGCCAACCGCAGATGATTCTGTCAGTAGTATTTACTGGCTTGAAATCCAATGGAACCATATACAATGATGTAAAAATGCACTGGTACTGGAATGGTACTAAAAGCAGACAGAACGATATTGAATAGGAATAAAACGTGCATATTTTAATACGGATATGTATAGAAAATGAACGAAAAATAATATCTTGCACATCAAACTTTGCGAGTTTGAATAAAGTAAAAACAGCGGGAAGTCTTGAAAATCAAGGCTTCCTGTTTTCTTCGTCTACAAAATGTCGCTAAAAAGTGACGAAAAGTTATAAACTGAGTATGGTAAGTCTGAAGGTAAGGCTTTTCGGAGATCTGTTTATATTATATAATAATTGGCAGAGTGTACAGTGTGTATAAAGGAGCAGAACTAAATGAAAATTAAATGTGTTAATTCACATTTGTTCCAATAATGTATTTACAAGCGGCAATCGAGAATGTAGAGAAGATGTTACAATCAACATTCTTTGATATTCCCAATGATCAAAAATAAGAGGTAAAAAATGAGTAGTGTTGCAAGGCCAATTATTAAGCAAATTAAAGATAGTCGTGACGCTTTAGATTTCTTTGAGAAAGTATCGCTGCCTAAGGAAGATGAGAAAACGCAAGACATTATAATGAATTTTCCAACGGTTTATATTCATAATTGGCAGGAATCTGGAGATTTTGAAGTATATGTAGGTGAGTCGAATGATATTTTCAAAAGAACGCGCCAACATTATGATGCAGCTTCGGACAAGTCCAGATGGCAAAGTAAATTGTTAGAAAAAGATGCAAGCCTTTTTATAATAGGACATGAGCATTTTAATAAATCTTTAACTCTTGACATAGAGAACCGATTAATGCATTACATGATGAGCGTAGATCGTGTGAAGCATGTGTATAATTTGAGAGATAATCCTCAGACAAGTTATTATCCAATGGAGGAATTGGATGATATATTTGGTAAAATTTGGGGCGGACTTCGAAAAGAAAATAAGGAGTTATTTCCGTCGGAAAGTGCAATAAAAGATTCTGCAATATACAAAGCGTCACCACTACATAAACTTACGAAGGAGCAGGAAAAAGCAAGAGATCTGATCATTCATAAAGTTTCAAATGCACTGAAAAACAACGAAACGAGACAACTTATTTTTATTGATGGAGAAGCCGGAACGGGAAAGACAGTTTTAAATAGCAGTACATTTTATGAACTGTATTGTCAGGCTGAAGAAAATAATAGAAATTTAAAATGCTTTTTGCTGGTTAATCATGATGAACAGATTACGGTATATGAGCAGATAGCGGAAAAGCTTGGCTTGATTGAAAAATATGGACAAGTTGTAGGCAAACCCACGACTTTTATTAATAATCATTCAAAGGATGAACCGGTTGATGTTGCATTTGTGGATGAAGCTCATTTACTTCTTACACAAGGAAAACAATCGTATCGTGGTAAGAATCAATTGAATGATATTATGGATCGGGCTCGTGTGACGGTGGTCATGTTTGATGAAAATCAGATACTCACAACGGAGCAGTTTTGGGAGGCACAGATTCTTGAACAATATAGGAATCAGGCCAAACTGGAAGAGAATCATATAGTTTTGAAAAAGCAGCTTCGTATGCAGGCTGATCCGGCAACGATGGATTGGATTGATTCTTTCACAAAGGAAAGACGAGTAAAGAAAATTCCAAATACATTCGGTGGATATGCGATTAAAATTTTTGCCAATCCAGAATTACTTGATTTAGAAATTCAGAGACGAGCACAAGAAAGTGATTCGGCTTTATCAAGAGTAATTGCCACATATGATTGGCAATATAGTTCTAACCATAAGATGGAAGATCAAGTAATGAAGTATTGGGAAGTATTAATCGGAAAATGGCATAAACCATGGAATCGTGAATTGGAGTCAGAACTATCGAAGAAAGAAAAACGAGATATTAAAGGTTTGGCATGGGCCGAGCAACCGCAGACTATTAATGAAGTTGGATCAACATTTACAATACAGGGATTTGATCTTAATTATGCAGGCGTTATTTTAGGTCCGTCTGTAAAATATCGGGATGGGAAGATTATATTTGATCCGACGGCTAGCAAGAATGAAAAAGCGGTGCGTAATAGAACCTTGTCAGATGGTACAAAGCAGAAGTTTGGAGAAACATTAATTCAACATGAAGTAAGAGTATTAATGACACGTGGTGTTAATGGAATGTACATATACGCGTGTGACCCAGAACTTCGAGCTGCATTGTTAGAGGCTGCAAAATAAGGAGCAACCATGAAGTTAAAGAATGTTGTGATTGTGGTAGACAATATAGAACAATCTGTCAAATTTTATAAGAATCTGTTTGGTTTACAGGTGATTATGAGACAGGATGGTAATGTTATAATGTCAGAGGGACTTGTATTACAGGATGCAGAGGTATGGCGTGAAAGTACAGGAATAGCTACGACTCCGCATAACAACATGACAGAACTGTATTTTGAAGAAAATGACATGGAAGGGTTTATTAAGAAACTTGAATCGTATGATTTTGCAATCCGTTATGTTACGGAAATGACGGAACTTGAAGGTGGACAGAAGGTTGTAAGGTTTTATGATCCGAGCGGAAATCTCATCGAGGTGCGTACACCGTTAAGAAATTATTAGAGGCGACAGATGTATTTGACGTAAGGGAGAATAATTATGAAACAAGAGACAATAGACAGAATTCGAAAATTTACGGAAGACAGAGACTGGGATCAGTTTCATGCTCCTGCGAATCTCGCGAAGTCAATCGTGATTGAGGCAGCAGAACTATTGGAGTGTTTTCAGTGGGCGGATGATGAATATGATCTGCAGCATGTGAAAGAGGAACTGGCTGATGTTATCGTTTATAGTCAGAATTTGCTGGACAAGTTAGGTCTTGATGTAGACGAGATTGTAAATATGAAGATGACAATGAATGAAGCAAAGTATCCGATCGAGAAAGCAAAAGGCAGTGCGGCAAAGTATGACCAGTTGTAACCGCTGAATTCACCTTGTGCAATTTTTGCACAAGGTGAGAATGCAAGTGGCGCAGTGGTGAAGCAATCAAAAGAAGGTGATCAGAATGGGGCTTTTTAAGAAGAAAAGTATCGTCAAGTCCTACGATAAGGAAAATAAGAGACCGGTAATCAAGGCGAGCATATGCAATGGGGAACAGGTTGCCGGTTTTAAGGATATCCATACAGGTAAGATCGAAGAGGTCATGCTGATCAGAAGTCGGGCAGATCTGGAGAATTTTAAAGCTATGTATGGAATCGACGAGGCGATAACGAAAGAATACTGAGCAGATAAAAAGATATCTGGAAAGGATGAAAAATGGTAAAGAAAATAGTACGAGATCCGCTTTTTCTTGCACAGAAGTCAGTGGAGGCAACAGAGTCGGATCGGCAGGTCGTGACGGATTTGCTGGATACTTTGAAAGCAAATTTAGATCACTGTGTTGGGATGGCTGCAAATATGATAGGGGTTCAGAAAAATATCATTGTGGTGGCAGTGGGGTCGTTTCAGTTCCCGATGATCAATCCGGTGATCACGAAGAAAGATGGTGCATATCAGACGGAGGAAGGGTGCCTTTCGCTGGATGGGGTGCGTCCATGCACCAGATATCAGGAGATTGAAGTGGACTATCTGGATCAGAATTTTAAGAAACGGCATGGAAAATATTCCGGCTGGACAGCACAGATCATCCAGCATGAGATAGACCACTGCAATGGGATTGTAATATAGGACGCATGTAAAAAATTATTTTGCAAGGTAATAAAAATCAATGAGAAGGAAGTTTCTTTTCATTGATTTTTTTTACTTGACGATAACCAACGGTTAATATATTATAGAGATAACCAATGGTTAGTTACGAAGAGGAGAAGACATTATGAAACATTACATTGAGATACAAAGACTTAGAACAGAAGATGTAGTTATAGATGATAATTTAACGTTAGAGAAGAATACACAGGCCTTTTTAAAAGGTGACATCATCAGCATTACAGAGAAAATAGATGGTGCCAATGCAAGTATTTTTTATGATAAGCACTTGCAGAAATTAAGATGTTTTAGTAGCAGGAACGAATTGGATTTTAGCAATCAGTTAAGAGGGTTCTATTCCTATGTGCAGGGATTAGACAGCAGCATATTTGCAGAATATCCGAATTACATATTTTTCGGAGAATGGTTGGTAAGTCATACGGTGATCTATGACGAAGAAAACTATAATAAATGGTATTTATTTAGTGTATATGATTCCAGGACCCAGAGCTGGATGGAACAGGAATTTGTAAAAAAATTTGCCCATGATCATGGATTCTACTATCCGCATGAATTGTATTATGGAAAATTTATTGATTGGAACCATTGTATCAGCTTTTCCAACAATCCAGCGTATGGAACACAACAGGAAGGTATTGTGATAAAAAATCAGACAGCACTTAAGGAGAACCGTGGTCCACATATCTTGAAATATGTTAATCCTACTTTTAAGGAAATTCAAAAAAGAAATCATAAGAAAAAAACAGAGGATCCTAATAAGTTGAAAGAGAAGGCTGAGGCGGAGGAATATATCCGTATGATCGTGACAGATGCAAGAGTATTGAAATGTTATCATAAATTGATTGATGATGGAATACTGCCGGAAAAACTTGAATTAAAGTATATGAAAGAAGTGGCGGGGAATCTTCCTAAGACGGTGTATGAAGACTGTGTAAAAGAAGAGATAGAAATATTAATGAAGGCAGGGGAATATGCTGGAAAGCTATGTAATAAGGTTACGATGGAAATTATAAAAAATAAATTAAAACTGACGCAATAAAGCAAAGGCGAATTATTTAAGGAGTTTATGGGCATATGCAAGCAATCGACCGCCCAAATCATTTTGTTCTTTGATCATTTTGGCAAGTGCATATAATTCAGGCGTCTCGTTTGAAGATATCATAATATAATCGGCTTCCATTTTATCAGAAGTACCATAAAGAAAGTCAACATTACAGTTAAAGGTCTGGGCGATATAGCATACGGTCTGATAGGAAGGCTCCCGTTCGCCTTTTTCGTATCGACCGTAAGCCATGGCTGATATATTAAGGCGGCGGGCTGCTTCTGCTTTATTTATATTAAGTGAAGTTCTTAATTGTAGTAAACGTTCCGGTTGAAAATTCATAATAAGGATCCTTCTTTATGCAAAAATATTGGTAACCAAAGGATATTGTAATTGATATATTGGAAAATGACAATATTATTGTTGATATTAATATACATTGTGAATAATTAATTTTGACTGGTTGAAAGATATATTACGATAGGGGTGAGAGTGTGGCTACAATACTTGTGGATTATGAGAATGTGCATGGAACTAGCGGATTGAAAGGTGTCGAGGTACTCCAACCAGATGATGTTTTAGTTATATTTTTTAGTGAAGCCTGCAGACAGATTAAGAGAGAATATATGCAGCAGATCAGCGATTCGAAGTGCCGGTTTCGAATTGTAAAATTGAAAAACTCGGGTAAAAATGCGTTGGATTTTTATATCGCGGTGGAATGCGGGAGTTTGTATGCGAACGGAGCGAGGCAGATTGCGATTATTAGCAATGATAAAGGATTTCAAGCAATTGTCGATTATTTTTCAATAAATGAAGCAACATCGGAGATGCATATTGTTCGTGCTGGAAACATCGAGAATGCACTTATGTTATTGGATACGCCTGAAAATCACGATAGAAGAGTTGCTTTGAAGCAAAAGGCATGTATGCTTGACCTTGTCAAAGAGCACACACGCATTGAGGAAAGGGAAAGTATAGCGACAGAGCTAAAGGATGCCATAAAAGGAACGGAGTATGAGACAAGAATGCTGGAGATTATTGATTTGCTCGAGCATAAGAAGCAACTTGGTAATAAAGTGCTTTACACAAGTGCACTGCATTCTTTTGGAAAGACGGCAGGAACGGAGATATATCATCTTATGAAGAAGATTGTGGTATAATATTTACGTATGATAAAGGTTTGGATGAATAAACGAGCAGGAGGCGATTTTCGTGACACACGAAGAATTTGACAAAGCAGCACAATATTGGAACAACAAGGAGAAGACGGTGATGCCGCAGGAACAGTTACAGCAGGCGGTAGATGCGTACATCAAGGCGAATAATACCTGCGCGCTTGCAACTGGAACCGGTGCGTACGTGCGCTGTACTCCGATCGAGTATAGTTTTCATGACGGTAAATTCTGGATGTTTTCTGAGGGTGGAGAGAAGTTTATCGGATTAGAGAAGAATGACAATGTATGCCTTGCCATCTATGATACGTATGATAGCTTCGGCAATCTGAAAAGTTTGCAGATTATGGGGAAGGCGGAAATGATCGAACCGTTTTCCGATGCCTACAAGGCACATGCAGAGTACAAGAAGATTCCGTTTGCGGCATTGGAAAAGCTGGAGTCTCCGATGAATCTGATCTGTGTTACGCCGGTGAAAATTGAAGTATTGTTTTCAGAGTTTAAGAAGGAAGGATACAGCATCCGGCAGACAATCGAATTATAAGATGAGGAATTTTACATAATCCTGATTTGAGGGACGTGGTATAATAAGTGCACAGGCAAATAAAGATAGAAGGTGAACGATTTGACACAAACACAGAGCAACCACCTGATCTTGGATTTCTCTCACGTATACTGTGATGAGAATATCCCACGCAATGATAAGCTTCACTGGATCCACTGTTCGGATATCCACGAGTGTGATCTGTATTGTTCTGATGCTGCGGCAGCAGAGATCCACCGGAGAATAGATCCGTATGGAACCAGAGGTATCCATTTTCTGGATTCCGGCAATTATCATTATGTGACCAAAATTATGACTGACCGCATCGACGAACCATTTTCTCTGATTCTGTTCGACCATCACACGGATATGCAGTCCCCGATGATCGAGGGGATGATCAGTTGCGGCGATTGGGCAAGAAGTGTATTGCTGGACAATCCGCAGCTGCAGCAATTGATTCTGATCGGACCGAAGAAAGCGGATATTCAGGCAATTTATAATGACAAAGAATTTACAGCGAAGCAGAAGAAGCGCCTGAAGGAGAAGCTGACCGCTTTCTCGGCGGAGGAGCTTCGCGCAGACGAAGGACACGAGAAAGTGGAACGGATCCGGATGGATGTACCGTTTTATATCTCCATTGATAAGGACGTTCTGGACGAACGGTATTGCGCGACGAACTGGAATCAGGGACGGATGTCACTCTCTTTGCTGGAGCATCTGCTGAGAGCATTTCTGGAAACCGGAAACATTCTCGGCATTGATATCTGCGGCGAATGCCAGCAGGGAATTCCGCTGCCGGAGTACATGGAGGCGGAGGAGAAGAACGCCGAGACAAACCGTAAGCTGTTTGAATTCCTGACGCATTATATACGGCGTAAATCTGCAATCTCGCGGCAAAAGGCGCCACGTCACGATGAGAAAGCTTGAATTTCTACTTTTTTACGCATGTAGATACCTGATATTTTTGTGAAATACTCCCTTTGAAAAATTTTCGAAGAAATCCTACAATAGAGGTAAGATAAGGAGGTTTTCGGAATGTATCAGGTTGGAGATTATGTTGTGAAGGCATCAAACGGAGTCTGTAAGGTGAAGGCGATTGTTCATCCGGACTTTGTGAGCGACAAGAA
>ERZ1035006.909-NODE-909-length-21589-cov-17.433315_pt1 | contig 21589 bp, 18 predicted proteins | sample MGYA00520694_ERZ1035006 | MGnify/ENA primary metagenome ERZ1035006 (study PRJEB33766, sample SAMN09781746) | gut metagenome | biome: gut microbiome | host: Homo sapiens | place: Madagascar | study: EMG produced TPA metagenomics assembly of the PRJNA485056 data... | reverse complement strand
TTCTAAAACATCTAAATTCATATAAAAGGTTTCATTACAGGTAGAACGTACCTGTCAAATCAGGAAATTCATGCTTTTAAAATCCATTATTTAAAGCAGAGGTTTTCTGATAGAGAGAACTTCTGTGAAAATCACATAAGGAGGTCTCTTAGATGAAACAAAAGAGAAAGCAATTGCCGGAAAAACAAAAACCGGCAAATGGAAAGCTGCTTCAGTGGCATCCTGCATTTTATGCAGACTTGCAGATTGAATTCAGAGAAGAAACGGAAAAATTAAAGTTTGAGCGGGAGTATCTATTAAGTTCAAAGCCAATGGCAATTGATGTGTTGATCATTAAAAAGAAGAACGCGGAGCCGATCCATAAAAATATTGGGAAAATATTCCGTAAGTATAATATCATCGAATATAAATCACCATCCGACGCACTTTCCGTGGACGATTTCTATAAGGTATATGGATATACGAATTTTTATAAAGCAGATACAGGGAAGGTGAATGAAATTCCAATCCAGGAGCTGACAATCACCTTAGTGTCAAAACGATATCCAAGAGAACTGATCCGACATTTGAAAGAAGTACGCCACTACACTATTGATAATCCGGAAGAAGGGATTTATTATGTAATTGGAGATATCTTACCGATTCAGATTCTTGTAACAAATCGATTGTCACCGGAGAGAAATCTCTGGTTATATAGTTTGACAGATACACTGGAAGACATGTCTGTCACAAGGCAGCTTTTGGAGGATTATAAAAAGAACAAAGAGAATCAGCTGTATCAGGCTGTTATGGAGATTATAGTAAAAGCAAACGAGAATCGACTAAAGGAGGGAAAAAGAGATATGTGTAATGCGTTATTAGAATTAATGAAAGATGAATTAGATGAAAAACGAGAAGAAGGGGAAGCTCTTGGAGAAAGCAGAATCAATCAACTGAATCTTAAATTATCTGAGCTTAATAGAAGTGATGAGATTCTCAAGGCAGCAGTAGACAGAGAATATCAGAAGAAGTTATTAAACGAGTTTGGGCTTTAGAAACTCACGTCAATGAGAATCTTTCGGAATTTCAAAAAAGCGAAATGAAAGGTTTTTCCTCTCATTTCGCTTTTTCTATCGTCTGAAATTTCCCCTTTATTCCGCATCAAAATCTGTCTCAAACACGCCTTCCGGTGTTCGCATTGTCAAAATCCCCAGGTTGAAATCTTCATCCTGAATCGTGATATGATACTCAAAAATCACATCATCTTCGAACTTGGATAACAATACATAACTTCCATTCTCTTTTCCGTCAATCTGGTCACAGATGTCGTTGTATACATCTTCTCCGGAGATTGCTCTCAGATAACCGCTTGCTTTAATTTTTGCTTCGATTGCTTCGTATAATTCTTTCATCCTAATTTACCTCACCTTTTTATGTTGTTTCAACATCACTGTTTCAATATTTTTTCATAACCTGTCTCTGCCACAAATTATTCCCTGTTTTATTTTGACCAGGTCGGTTCTTCATTTCCTGTATAATTAAACCGTCCGTCATTTTTCTCTTCTAGTGCTTTAATCATATGATATGTATACTCATTATACGGTGTCGGAATTCCAAGTTCCTTTCCCATACGGATCAGTGCACCTGAAAACATATCAATCTCTGTGTGTCTTCCTGCATCCAAATCCTGCAAAGTAGAATAACGCGCAGATGGCGGTACTGCACTTCCACGCCCGGAAGACGCCTCAGTCTTACTCAGATCGATTCCTTTCGCCTGCGCAATTGCTTCCAGTTCTCCTTTCAATCCATCACTGATTGCCTTCATATGCACACTGTCACGGTAACATCCAACTCCCGCGCCGAGAATTGCCTGTGGCAGATTATTACAGACATTCAGCCGAAACTTGCTCCACATCTCTTCTCTTGCATACTCAGTCGCCCGGAAATGGATTCCGGTATCCTTGAACAGTTCTTCGATTGCCCTGATGCGATCACTATCGTAAGGTGCAGTAAGTTCGCCAAAAATAATTCCGATTGTTGTCTCAGGATCAAAATGATAGCCATCTTCTTCCTTATGTGAAGCGACCTTGATCACTGCCGGAAGAAGATGCTCCACTCCTACTTTTTCTGCAATAATCTCTTCACTGTCTACCCCGTTCATCAGACTCATAATTACAGTATTCTCCGTGGTTACTTTCTGAATACTTTCCAATGCCGCCGAAAGTGAGCCATACTTCAATGCAACAATCAGTAAATCAACAGCGTCTGTTTCTCCGGGGTTCCATACTTCGGGATGGTATATTTTTCCGTTAATTGTGCATCCATTCTGTTTCAGTCTCTCTGCTCGTTCTCCTTCTGCGATCACTCCAAGCTCTATGTCATTTCTGCTCGATAATCCCCAGATTACATAAGAGCCTACTGCTCCGGCACCGAGGACTGCCACTTTCTTAATTTTCATTCATTTCTCCATTTCTTATCCGATCAACACTTTTTTCCCTTCAAAAGCAAAACCATAATGATGTATTCTTTCCTGCTCTTTGCACTATACAAAGATGCTGTTCGCAGTACTTTGCGAACAGCAATCACTCGTAAGTATTATACACTATCTTTCCCAAAAGAAACAGTACTATCTTACTCTTCCATCAGATCCACCATCTGATACTTTGTCAGATCAACCTTTCCATCTACTACTTCCACACCGTCTTCTCTCAAAAGCTCTGCCTGGACATCTGCTCCGCCAAATGCAAATGCTCCGGCAAGCTCGCCTTTCGCATTCACAACACGGAAACATGGAATGTGATCTGGATCTGGATTCTTATGAAGCGCATTTCCAACTGCTCTTGACATCTTTTCATTTCCTGCCATCTTCGCAACCTGTCTATAAGTTGCCACATGCCCCTTCGGAATCCGTTTCACAGCTTCATAAATTCTTTTTGTAGGACTGTCTGTCACAAGATCATAGCTCTCACCGATCATCCGTTCAATATCCTTGTCCGGAACAGATCCATCCAGAATAATTGTATTCCAATGCTCTTTATTCTGATGATATCCCGGAATTACCGCTGGATACGCTGCACGCCAGAAATCTCTCCATCTCGGATCCGTCTTTACATTCAAATGGATCAATTCATCTTTTTCGTAAATCCACAAAAATATCTTTTTACCTGGCTTTACACGGATCACCTGCCATCGTTGGTCTTTAAAAGGCCTGTCTTCATAGCTGTCCGGGAAAGTTAATCCATAGGCAGCAGCTTCTTCTCTTGTTTTCATTATATTTCACCTACTTTCTGTTTACACTAAGCATAAAGGATTTTTTCCAAAATGAACACCCCTTTGGAGTAGAATTTGACACCTATTCTCTTTTCTTGCATATTTTAAACGAGAATCTTATATCACTCTGGAGGATTTATGAAAAAGAAATTGATTTCCATAATACTCGCTTCTGCTCTGACTGTTGGACTGTTATCAGCCTGCGGTTCTGATTCTTCCAAAGATAATGATGCAAATTCCAAAATCGACACAACAGAAACCGGCTCCAACACAACCAAATCAGATACCAGTTCTGCTCCTGTCTCTGTGACATTGAACGAGGTAGCCCATTCTATCTTCTATGCCCCTATGTATGTTGCCATTGAAAATGGATATTTTGAAGATGAGGGAATTGAACTCACTCTCGTAACTGGTTTTGGAGCCGACAAGACAATGACTGCTGTCATCTCCGGTGAAGCTGATATTGGATTCATGGGATCAGAAGCATCCATCTACACATATAACGAAGGTGCTAACGATTCTGTCGTCAACTTTGCCCAACTGACTCAGCGCGCCGGTAATTTTCTTGTTGCCAGAGAAGAGATGAAAGATTTTAAGTGGACTGATTTAAAGGGGAAAGATGTTCTTGGTGGTAGAAAAGGTGGTATGCCGGAAATGGTATTTGAATATATTTTAAAGAAAAATGGAATTGATCCACAAACAGACCTCAACATCAACCAGGGAATTGATTTTGGTTCCACTGCTGCCGCCTTTTCAGAGGGAAGTGGAGACTTTACTGTTGAATTCGAGCCAAGTGCAACCGCTTTGGAAATGGAAGGAAAAGGATATGTTGTAGCCTCACTTGGTACTGACAGCGGCTATGTTCCTTACACTGCCTACAGCGCAAAGAAGAGCTATCTCGACAAACATCCTGAGATTATCCAATCCTTTACAAATGCGCTTCAAAAAGGTATGGATTTTGTTCAGATTCACACGCCAGAGGAGATTGCTTCCGTGATTGCCCCACAATTTCCTGAAACAGATCTTAAAACCATCACAGCGATTGTAAACCGTTATTATACACAGGACACCTGGAAAGCAGATCTTATATTTGAAAAAGAGAGTTTCGAGCTGCTTCAGGATATTCTGGAAAGTGCCGGAGAACTGGATTCACGCGCTCCTTATGAAAAACTTGTCACAACTGAATTTGCCAAAAAAGCTATGGAATAAATCATTTCTTGCAGAAGAAAACGCATTCCACTATAATAAAAAGGAAGCCAGACTTCTAGCTTCCTTTTTTCAAAAACGCAATAACAAAACAAATTACTTTTTTCGAAAGGACATTGTATTACTATGATTGATAAAAAACTGATTCCTTACGGGGGACTTAAGAAAGAACCATTTTCAGGTACACATCATGGAATGCGTTATTTCTTTCGCGGAGATGACGGAAAAAGCAGCACAACCTTCACGGTATTCATTTATCCAGAACCGTGGTGCTTTGAAGATACACCGGAAGAAGAGAAAGAACAAAAGACATTTCCGCTCTCCGATGAGGGAATGGATGAAGCCATTGCCTGGCTTTTCGAACGCTTTGAAACTGAGAAATCCAAATGGTTGAATGCGAGCCGCGATGCAATGCACATTGTGAATAATCAGACTTTCTGATTATAGTCCCCAAACATCTTCTTCATATGAACATTCATAATATAATAATACATCGCGATCAGGAGGCCTCCTGCCAGCACCCATGCAGCCGGGCTGGCCAGGCAAACACCAAGATAACTTCTCTCTCTTGCTGCGATCCGTGCTACCACACCTCTTCCGATCAGTTCAGCAACACCGGCCATCATCGGCAGCAGTCCGTAACCGAGTCCCTGGATTCCATTTCTGTAGATATTCACAATTGCAAGCGGAATGAAGAAAAGTCCGATACATTTCAGATAGATATCCACAGAACTCATGATGATATCCACATCTTCTGAGACAAACAGATAGGTCATGTATTTTCCTGCTGTCATAATAAATGTCGCTGCCACAAGAGAATAACCGATGCCAAGGATTGTGCAAGCCTTGAACCCCTGACGGATCCTCGGTACATTTCCCGCTCCGATATTCTGGGCTCCGTAAGTTGCCATCGTTGTTCCCATCGCTACATATGCCTGTGTCACAACCTGCTCAATCTTACTTGCCGCAGTAAATGCCGCCACAAGCGTAGATCCCAAAATATTCAGGGCAGACTGAACCATCATAGTTCCAATTGCCGTGATAGAATATTGCAATGCCATCGGAAGTCCGATCTTTAACTGAATCGCATAAATCTGTCCGCCAACATGCCAGTCTTCCTTTTTCAGATGAAGAAGCGGAATCTTCCACATAATGTAAATGAGACAGAGTACACCTGATATGCCCTGTGCTACTACCGTCGCGATTGCCGCACCCGGTGCGCCCATCTGAAACACAATGATTAAAACCAGATCCAACACGATATTCAGCAACGCACTGATGATCAGAAAGTACAATGGAATCTTACTGTTTCCTAGTGCTCTTAAAATACTGGATAACAAGTTATAAAGCATCTGCGCCAGGATTCCTCCGCTGACGATCATAATATACTTATATGCATCTGCAAAGATATCAGACGGAGTATTCATCAGATGCAAAAGTGGTTTCATAAATAACATAAAGGTAACCGTAAGGAACAGTCCGATCAAGAATGAGAGGATTCCTGCCCCCGCAACGGTGCGCCGCATCCCCTGCATGTCTCCTGCGCCAAACTTCTGCGCTGTGAGAACAGTAAATCCGGCTGTCATTCCAACTACAAATCCATAGATCAGAAACATGATTGTTCCTGTGCTTCCAACTGCTGCAAGCGCTTTTGTTCCAACGAACTTACCTACGATCACAGCATCCGCCATATTATAAAACTGCTGGAAAACATTTCCAATAAAGATGGGAAATGTAAAACTTAAGATCATCTTCATCGGACTTCCAACAGTCATATCATTCTGTACTGATTTCATGATGTCCTCCTTTTTTCGAAAAAACGTGCTTATTATATACTAGTTTTTCCCTGATGTAAATATCCTGAAAAGGAGTTTTTACATTTCTTTCAAAACGTAACGGTTCACTCAAAAATCATCTATATGGGAAGATGCTATTCCAGGAACAACACATCTTCCTCCACAATCTCTAGCGCATCCGGCAGTCCTTTTTCCCGGATCTTCTCCTGATTCTCTCTCTGCACAAACCAGGAGATCACAGGCGGATCTGCCGTTTCATTTGCAGGTTTCAGATAATAATTATCTTCGAAAGGGAGTGCTGCCTTACTCTCTAATAGAAATGGAATCTGATTCTTTCCATCTTCTCCCCAGATCGGCACAAAATCATGCGCACGATAACCGATATAGTTGATATTTTCTGGAATATTTCTTTGCTCTGTACGCAACGTAATCCCCCAGTCTATCAATTCTGCGGTATGCTCATCCACATAAACTGCTCTTGTGAAATTCTTGCATCCAGTCAGCCGTGCCGCTTCTTTTCTCTGCGGATTCTGGAACAATTCTTTCGTCTTCCCTGCTGCCACAATCTGCCCCTGGTCGATGATCAGCAGTTCTTCACTGAACCGGTACACTTCATCTCTGCTGTGAGAAACCATGATTACAGTACCTTCGTAGTCATTGAGAAGCTCCAGTAATTCCTGCTGCAGACGGTCCTTCAGATACATATCAAGTGCTGAAAATGGTTCATCTAAGAGAATCACATCCGGTTTGTAAGCCATGATTCTCGCAAGGGCTACCCTCTGCTGCTGACCTCCGGAAAGCTCTGCCGGGAATCGTTTTTCCAGTCCTGTCAGCTGAAATTTCTCAATCATCTCACGCACACGCTTTGCATTCTCCTGCTTTTTCCCTTTTAATCCGGCGGCGATATTCTTTTCCACCGTCATTGTAGGGAAAAGTGCATAATTCTGAAACAGATAGCCAATGTTACGCTTCTGTGGTTTTAAATTCACTTTATTTTCGCTGTCGTAAACAGTCTTTCCTTCAATCTTGATCAATCCACTCTCCGGCGGCTCGATTCCTGCAATACTCTTTAGTGTCATGCTCTTTCCACATCCGGATGCGCCGAGGATTCCGATTCGTTTAGAATCACTTTTAAAATCTATGTTCAGCTCAAATGTATTCAGTTTTCTCTGAATCTTTACTTCTATCGCCATCTCTTACCACCTCTTGACATTCTTCATTTTCTTGCCCGAGATCAGATTCATCAGGAAGATCACCAGGAATGCGATCACCATGACAATCGCAACCCACACGCCCGCTGTCATATAGTCTCCGTCCTGAATGACCATTGCAATCTTCTGCGAGATTGTTCCTGTCTTTCCCGGAATATTTCCGGCAAGCATAGATGTCGCTCCATATTCTCCGAGTGCTCTGGCAAATGTAAGAATCGTTCCGGATGCGATTCCAGGTCCTGCGGTCGGGATCACTACTTTCCAGAAGATTTCTGTATCTGACATGCCGAGTGTCCTTCCTGCATAGATCAGATTCACATCGATCTGTTCCATCGCTGCACGGGCATTTCTGTACATCAGTGGAAATGAAATTACTGTGGCAGCAATGATACATCCAAGCCATGTCTGCACAACTTTAATTCTAAAATTTTCAAATAAAAAGATTCCAAACGGTCTTCTCCTGCTGAAGATCAATAACAGAAAGAAGCCGGCCACTGTCGGCGGAAGTACCATTGGCAAGGTCAGTATTCCATCTATAATAGCCTTTTTCCCCGGAGTTGTCTTCACAACCTTACGTGCCGCATAGATTCCCAGAAAAAAGGAAAATATCGTAGCTACGATTCCTGTTTTTATTGAAATAAATAATGGGCTCCAATCCAGATTCTTCAGGATTTCCATCATTTCATCCATTCTATCATTCACTCTCCTTTACAACTATAAGAAAAAGGCTGTCCGAAACTTTTCATTTCTGGCAGCCTCTGCTGTTACTGTTCACACGATGTGCGACCAGCAACGCATCTCGCCATTTTAAATCGCCTTTGGCGATGGGGCGAGATGCATTCAAGTCAAAACACGCATCCTCCGTGTCAATCAGCAAAGTGATTGACACGGGAGTGAACAGTAACCCTCTGCTTCTATAATAACACATCCGTTACTATCACACTATCTTTATTCTACATTTGTATCGAAGTAATAAGACTCAAATACTTTCTTTGCATTGTCTGACAGAACAAACTTGATGAAATCATCTGCTGCTGCGTTCTGTGCATCATCAGCCTCATCATTTACTACACGTGCGATCGGATAGATTACATTTCCTGTCATATCATACCCTACTGTCTGAAGAATATCGAGTTCGTCCTCGAATCCATATGTATCAGAGTAGTAAGTTGTTCCAACTTCACAGGATCCTTCTACTACTGCGGAAAGAACCTTGCTTACGTTGTCCTGCTCGCTGATCTCAAGTCCGCCAAGTGCTTCTGATACTTCTTCTGTTGTGATTGCTGAAGGATCATCCACCTTCGGAAGAACACCCATATTCATAAGTGCGGTTCTTGTATACTTACCTACCGGTACGCTTCCACCGGCAAGTGCAAAGCTTTCTGCTTCGCTTAAGTTATCAAGTCCTGTTACCTTTGTTCCGCTGTCTTTTCTTGTCACAACTACTACCTGATTGTTAACAACATTCGCTCTTGTTCCGTCTACTACAAGACCATCGGACTCAAGCTGGTCCATCTGCTTCTGTGCTGCTGAGAAGAAAATATCACACTCATATCCTTCTTCAATCTGTGTCAGAAGTGTACCTGAACTGTCTGCATTGTATGTGATCTTTACGTTCGGATGTTCTTCGTTGTACTGTGCTGCGAGTTCGTCCATTACATTCTTTAAGCTGGCTGCAATAAATACCTGGATCTCTGTTTCTTCTTCATCACTGACTTTGTTGTCAGTTGCTTCTGTTTTTGCTGTGTCGTCTGTCTTTTCGTCGGCTTTGGATCCACATCCAGCCATAGAAAACACCATTACGGCTGCTATCATTGCTGCTAAAATTCTCTTTTTCATCCTACCTCCTCCTGACAGGCGCCTTGTTCATAAGATTGTTCCTGTCTTTTCTTTCTAAATGATGTTCTAATTATAATCGATTTGTTTTATTTTAACAATCGCTTTTCTAAAAAAAGTTGTGATTTACACAACTTTTTTCATTAACTGTATTTTAATAATGTCATGTGACCGCTTTTTTCGCTAATATTAGCTTTCTTCTCACATATTGCGTGTAAAAGACAGATCAAGATTCAAATATATCCTTATATCTCTTCTCAGCATATTTCACCACATCTTTTTCCAGCAGTTCATATTTTCTGAGTATGTCTTTCCCTGCTTCGCTCACACTGGCTACACCGCCATGCTTGCCTCCCGGACTTCGCTCTACAACGGTATATCCGAGTTCTTTCTCTGCACTTCTGATCAGGCTCCAGCCCTTGCTGTAAGACATTCCTGTCTTTGCACAGGCGTCCCTTACCGAACCAAGTGTATCGATCTGACGCAGAAGGAATACAATTCCCGGACCGAAGAAGTTCTCATTCTTCTCCAACTGAAGCTTCACTCTCGGACGGATTCTTCTCTCCTTTTCCTTCTCTTTGAAAATCTCACGGAAAGGTTCTCCCTGTCCGGAGTAAATCGCTACACCGTTGTCTTCCACTGGAACGAAAATACGTTCTACATTCAGCACATCCATGGCGCCTTTAAGTCCACCTTCACCTTCATAAGAAGCAAACTGATCGATCATACTGCGATCCATCAGGATCGGATGTCCTTTTCGTTCTTCCCAGACAGGTACATAGACTTTCTCATGATCGTTTTCATTTTCTTTCGCTTTTTGCATCAACACACGTACGGTATCTTCTGTGAAAAGAGAAACTCCTGCCGGACAGAAGAAGAATTTCTCACAGCGCGGTTTCAGGTAGTTCATCCCTCGAACTGCTGACGTGATCATCTCTTCCTTCTCATAATCTTCACTACGAAGGAATACTGCACCAAGCTTCGCCAGTTTCTTCTCCACCTGCTCCGCCTGGTATCCTGTGATCAGCACGATCTCATCCACGCCTGCTCTCTTGAAATTTAAAATCATCTGACGCAGAACCTGGATTCCATCCACCGACTTCATCTTATCATAACTCTTATATCCACCAGATTTTCCTGCTGCCGCAATCACTGCTCCTACCCGCATTTGCATTCTCCTTTCAGCTCATCGCTGCTATTTTGTTACTGTTCGCACTGCACCCAGCCGACAACTCTATTCTTATGGCGTTCCGAGATCTTCCTTTCGATCGATATCCTGAAGTTCTCCCGCCTGTACCGGCACAATTTTCAGCGAATCTAAGTTTTCTTTCAATATCTTCTTTCCACCGATATCTCCATCTAACTCCAAAAGTTTATCAAAGAATCTCTTATCCCACAAGACCGGATTGCCATTTCTTGTTCCTTCTCCTGCACAAACGATCTTTCCCGGATTATGAAATGCTGTATTTATGATTCTCTGAATCGTGGATTTTTTTAATCTTGGCTGATCGCAGACACTGAACAGGACTCCTCGAAGCGGTGTTCCATTTTCTTCCGCATCCTCGATTGCCTTTGTCAGACCGAGCTTTACAGAAAGAGAGATTCCCTTCTCCGGTTCTTTATTGCATACGACGGTGCAGCCTGCTGACTCTGCTGAAAGTGTAATCTCTTCTTTTCCTGTCACTACATAAGACTTGAATCCCTGAAATGCTTCAAATCGGCTGATCGAACTTTCATACATTGCTTCGCCTTCTACAACAGCTTTCAGTTTATCTGAACCGAATCGTACGCTCTGTCCGGCTGCCAATAAGATCAATGCATACTTTCCTCTGCTCTTTTCATAACTGCAGACTGCATCGAGCACACCTCCGCCGATCGCCCTTGCTTTGTCTGAGATTGTCCGGCAATGCTCCTGCTTTGCACGAGCATCAATATCTCCGATCTTTAGCCCCTTCGTCACCTGAACACCTGGCTGAAGCATTCCGCGAACGATACCGTCCATCAACGCATAAACCGGTTCTCCGCCTGTAATTGCAACGATCTGTCCTTTTCGTACCAAATCGCCGATCACAGCCTTCGGTTCGATCACCCCATCTGCGGATGCTTTGATCAGACGCTCAATGGAATATCCTCCGACATTTCCCGGAACTCCGGTATTCGGGATCGCACTTCCATCCCAGATCACATTGCCCAGTGTATGTCCTCTCTTTGTCTCTACAACACAGTTGCAATCTTCTCCAGCAATAAACCCAGGTCCGACTCCGATCACAAACGGTGCATCTGTGATCTTTGTTCCGAGGTTTCTCTTTGCAAGGATTGCATCCACGATCACATCCGGCTGAAACCACTGTACACATTCTGCCTTTGGATCAACGATCACAGGGATATCTCCCTGTTCCATGATCTTCTCTGCTTCTTCCTGATTCTTTGCCAGGCGTGCTGTCATATCTTCTACAACTGCCTCGCCTTCATAAACTGCTCTGGAAAATGCAACCAGTCTGCGGACCGTCAATGGCACAGCAATATCTGTCATCATGATCTGATGCCCTGCGCCATATAATCTGGATGCGATTCCTGTTGCCAGGTCTCCCGCACCTTTAATCAATATCTTCATCTCAATACTTCCCATCTATTTTCCTGAGAATCTTCTATGATTCTCCGTTATTTTCTAATTTATTTACGATCAAGAATAATCTCTGCACTTTTTCTACAATATTTATTACAGCATATAAGATGTCACAAATATATTCTTGATTCCATTCTCATACAAGCACTTTGCAATCTTACACGCTCTGTCTCGCCGCTCCTTTGTGTCTGCCTTATTCAGTACAACAATATACTCTGCCTGCTTTGGACAGCCTTTTCGCCCGCCCTGTTCATGACAGGCAAGCTTTATCAGGTCCTCTTCTGTCACCTGATCTTCCGGCTGTTTTCCAAGAAGCTCTGCCGCCTTTTCACTTCGAAAACAAATCTCTTCGAGCTTTTGATCTAAGGCATCCATTCCATAAACAGAAAATATATGTGTTGTCTGTGGCAGGAGCACAGGTTCTTGTTCTCCCGGTACTTTTAACGGCAGCATCCTTGCTCCGTCCGCTTCAACAAGTAATGGCACATTCCAGCTTTCTATCTCTGCCAGAATCAACTCCGGAACGCAGCTCATTTTCCCTTTTTTCGCTCTTGCCCCAATCCAGGCCTGTCCATATTGTTCAAGGCATTCCTTCACTCGTTCAAGCAGCTCGTTCCCTTTACTAATCCACTCTTCCTCTTCAGCCACACAACTCCATGGAGTCGTCTCTTCTCTCATATGAGTTGTTGTAAGAACAATTGCCTTTTTCCCCATCAGCGCATACTCTTCTGCAATCCTTCTCAATGTAGAGGTCTTTCCTCCCGCACCGACAGCCGCTATCATCGGACATTCTGTATAGTCAGGCTTTACTACCGATAAGAAAGAGTCTGCTTCACAAAGTCTGTCATCTCTGAAATAGCTTATCATTTTACAGATCCCTTCTTTCTATATTTCTGCGTCTTTTGAAAAGAAGATAGCCCACAGGCAGATGCCTGTGAGCTATCTATCTCACATATTATCACTCTGGTCTCACTCAATTTCCACCGGAGCAATCTCACATAAACCTTCTGCTATTATCTTAACAGATATGTGTAGTCCTTGCAAACAGTCTCCATTACTTTCTGAAGTGCTTCCGGAATCTTTGTCTCTTCTCCAAGTGTCCAGTCGAGAATCTCTCCACAGAAACGAACCTTGCAGTGTACTGCATCTTTATCCAGTACTGTGAATCCCTGATTCTTGCTGTCTGCCATGTCGTTCTCATCCATGAATAATGTGAATTTATCCAGGTACGGAGCACTGTCGTACGGACAGAAGCTCTTACAGTTACCACATTCATTACACATGTAATCCACATGGATGATCTGATGTTTCTCCAGTCCCGGAACCTTGATTGCTACATTTGCTCTGTTCGGGCAAACTTCCTTACAGTTCTCACAGATTCCTGCACAGTTAAGACATCTCTTAGCCTCTGTGCTGTCTTCGCGTACGTCTTCGAGGTTACCCTTTCTCTCGTATACAACAGCTTCATCTGTCTCTGCATCGAAATCTCTTACAAGAGTCTCTCCGATCACTGCCTGAGCAGCTTTGAGACCATCACGGATACCTTCTACTACTGTAGCCGGTCCGCCAAGTCCGTCACCAACAACGTAAACGTTCTCTACGTTTGTCTCTAATGTCTCTTCATTTACAAGAGCACGTCCTCTGTCATTTACGTTGATTCCATTTGCCTCGTAAAGAGCAGTCGGAACTTTTTCACCAACAGCTGCGATCACTGTATCAGCCGGGATCTCTTTGAGTTCTCCTGTCTTAACAACGCCTCTTCTTCCAGAAGCATCCATATCGCCAAGAACCATAACTTCGCAGATCAGTTTTCCATTCTCAAGTTTAACAGGAGAAAGGAGTTCCATGAATTCTACGCCGTCCTCTACTGCCATTACCAGCTCTTCTTCGTCTGCCGGCATATAGCGTTTTGTTCTTCTGTATACAAGATATACATGTTCAACGCCTGTTGTACGTTTTGCTGCTCTTGCTGTATCCATTGCTGTGTTACCACCACCGATAACTACAACGTTCTTACCGATGTCAAGTTTTCCGTCATTTGCCTTGAAGTCAGCCAGGAACTCGAGTGCATTCTTAGCTTCACCCTGCTCAAGTCTTAATACTCCAGGCTCAGAAGCTCCTACTGCAAGGATCACTGTTGTAAATCCTTCTGCTTTCAGTGCTGCTGTATCTTTTACTTCTGTGTTCAGACGAACTTCAACGCCCATCTTCTCAAGAAGTGCTGCATCTTTATCAATAGATGTTCCCGGAATTCTGAACTCTGGGATCACGTGGCGAACAACACCGCCGAGAGCGTCGTTCTTCTCAAATACTGTAACTGCCATTCCGGCTCTGCGCAGGAAGTAAGCAGCTGCCATACCAGCCGGTCCTCCACCGATCACTGCTGCCTTACCTTCTTTTGTGATTGCAGGTGCTGTCAGCTTGTTCATCAGTGCTTCGTATCCGTTCTGAGCTGCCTCAAGCTTCATCTCACGGATATGTACCGGTGACTCATAGAAGTTACGTGTACATTTGCCCATACAAGCATGTGCACAGATTGTTCCTGTAATGAATGGAAGTGGATTCTTCTCTGTGATAACATCCATAGCTTCTTCATATTTACCAGCTTCTACAAGCTGCAGATATGTTGTGATATCCTGGTGGATCGGGCATCCTTCTTTACAAGGAGCGATGAAGCAGTCGATCAGCGGAACCTGTTTGTTGATTTTTCTGGACGGAAGCGGTTTTACAGCCTTTACATGATATGGGCTTGTCTTTGCTTCCTCAACCAGTTTCTCTGTCTTGGCAGCGTCGATACCTGTGAATACAACGCCTTCTTTCTCAAGAAGTCCTGCAATCTGGCAAAGTCTGTCATATCCGCCTGGTTTCAGGATTGTTGTAGCCATTGTTACCGGCCAGATTCCTGCATCGATGATTCCTTCGATGTTATGGAAATCAGCACCACCTGAATAGGAGATTCTCAGTTTTCCACCGAAATCTCTTGCCAGCATATTTGCTACGGAGATGGAAAGTGGGTACAGAGATTTTCCTGACATATACATCTCTTCACTTGGAAGTTCGTTCTGTTTTACATCAACCGGGAATGTGTTTGTGATCTTCACACCAAACTCCAGGTTTCTTTCCTGACAGACAGCGATCAGTCTGTTCAGCATCGGAACAGCATCCTCGTACTGCAGGTCGTCTTTGAAGTGGAAGTCACCGAATGCGATATAATCGTATCCCATGTCATCCATTGTCTTTCTTGCATACTCGTATCCAAGAAGTGTCGGGTTACATTTGATAAATGTATGGAATCCCTTTTCTGTGATCAGATACATTGCGATCTTCTCAATTTCTTCCGGAGGGCATCCGTGAAGTGTAGAGATTGTAACAGAATTACAGATATCACCGGAAATGCTTTCGATATCTTCTGCTGTCACTTTCTCGAACAGGTCAACATGCTCAAGAAGATAAGCCTTGCAGTGCTTGAAAATCTCTGAATCCTGTGCATGCTGCATTGTGTTCAGGAATGTGTCAACCTTCTCTGATTTGATTCCGGCAAGATCATATCCAACACTGATGTTGAACTGGAATCCGTCCATGCTTCCAAGTCCGAATTCTTTTGAGATCACTTTCAGAAGGAACCATGCTTTGATGTACTCCTCCATTGCCTGTGGAACAAACAGCTCTGTAGACCACTCACAGTTGTAGCACTCGTCATCAGCCTTGATACATGGTCTGTTGATGCATGCTGCAAGCTCGTCTCCGTCCATTACCTGAACTGTCTTCAGCTCGAAGAAACGGCTTCCTGTGTAGTAAGCTGCAATAATATTCTGTGTCAGCTGAGTGTTTGGACCTGCTGCCGGTCCGATTGGTGTCTCAAGATCGCGTCCGAAGATTGTGCGGTTGAACTTGCTGTCCGCATGATATGGATGACGTTCTCCAAATACTGTTCCATTCTCTTTGTACTCTGTCAATGTCCAGTTTAAAAGCTGTTCAAATGACATAGGTCTCATAATTTCACTCATACTTTTTACCTCTCTTTTTTTCTTTTATCACGGAAAACCTGCCATCGGCAGGTCCTTCCGTAATGATTAAATCTTTGAAATTTCTGACAGATCATTCCCCAAGGATCTGTCTTTTCACAAAGATCTGTTTCCTTTTATTTTGCCTCCGGCTTTGGATCTTTCGGAAGAACCAGATTCAAAATAACTGCAAAAATTGTCGCCAGTACAACCGGTGATGATGCAAATGTGTTATTGATGATGGACTGGAAGTTCTCAAGACCCATTGTCATTCCTAATCCATCGTAAATTGTTGATGTCATCTGATTCAAGCATCCGTTACTTAAGGATACACCCATACCGATTGCAATAGATAATCCTGCAACTGTTGTATTCCTTGTAGACATACCTTCACTTACAAGAAGCTTGATACCTGTCATTGCGATACCTGCGAATACAGATGCTACTGCTCCACCAAGTACACACTGAGGAATTGTTCTCAGAAGTGCTGAGAATTTCGGAATCAATCCTGCAATCAGAAGGATAAATGCGGAAAGTGAAAATACCTTTCTTGCTACAACTTTTGTAGCACCAACAATACCTACGTTCTGGCTGTAAGTTGCTGTCGGAGGACATCCGAAACATGCACTTACGATATTACTGATACCATAACCGATGATACCACCGTTGAGCTCCTGGTCAGTAGGAAGACGATCCATACCACCACTTGTTGTAGCGGAGAAATCTCCCATTGCCTGAATGGAATTGACAAGGAACAAAATCGCCAGCGGGATAATCGCTGAGATATCGAATTTCACACCGAAAGCGAACGGTTGTGGAAGCTGGAACCAACCTGCGTTTGAAAGTGCTGAAAAATCAACCATTCCAAAGCACAATGCAAGTACATATCCACAGACCAAACCGATCAGGATAGATGCAAGTTTGAAAAGTCCTTTTCCGTAATGGTTCAGACCGATTACGATTGCCAGTGTTACAAGGGATACAAGCCAGTTCTGCCAGGAACCATAAACAAGTGCTGCTGTCTGACCTCTCTGCTCTACGATCACTTCATATGTGTTCGCGGAGTTTCCTGCCATGTAGTTAATGGCTGTCTTATAAAGAGACAGACCGATCGCAAAGATAACAGTTCCGATTACCAGTGGTGGGAACACCTTTCTGATCTGCTTAATAGTAAGTCCAACGATAATTGCTACAATACCACCTACGATCATCGCGCCAAAAATCGTGTTAACGTCCTGAGCCTGTGCTGCAATTGCTGTCATTGTCGGAACATAAGCAAAACTTACACCGATGATGACCGGAAGTCCGGATCCAAGATGGATCTTATTTCCATACAGCTGAAGGAATGTTGATAATGCTGCAAATACAAGTGACATCTGGATCAAGAGACCCATGTTTACATTTCCGCCTGCATTATTCGCTGCATTTGCAACCAGAATTGCCGGTGTAACACATCCTACAACTGCTGCAAGTACATGCTGGGCAGCAAGCGGAAGTATCTGACCAAATGTCGGATTACCATTCCACTTAAACAGTTCTTCGTTTCCTCTGCGAGGTGCTTCTGATTTCTTTTCTTTCATTATTTTATTGTCCTTTCCGGTTAGTTTTGACGAAATGTGCGATCAAAGATACTGTCCACATCTGTTATATATGTTAACATTAATGAACAGTATCCGTCAATCTAAGCCTAACGACTGTTGATACGTTTTCCAAGTTCGGCTGCTGCCTGTCTGCAGTCTGCCATAACTTTCGCTTCGTCAATCTCTGTCAGTCTTCTGTCTTTCATCAATACTTTACCGTTTGCAACAGTTGTCACAACATCGTGTCCAGTTACTCCGAATACAAGGTGACCATTGATGTTATTCTCATTCATTGGTGTCAGCGGATTGTAATTAACAATGATCACATCTGCTGCTGCGCCTTCTTCAAGAACCCCGAGCTTCTGGTCGAAATAACGTCCTGCAATCTTTGCATTGTTCTCAAACAGCATTGTCGGAACTTCTCCCCATGCTGCATTTGGATCGCAAAGGTGATGTTTATGAAGAATATTTGCCACTTTGAAGGATTCCATCATATCATGTGTATATCCATCTGTTCCAAGTCCTGTAAGGATTCCTCTGTGTACAAGTTCCATTGTCGGAGGGCATCCGCAGGCATTTCCCATATTGGATTCCGGATTATGAACAACCATTGTGTTTGTATCTTTGATCAGATCCATCTCATGTGGGTTGATGTAGATACAATGTCCAAGCAGTGTCTTCTCTCCAAGAATATTGAAGTCCATCAGACGGTCAACAATTCTCTTTCCATAATGTTTCAGGCAGTGATGCAGATCTTCAATTCCTTCTGCAACATGAATATGATAACCAACTTCATCCGGTTTGTTTGCTGCTGCAAGTTCCATTGTCTCATCTGAGATTGTGAACTGTGCATGCATACCCATCATTCCGGCGATCATTCCGCTGTCATCCTTCAGTGCATGACGAATAAATTCTGCATTCTCCATTACAGACTCTCTGGCCTTGTCTTTTCCATCTCTGTCGGAAACTTCATAACAGAGACAGGAACGAATTCCTGTTTCCTTCGCTGCTCTCTCAATTTCAAATAAGGAACCTTTGATAGCTCCAAAGCTTGCATGATGGTCAAATACTGTTGTTACACCGTTCTTGATAGAATCAATATAAGTAGCCATAGCACTTAAATAAGTATCTTTCAGTGTCAGGTTTCTATCCAATGTCCACCACATTCCTTCAAGAATGCTGAGCAATCCTGTTGGATTGTATCCATTAATAGCAAGCCCTCTTGCAAAAGAACTATAGATATGTTCATGAGTATTAATGAATGCCGGCATAATCACTCCGCCTTTTGCATCAATAAACTCTGCATCTGGATAAGCCTTCTTCAACTCATCTGTTGGTCCCACCTTACAGATTACTTTACCATCAATTGCTACTGCGCCCTCTTCCATATAAGGACATTCAGGGTTTCTTGTCACAACTCTACCATTACCTAAGATCAACATAATTGTAACCTCTCCTTTTTATGAATTTCTACACTTTGATGTTAAAATGCTATCTGCCTGTTATGTGCATTTCGTACATCAATGTCTCTGATACACATAGAATAACATCTAAATTGTCTAAATGCAACAAGAAATCTAAAAAAGTTTTTTGTTACCTAAAAAATTTTTAGGAAAGGTATTGACTATCGTGATTTTTATGATATTATGGGATTATGAAGACAGAAAGCATGTAGAAAGGCAGGTGGACATATGCGTCATACCTTAGATTTTCTTAAGCAGCTTGCACACGGACTTGCAATTCAATTTGGAAGTTCCTGTGAGATTGCAATTCATGATTTGAAGACAAAAGATCTGGAGAAATCGATTGTGTACATCGAGAACGGACATGTATCGAACCGACAGACCGGAGATGGTCCTTCAGGAATTGTTCTTGAGACACTTCAGTCGGATCCGTCAACGATTCATGATAAGCTTTCCTATCTTACTAAAACAGAAGATGGACGGATCCTGAAATCGAGTACCTTCTATATAAGAGACGATGACGGATCAATCTCATACATCTTCTCATTAAACTATGACATCACAGCTTTTACAGCTGCGAGTACAGCAATTCAGTCTTTGATTGCTACGAAAGATAATCTTCCGGATCTTACAGGTGATTCGCCACGGCAGATCACACATAATGTAAATGAACTTCTGGATCTGTTGATCGAGCAGGCCGTTGCAAAGGTCGGAAAGCCAGTTGCAATGATGAACAAAGACGACAAAGTTGCTGTTGTCCAGTATCTGGATCATGCCGGTGCTTTCCTTATTACAAAGTCCGGCGATAAAGTTTCTTCGTATTTGGGGATATCGAAATTCACACTTTACAGTTACATGGGCAAATGACACGTATTAATTTAAGGAGGTCACTATAATGGAAACTATCAAATGGGCAGTAAACGAAATGCCAAAAACAGATGACTCTCAGCTTCAGGTAATGTCACTTGAGAATGTAGCGAAAGCTCGCGCATTCCATGAGAGCTTCCCGCAGTACAGTGTTACACCACTTGTAAAACTGGATCACATGGCTGCATACCTTGGACTCAAAGAGGTCTATGTAAAAGATGAGTCTTATCGTTTCGGACTGAACGCATTTAAAGTACTCGGCGGATCTTTCGCAATGGCTCGCTACATTGCAAAGCAGACAGGAAAGGATGTTTCAGAACTTCCTTACAACGTTCTTACATCTGACGAACTGCGTAATGAATTCGGACAGGCTACTTTCTTCACTGCAACAGATGGTAACCACGGACGTGGTGTTGCATGGGCAGCGAACAAGCTTGGACAGAAATCTGTAGTACTTATGCCGAAGGGATCCACTCAGACAAGACTGAACAACATCCTGAAAGAAGGAGCGAAAGCTACAATCGAAGAAGAAAACTACGACGAATGTGTTCGTATGGCTAACGCTATGGCAGAGAAGACAGAGAACGGCGTAATGGTTCAGGATACAGCCTGGGACGGATATGAAGAGATTCCGGCATGGATCATGCAGGGATACGGAACAATGGCTAACGAGGCTGATGATCAGCTTCATGAAGCTGGATGTGAGCGTCCGACACATGTATTTATTCAGGCTGGTGTTGGTTCACTTGCCGGAGCAGTTCAGGGATTCTTCGCTAACCGCTATCCGGAAAATCCACCGAAAGTTGTTGTTGTTGAAGCTGCGCCTGCTGCATGTCTTTACAAAGGAGCATGTGCTAAAGACGGAGCTATCCGCATCGTAGACGGAGACATGGTTACAATCATGGCTGGTCTTGCTTGTGGAGAGCCGAACACAATTTCATGGGATATCCTGAAAAACCACGTTGATACATTTATCGCAACACCTGACTGGGTTGCTGCCAAAGGTATGCGTATGCTTGCTGCACCTTTCAAAGGTGATCAGCCTGTTACTTCCGGAGAATCCGGAGCCGCACCGTTTGGAACACTTGCGTGCATCATGACAATGGATGAGTACAAACCGCTCAGAGAGCACCTTGGATTGGATGAGAACTCAAAAGTACTTCTCTTCTCTACTGAGGGAGACACTGATCCGGATAGATACAAATCAATTGTCTGGGACGGAAATGAGAGATAATCATTTCTCGCAATACAATAAGAAGAAACTGTAACACCAAAACAAGATTTTATTTCAAAAGGAGAAGAACAATGGATCTTAACAAAATCAAAGAGTATGCAAAAGGCTATGAGAAAGACATGACTGCTTTCCTTCGTGCTATCGTAAAAAATCCGGGAGAAAGCTGTGATGAGAAAGCTCACGTAGAGACAATCGCTGCTGAGATGAAGAAAGTTGGATTTGACGAAGTTGTCATCGACCCACAGGGAAATGTTATGGGATTCATGGGAACTGGCGACAAGATCATCGCATTTGACGCACATATCGATACAGTAGGTATCGGTAACATCGATAACTGGAAATTCGATCCATACGATGGATACGAGACAGAGACAGAGATCGGTGGACGTGGAGTATCTGACCAGTGTGGCGGTATCGTATCTGGTGTATACGGAGCAAAGATCATGAAAGATCTCGGACTCATTCCAGAAGGATACAAAGTAATGGTTGTTGGTACAGTTCAGGAAGAAGACTGTGA
>ERZ1035006.907-NODE-907-length-21613-cov-11.906810_pt1 | contig 21613 bp, 19 predicted proteins | sample MGYA00520694_ERZ1035006 | MGnify/ENA primary metagenome ERZ1035006 (study PRJEB33766, sample SAMN09781746) | gut metagenome | biome: gut microbiome | host: Homo sapiens | place: Madagascar | study: EMG produced TPA metagenomics assembly of the PRJNA485056 data... | reverse complement strand
CTGCGATTGCCATTGAAACACGTTTTTTCATTTTCTTTTTTACTCCTGTTTTTTACGTTTTCCTTGGACGTTTTCTTGATGATTGTATGATAGCATTATGGTTATAATATGTCAAGCGGTTGTCATATTTTTTTAGCGTTTAAGAGTCATTTCGTTAGTATTATACTAATTGTATGTTTCATTTTTGTGCAGTTTTACATATATTTTTTTCTTTATTTATTTAAAACATCGAATTTTTGGATTTTTTAAGAAAAAAGCAGATATTTTTATCGCAACCGCATGATATATTGTTTTGTAAGGTGTGAGCGTAGCAGAAAATGAGGATTTTCTGTTATTTTGAACGGATACATTTTGAAAAAAAGACCACAGTGAACTATTTTACCTTTAGAATGTATCGTTCACTGTGGTCTGACAGGACATTTTTATTTTTAATCAGGTGGTTCCCCGTTCTACCAATGTTACCGGAAATACAGTCTTAGTGGGAACCATTTTCCCTGCATCTATCTGGGCAATGGCGGAAACTGCCAGCTCTGCCATCTGCTCTATAGGCTGATGGATGGTGGTGAGGCCAGGGCTGGTGAACTGGGCAATATTCACATCATCAAAGCCAACGATCTTCAGCCGCTCCGGCACTTTGATCTTCAGATCACTGCAGGCCTGGAGAACATAAGCGCCAATTACATCGGAGCTGGCGAAAACACCGTCCACATCTGGATTCTCAATAAGCTTCTGACGGACAAAGCCATAATATTCCATAGAATCAAAAAGCTGTTTGTCTGTTACCATTACTACATTATCTATTTGCATCTTCTCACAGGTATCACGGAATGCGACTTCTCTGTAATCAGCCGGCATGGGAATATCAACTCCGGCACTTAGCCCGCCTATGTACATCAGTTTACGGCATCCCTTACTGATGAGAAGCTCTGTAGCCATAACCCCTCCCTGGTAGTTATCACATTCAATTCCGGAAGTTCCCTCATCCATGGAACGCTCCAGTGTGATAAGCGGGAAATCAAGGCCCTCAAACTTCTCCGTCTCAAAGCTTCCGCTGCAGAGTACAACTCCGGCAACCCTTCCGCTCTTGCACATCTCAATACACTGCTCTTCCCGCTCTTCCTTATTGCGGGAGACGAAGAGCATGATCCGGTAATCCTGCTTGGCTGCTTCTCTCTCCAGGCGGCTTAAAACCTTGGCAAAATAAGGATGTTCAATATTCGGAAGGATGATGCCAATGGTATTACTCTTCTGCTTGGACAGGGAGCGTGCCATCTCATTAGGCTGATAATTCAGCTCCTTCATTACCTGATATACCTTTTCCCTGGTCTTATCACTGATATATCCTCTGTTGTTCAAGACTCTGGAAACGGTTCCTACCGTAAGTCCAGATGCCTTCGCTACATCCTTAAGTGTCGCCATATGGAAATCTCCTTTATTACATATTACCCGAAATCATTTGTGCAAAAACTGTTCATATATAGTTATTGCCTCCGCAAATTCTTGTAACATTTTCGCTTTGCTTTCTTATTTTAAGATTATTCTATCACCCTTGAGCTTTGTGTGTCAACCGATAATTATACGCATAAATAATAGTAAAGCGGGCACTTCAGCGACATAAAAGCAGGGCGGCGACCTTTTTCCAAAAGTGCTGCCCTGCTTTTCCATTCGCTGGAATCATCTCCATCCGGCATCCATATCACTGCAGGCTATTACGACACTGTCGATTCCCAGGAGGATCAAATAGATTCCTACCAGAAAGCCTACCGAGAACAATGCGATATTCGGCCATAATATCATCAGGAATCCAAGGATGATTCCCAGAATGTTCAATATCAGTGTAAAGTAATAGAAAAAGCTTCCAGCCAGGCGAACCAGTGGCAAATGAGTCAGTCTGGAAATGGAGTGAGCTATAAACCAGATTGGAATCAGCATTACCAGAATCAGCTCTCCTGCATTTGGATACATGAGAAGCATCAATCCGGTAAGGATGCTTATAATTCCGGTAACAAGGGAAATAGTTGGACCAAATCCGGTATAGCGCTCTGTTTTTGCATAAAATACAACATCTGAAACTCCGGTAATCACTGCCATAATTCCATATATGATCATAACACTTCGCAAAACGCTGCCAGGGCGAAACATAGTCATAAGCCCTAGCAATATCAGCAGGATACCTTCAATAAGTTCCAGCCATCCATAACGGGAACGTCTTCTCATTTTCCCTCATCCTCCTCTTTTTTATTCAGGATTTCCATAAACTCCTCTCCTGTTATAGTTTCCTTTTCATAAAGGAACATTGCAAGCTCATCCAGCTTCTTGCGGTTGTCCAGCAGAATCTTCTTCGCTTTCTCATGCTCTCGTTTTACAAGCTCAACAACCTTCTCATCGATTTCCTTCTGGGTATCAGCGGAGCAGGAAAGAGAGGCATCTCCGCCCAGATACTGGTTTGTAACGGTTTCCATGGCGACCATGTCAAATTCATCTGTCATACCATAGCGTGTGATCATAGAACGGGCAATCTTGGTAGCCTGCTCAATATCATTGGAAGCACCTGTTGTAATCTCGCCGAAAACAATTTCCTCGGCGGCACGGCCGCCTGTAAATGTGGCAATCTTGTTTTCCAGCTCTTTTTTTGTCATCAGATATTTATCCCCCTGCTCTACCTGCATGGTGTAGCCAAGAGCACCGGAGGTACGTGGGATAATGGTGATCTTCTGTACAGGAGCAGAATGGCTCTGAAGGGCTGCCACAAGGGCGTGACCGATTTCATGGTAGGAAACCACTTTTTTCTCCTGGTCGGAAAGAACCGCATTCTTTTTCTGATAACCGGCAATAACAACTTCAATACTTTCTTCCAAATCTGCCTCTGTGACTACGGTACGACCGTTGCGTACTGCTCGAAGAGCTGCCTCATTGATTATATTTGCAAGCTCAGCTCCGGACGCTCCGGATGCCATACGTGCTATTGTGTGGAAATCTACATCATCAGAAGCTTTGATTTTTCTTGCGTGAACCTTCAGAATAGCTTCACGGCCCGCAAGATCCGGAAGCTCAACCGGTACACGGCGATCAAAACGTCCCGGACGGGTCAGAGCCGGATCAAGAGATTCCGGACGGTTGGTGGCTGCCAAAATGATCACACCGTTGTTTCCCTCGAAACCATCCATCTCTGTAAGAAGCTGGTTCAGGGTCTGCTCTCGCTCATCATTTCCGCCCACCTGACCATCTCGTTTTTTGCCAATGGCATCAATCTCATCAATGAATACGATACAGGGAGCTTTTTCTTTCGCCTGCTTAAAAAGATCACGAACCTTGGAAGCGCCCATACCAACAAACATTTCTACGAACTCGGAACCAGACATGGAGAAGAATGGTACATTTGCCTCTCCTGCAACTGCTTTTGCAAGCATTGTTTTACCAGTACCTGGAGGGCCTACAAGGAGAACACCTTTTGGCATGGAAGCACCGACATCGGTATACTTCTTAGGATTGTGAAGGTAATCCACGATTTCTGCCAGATTTTCCTTTGCCTCGTCCTCACCGGCTACATCTGTAAAACGGATTCCTTCGCTGGATTGAACATAAACCTTTGCATTGCTTTTTCCCATTCCAAATGCCATAGAATTCTTGCCGCCTGCCTGTTCCATCAATCTCTTGCCCATATAATTTCCAAGAGCAATGAAAATCAGGAGCGGAAGGATTCCGGTTACAAAAAAGCTAAGAAGCGGAGAAGTCTGTTTGTCAATATCCTTTGTAAACGTTGCTCCGCATTCATACAAACGATCCGTGAGGTTTGGATCATTCATAAGACCGGTTTTGTAAATCTTACTGTTGTCTTTGTCCGTGAATATGATCTGATTGTCTTCAACCTGCACTTCACCTATGTTTTTCTTGTTGATCATGCTCATAAATGTGCTGTAATCTGTTTCTTCTACCTGATGCTCCATCAGGATTGGTGACACCACAAGATTAAATACAACCAGCACCAGAACCACGATTCCATAATAGTAAAGCAGAGGTTTCTTTGGTGTTTTTACTTCTTTCATAATGGATTCCTTTCTCCTATTGTGATAATTTATCTTAGCTGTTTTCGCTGTCCTCCTGGTGCTGGGCTGCTATGGCTTCCAGTGATATCAGAAGGGCTCTGTTTGCTGCCTGCATTGCGAAATCAAGTGCATATTCTGCTGTGAGGATTTTTTCTTCTGTACCGGACAGCATTTTTCCTTTCTCAACGTCCATGTTTTCTGCCTCAAGCACACGTCCTACTGCATTTTCTATCTCGTCGTAGACTTCTGCCAGTTTCATCACGCACCTTGTTCTGGAATGCAGAAGCTGATTGCGGAGAATAATCTGACTTTCTTCGCATTCCTGCCGTATTTGTCCAATCTGTTGACGAAGTTTTTCCACATCCATAGTTTCTGCCAGCTGTATCCGACTGTGCACCTGTTGCATTTTTTTATCCAGTTCATACATTTTCACTGATAGAATTTCATGTGCCATTCAAAATGCCCTCCTCTCTTTCATGGCTTTATTGTATGATTTCCATTATTTTTTGTCGATAGTCAGAACTTTTTCCGTGTATAGACAAAAAAATCATCTTGTATAGACAAAACGGGCAAAGTGTAAAAATAACACTTTGCCCGTTACTTTTTATGTAATGACAGCTTCCAAAGTCTGTAACTGCTGTCATTTTCCGCCATCCGGAGTAATCTTCCCCATCATGATCATGTAAATCTCATGTACGATGGCATCCATGTTTTTCGTATCTTCTTTGGTCCAATTCTGGAGGATTCCCATGATTGCATAGCTGTGGTAATGAAGGATCAGCTTCAGTTCCTTCCGGCTGCAGCTCTGGTACATATTTTCCTCATCTGCAGCTTTTTCAAACAGTTCATAGGCAGTCTGTGCAAAAATCTGCTCGATTTCCCTTCCGTAGTTGCTTTCCATTCCTTTCTTTACTTCAGGCATGGCATTTATGGCAAACACAAACAGATATTTTAATGCTGCCTCCAGATCCTCCTGTGCCCTGCACTCTTCCACAAGCTGCTTCATTCCTTTTTTCATGCTCCACTGGATCAGATCCGGGATGCCCTCGAAATGGTAATAAAAGGCCTGTCTGGTAATCTGGCATTCTTCTACAATATCTTTTACGGTAAGCTTCTTTACCTTCTTTTCCAATATCAGATTTCGGGCTGCGTTCGCTATTACTTCCTTCATATCTGCCGCCATAGGTAGTCCTCCTGCCGTTCTCTACTTATTCCTCGTCTGAGGGCTGTGGATTCTCCGCAGGTTCCTCCTGCTTGCTTTCAGTGCTTTTCTCATCTTCTTCGTCCAGCCTTGCCTGCATTGCCGCACGTTCCCGGATGCTTTTCTTTGGCGCAGGCTGCTGATTTCTTGCCGGCTGATTCTGCTTGCTCTTTGTATTATCTACTGCATATACTCGATCTGGTTCTGCTTTGGCAATCTTGCGAAGCCTTGTGGCTCCCCAAAGCAAAAACAGAGGAAGGATAATCGCAGTGAAAAGAAGTCCCAGGTTCATCAATCCGACAAAAAACAGAACAACCTGCATTGCAGCCTCTACACCAAGAAGAGAAATCACAAGCTTTAAGGTGAAGCTGCTTTTATCCACACGGTTGCTGTTCTTTACAGAAAAAAATCCAACAACAACCTCCCAGATTCCTACAAGAATAAAACAAATTCCCACAACCTTCAGAAGAATACTTGCTACTCCTGCTTCTTCCAGAAGCTGCACATACTCTGCGGTTCCCTTGTCTGCTTCCAATGCAGTCATAAAAAAATTGATTCCATACATCAAAGTAGAGGTGATCGCTGAAAACATCAGAAAGATTCCTCCGAACATCAGGCCCATCTTTCCATTAAGTGCCTGACGCATTTGCTTTTGCCTTTCAAATTGGTCCATAGTTGATCCTGCCTTTTCTATAATATTTTACAAATTGTGACGCACACCTTGCAGAAAACATTTTCCAAACTCGCTCTACGGGATTCATGGTAAAAAAATAAGATGAACCCCAAGATTCACCTTGAAATATGATATACTTATTCTAGCACAGTGCCGGAATCTTTTCAATGTGAATGTCCATATATCACTCTTGTTTTTCATATTTTATCTTTACTTTTGCTTTTTCTCTCTCTATAATAAAATGTTATAACTCTCCACATTCAGTTTACAAAAGAAAGGCAGGTTTTTATCATGAATTGCACCCCAAAAGAGCTTTTGCTTTATGCAGTTACCGATCGCAGCTGGTTAAATGGACAGACTTTATACGAACAGGTGGAGGAAGCCCTAAAGGGCGGCGCAACCTTCATCCAGTTAAGGGAGAAAAACCTGGATACTGATACTTTCCGTGAAGAAGCTCTGAAGATAAAAGAGCTGTGTGCACATTACCGGGTTCCATTTGTAATTAACGATAATGTTGAAATTGCAAAAGAAATTGATGCTGATGGTGTTCACGTAGGACAGCACGACATGGAGGCTGCAAATGCAAGAGCAATTCTCGGACCGGATAAAATTATCGGTGTTTCTGCCCAGACCGTAGAACAGGCCCTTCTTGCTGAGAAAAACGGAGCCGATTATCTGGGTGTAGGTGCCGTTTTCCACACCGGTACGAAAAAGGATGCCAATACTCTCAGCCATGAAACCCTAAAAGAAATATGTGAAGCTGTAAAAATTCCAGTTATTGCCATAGGCGGTATTTCACAGGACAATATAATGAAGCTGGCAGGAAGCGGTATTTGCGGAATTGCTGTAGTAAGTGCTATTTTCGCAGCAGAAAATATTGAAAAAGCGACCAGAGAGCTGAAACAGCTTACCTCTAAAATGGTACAGGTATGTTAAGGGGCGCTATCTGGGATCTGGATGGTTCTCTGCTTGATTCCATGTCTGCATGGGATCATGTTGGAGAAAATTATCTGCGGCTTCACGGATATGAGCCAGAACCAGATCTCAATGAAACCATTGCTGCCATGAGTCTTCATCAGGCTGCTGATTATTTTATTGAACACTATGGAGTGAAGCAGACCCGTGACGAGCTGATAAAGGGTGTTGTAGAAATCGTAGATGATTTCTATCGCTATGAAGCCCAGTTAAAACCTCATGCAGACCAGTTTCTGACTCAGCTTCATCAGGCTGGAGTTAAAATGTGCATTGCGACTGCAACTGAACGTTCACTGGTAGATGCTGCCCTGGAACGCTGTGGGATTCTCGATTACTTCAGCGGAATCTTCACCTGTTCCTCTGTAGGTACCGGTAAAGATGAACCGGCAATTTATCGGGAAGCACTGAAATTCCTGGGCACAGACCGAAGCAATACTATGGTGTTTGAGGATTCCCTTCATGCATTGACCACTGCCAAAAAAGATGGCTTCTACATTACTGCAATCTACGATAAACATGAAGAGCACCCAGAAGAAATGCGGCGGCTTTCTGACTGTTATATTGCAGATTATAGTAAGTTAGATGACTTTTATAAATTTGTGAATGCACTTTATCCTTCGGAACCTGTAAAATAACAGGTTCCTTTTTAGAGCGTGCCCTCCAAATGCTTTCTGCAAGATGTGCGTCACAATTTGTGGGAGATTTTGTCCGGGTGAGGGCGCCGCAGCGGGCTACGTCAACTGAATTCGGGACAAAAGTCCCGCAAAATGGGGCGTGCAGATTGCAGGAATGATTTTGGGGGCACGCTCTAGAGCGTGTTTGGAAAATGCTTTCTGCAAGATGTGCGTCACAGTTTGTGGGAGATTTCACCCGGATGAGGGCGTCGTAGCGGGCTACGGCAACCGAATTCGGGTGAAATATACCGCAAAGTGGGGCGTGCAGATTGCAGGAATGATTTTTCAAACACGCTCTAACCCAGTCAACTAATCTGCCATGTCACATGACTTCCTTTTTCATCCTTGCTTACAATAAGCTGATCTTCGATTTCCTGTTTCAATTCTGTCACATGGGAAATAATTCCAATCAGTTTGCTGCCTCCGGCCAATTCCTGGAGAACTTTTACTGCCTGCTCTCTGGAATGCTCGTCCAGGGAACCAAAGCCCTCATCAACAAACATAACGTCCAGATTCACAGCAGCGGAATTCTCCTGGATCTGGTCTGCCATTCCAAGTGCAAGAGATAAAGCAGCCATAAAAGACTCGCCTCCTGAAAGAGTACGGATTTCTCTCTCTTTTCCGGTCACATTGGAATATACCATCAGATCCAGTCCACGGTTCTTTCCTTTTCCAGCATTAGACTCATCTGTCATTCTCAACTCAAACTGTCCTGCAGACATATCGGCAAAGCGCCTGTTCGCAGCATTTAGAATCTTTTCCAGGTAATATCTCTGCACAAAGGTTTCCAAATCCATACGGCTTCCCGGAACATTTCCGGAAAGAAGCCGGTAAAGATTATCTATTTTGCTGTGTTTTTCAATAATCTTGCCTCGCTCTTCCATCCTTGGGGCCAAAACATTGTAAGCAGACTGATCGTTTTTTTGCTGTTCCTGATATAAATTTGCTCTTTTTTGGACCTGTATCAGCTGCTCCTGGGCATCCAGCATCTGCTGCCGGAATGTCTCCATATCCGGATACGTTTTTCCTCCGATTGCCTTCTCTGCAGCCTTCTTTGCTGCATCCGCAGCAGCCTTCCTCTGTTTCCAGTCTGTTATTTCCAGCTGAAGCTGCTCTGCTTTTTCCTTGGGATGCATTTGAGTCAGTTGTTCCCATTCTGTCTCTGTCAACTCTTTTTCTTTCAAGAGCAGCTGATAGCTTTTTTCCCGCTCCTGGCAAAGTGCTTTCTGCACCGGAAGCTCTTTCTCATAACGCAAGATAAGAGTTTCACATTGATGAAACGCTTTTGACGCTTCGTTTGCCTTTTCATCTGCTTCCTTCCATAACATCTCTGCCTGAAGTCTTTTCTCACGGGCACTGGCATATTCCTGGCGAGCCGCAGCTTCGGAAGGGTATTCTCTGGACTTCTCCAGATCCTCCAGCAATATCTTGCTGCTCTTCGCTTCAGCTATTGCCTGTGTAAGAACCTGAGATGCTTCATCAGCTTCTTTTTTAGACTGATTTCTGGATTCTTCTATATGGCTGAGAGCTTCCTGAAGTGCAGTCAGCTTCTTCGCAGACTCCTCTAATTCTTTTCCCTCTTCCTGAAGCCGTTTCTGCCAGAGGTTTAACAGTTCTTCTATTTTTCTCAAAACAGGAGCAGTAAATTCTGATCCCTGTTTTTGAAGGCAGTCCAACTCATGCAACGGAATGTCGTCTGGGATATCCTCTTTATCGGTCTTTATTTTCATGCATAATTTTTCAAAGAAATCCCGGCAAACTTTCGTTTTCTCTTCCAGAAGATCTGCGGCTGATCTAGCCTCAACCGCTTTCTTCTCCTGTTTCTCCCGCAACCTGGTAATTTCTTCTGCTTTTGCCTCCAGTATTTCCCTGGTCAGGTTTTCATGAAGCTCCGACACCTCACAGGGTGATGGATGCTCCAAAGAGCCACACACCGGGCAGGGCCTCCCAGGTCTGAGCTCCCTGGCCAGGAATCCTGCCTGTGCATCCAAAAATGACCTCCGCATTGTCTCATACTTTTGATTTTCCTTATCATAAAGCTGACTACTGGCTGCATATGCCTTTTTTGCTGTGCCTGACATCATCTGCTGACTTTGCAATTCACTGTAATGTCTGTGCATTTCCTGTACATCAACTGCCAAACCGACTGCTTTCTGTTTTTTCCCCTGCCATATTGCCTGCTTTGTCCGAATATCAGAAAGTTCTTCTGCCTGATTCCTCCATAGCTCCTCTTTTTTCTCCAACTCCTTCCATCCATTTTCAGCTTTTTCCACTGCAGCCTGGGCGTTCGCAAGCCTGGTCTGGTCCTTTTCTGCCTGATCCTTTGTCTCTTTTATCCGCTCTATCAGAGTTAGTTCCTTACGTACTCTCTCATAAACAGCACTGTAGCTCTCCACTTCCTGCTCTGACATTTTTCTAAGCTCTTTCGCCTTTTCCCGTTCTTTTTGGGCTATTTTCTCCAGCCGGGGCCTTTTCTCCATTTGTTCCTTCAATGCTGCCTCTGTGATGCTAAAATTATTCTTAACATCCAAAAATCTTGCATATTCACTCTTTATCTCATAAGCCGCACGCAACTGCCAGGATAGCTTTTCCGCAGTTTTCATCTGTGCCTCTGTATTCTGGCAATCCTCAAGCTGTTTCCGGGCAGACTCCAGCTGCTGATACAATTTCAAAAGCTGTTCTGCGCTGGTATAGTCATCTCGCTTTTCATCCCTTATCTTTGAACAATTTTTCAGCTCTTCTTCAGAATTTTTTACCTTCTGTTCAAGCTCCTCACATAACTCTTTTAACATGTGAAGAAATCTTTCCATCTTCACAATTTCTCCGCTGCATACCTGTTTTTTCAAGTTGTCCAGTTCCTGACAGCTTTCATATTCTTCCGGAATTACAACATGGGCAGCTTCCGTCTGGCAGATTGTCTTGATCTGTGCAATCTCCTTTTCCAGAGCCCGCTTCCGATTCATCAGCTCTTCTACAATACTCTGATATAATTCCGTATTAAACAGTTTACGGAAGATTACTTTCTTATCGTCGGATTTCGCCCGGAGAAGTTTCATAAACTCTCCCTGGGCAATCATTGCCACCTGCATAAACTGATCCTTAGTCAGGCCCAGAATTTCACCCAATTTGCGTTCAGCTTCTTTCTGGGGATATTCCGTTCCATCTGGCATGAGCAGGCTGACAGAACCTGTCACCTCACGGGTTCCGCTGTTTTTCCCAGTTCCCCTGGTAAGCAGCTTCAAATGCCTTGGAACACGACGAACCGTGTAAAACTGACGGCTTTCACCTTGCTGTTCTGAAAAAGTAAGCTCCACAAATGGTTCTATATTCAATTCAACAAACTGGCTTTGCAGAATCACACCCTCTTTCCGATTTGCCGAGGAACTGGCTTCTCCATACAATGCAAAAACGATCGCATCAAATATAGTGGTCTTCCCTGCACCAGTATCTCCTGTTACAAGAAAAAGATTCTGATTCGTCTGCTCAAAATCTATCTGTGTTTTGTTTCCATAGGAGCCAAATGCCTGCATGGTAAGTTTCGCCGGCTTCATCTCGCCACCTCCTGAACCGTATTGATCACATCCTGTAAAATATCCATTTCTTCCTCATCTGCCTCAGATAAAAACTCACAGCACAGCTGAAAAGGGTTCAGAATCTTTTCTGGTGTTCTTATACTGGCATAATCAGTATGCCGCTGCGTTTCCCTGCGTATCTCCAATAAGCCAGGGAACGCCAGGCGCAGGCGATCCTGCATATCTATTACGTCCAGGTCTACTTTATCGGTAAGAACTACCGTTACATAATCGCCGCAGGCCTGTGCAAGAACTTCCTGTAATCCCCCCTGGATCTTCCTTATCTGATGCAGTGGTGTAAGAGGCAGAACTCTCGTCTGTACCTCTCCCTTTTGTCTTATGTCAACTTCAACAATTCCTTTTTTCTGTCCGGCTTCGCTGACGGAACAGGCCATAGGCGTACCACAATAACGATAGACCTCGCCTCCCACTTTCATAGGCTTGTGAATATGCCCCAGCGCAGCATAGTCAAATATCTCAAGAATATCCGCTGATACCTGATCTATATTTCCAATCGTAAGAATTTCAGAATCCATTCTTTCCACAGTTTCTGCCTTCTCTCCCACTGGCAGATAAAATTGGTGGCTTACCAGCACATTGCGCTGAGATACATCAATTTTCTCCCGCTCAATAAGTCTGTGGATCGTTTCATCGTAAGAAAGATTATTTCCATTTTTATCTGTTCCTGTGATGAGTTTCACCATGGAAGGCTTCACAAAGGGAAGGAGATAAAAATTCACCGGCCCCCAGGCATCCTCCAGCACAATCTTTTCAATATGTTCCTTTTCTGTCTGAGGCGGCATTCCAATCATGTAAATCTGCTGATGGTTCAATACGCTTCGGAAGCAGTTTACACGGGGAGCACTGTCGTGATTTCCGCTGATTATCATGATCACAGCCTCTGGCACGGCATTTCTCAATTTTCCTATAAAATAATCAAACAGCTCTACCGCCTCTGCCGATGGCACAGCTTTGTCGTAAATGTCTCCTGCGATCACGATTCCATCTGGCTCTTCCTGCTTCGACAGCTGAATGATCTGATCTATTATGTATTTCTGATCCTCATATAAATCACGGTTCATAAGCTTCAAGCCGATATGCAGATCTGATAAATGAAAAAATCTCATAGCCAAAACCTCCTATTTGCAGACAGCAGTCCTATCTTCGCCACTGATATTTAATCATTGCCTTATTTTTTATTTACTTTCCGGTAAAGCGGATAATTGCAGATTTTGTTATAATTATGGGCTGGAAAATAACCTTCCAGCCCTTTTTTCTGATGTGTTCTGTTATGGATTATCGGATGTGCATTGCAGATAATATCTTTTCTCAAAGTGTGTTGTCAAAATTTCTTCGGTACTTCGTAACTCTTTTGTGTTTTTTATCTTTCATCTCTTGTCGATGTAATTATATTATCACATCTGTCGCATTTTGTCACCTGGAAAATCGTACGTATTTTCGATTTTATTTTTGTATATTTTTGTTTCTTAAAATATATGTGTCATTCCATCCTGTCACATCACCAAAATAAACGCCCTCAGAGGAATCCCCTCTGAGGGCGTTTATTTTGCTTTATGAACTCTTATGCCATCATTGGCTCAAGTGCTTTAGCCAGTTTCTCTTTCTCAGCTTCCGCCTCTGCAAGGTCTTTGCCAAGTGTGGTGTAATAGATCTTGATCTTCGGCTCTGTTCCAGATGGACGAACAACAACCGTCTCATTGTTCTCAAGCTTGTAGATCAGGACATTTGCTACCGGAAGGCCTGTCTCTTCTGGTTTCTTGTAGTCTGTAACACTTACAACCTTATAGCCTGCGATCTCTGTCGGAGGATTATCACGGAATTTCTGCATAATTCCTGCCATGGTGTCCATTCCGCTAAGGCCTGGGAATTCAAAGCTGTCTACCTTATTCAGGTAACGGCCATACTGTGCATAGATTTCCTCAAGTCTCTGCTTCAGGGAGCTTCCAATGCTTCTGTAATAAGCAGCCATCTCGCAGATCAGCATAGAACCGATGATCGCATCCTTATCACGTACATACGGTCCTGCAAGGTAGCCATAGCTCTCCTCAAATCCGAAGATGAAGCGGTCAACCTCACCAGCTGCCTCCAGCTGTGCGATCTGGTCGCCAATCCACTTAAATCCGGTAAGTACACTTCTCAGCTCTACACCATAATGCTCAGCAACTGCATCTGCCAGAGGAGTAGATACAATAGATTTTACCGCAACCGGATTCTTCGGCATAGTGCCTTTTTCAATGCGTCCTGCTGCGATATAGTCAAGAAGAAGAACTCCTACTTCATTTCCGCTTACCAGCTCATAGGAACCATCCGGACATTTCATTGCAATACCAACACGGTCTGCATCCGGGTCAGTAGCAAGCATAAGGTCTGCTCCAGTCTCCTTGGCAAGCTTCAGTCCCTGCTCCAGGGCAGCAAAAATCTCCGGGTTCGGATAGCTGCAGGTGGTAAAGTAGCCATTCGGATATTCCTGATCCGGAACAATCGTTACATCTGTGATTCCAATATCCTTCAGGATCTGTGTTACCGGTACAAGTCCAGAGCCATTCAGAGGGCTGTAAACCAGCTTCAGTCCGGCTGTCTTGCAAAGGCCTGGACGAACCTGGCGTGACTCGATCGCATCATAGAGAGCACGTTTGCAGTCATCTCCTACAAAGCGGATAAAGCCTTCCTCAACACCTTCTGCAAAGGACATATATTTTGCACCTGTCAGTACATCTGTTTTCTGGATCTCGTCGTATACAATAGCAGCTGCATCGTCAGTCATCTGGCATCCATCCGGGCCATAAGCCTTATAGCCGTTGTATTTCGCCGGGTTATGAGAAGCAGTTACCATAATACCGGCATTACACTCATAGTAACGTGTAGCAAAGGAAAGTGCCGGTACTGGCATTAATGCATCATAAATTCGAACCTTGATTCCATTGGCAGCAAGAACACCAGCTGCTGTCTTTGCAAATACATCGCTCTTCAAACGGCTGTCATAGCTGATTGCAACAGTCTGGCTGCCACCCTGTGTTTTCACCCAGTTCGCAAGTCCCTGTGTAGCCTGACGTACCACATAAATGTTCATGCGGTTTGTTCCTGAGCCGAGAACCCCGCGAAGTCCGGCTGTTCCAAACTTCAGAGATACTGCAAAGCGTTCCTTAATTTCCTCATCATTTCCTTCAATTTTAGATAATTCCGGTTTCAAATCTGCATCTTCAAGATCTGCCGCCATCCAGCGCTTGTACTCTTCGTTATACATTTTAACCACTCCTGCCATTGTTTTTCTGTTTGTTTTGTATATTATTACTACGGATATAAATAATATACCACATTTTTTCCAATACGGCAATATTACCCTGTAATTTCTACCAGACAATCTTTCTCTGTTATTCTTCAATTTTCAACACCATAATCTGAATTTCCTATAGCATTCCTCTCATTTATACGCTATAATAAGATAGCGTATGAAAGTGCCAATATCAATGTCAATATGGAGGATATTATGGAAATTGTTTGTTTAGACCTGGAAGGTGTACTTGTCCCGGAGATCTGGATTTCTTTTGCAGAAGAAACCGGCATCCCGGAGCTGAAAAGAACTACAAGAGATGAGCCTGATTATGATAAATTAATGAAATATCGTCTGAATATCCTGAAAGAACATGGGCTTGGACTGAAAGAAATCCAGGAAACCATTGCAAAAATCGACCCCATTCCCGGAGCGAAGGAATTTCTGGACAAGCTGAGGGCTCAGACACAGGTTCTTATCCTCAGTGATACTTTTTCCCAGTTCGCAGGTCCTCTTATGAAAAAACTGGGATACCCCACTATTTTCTGCAACACTCTGGTTGTTGGCGAAAATGGCGAGATCACTGACTTTAAAATGCGCTGTGAGAAATCCAAATATACAACAGTAAAAGCACTGCAGTCTATTGGCTACGATACCATTGCCAGTGGTGACAGCCACAATGACCTTGGCATGATTCAGGCCAGCAAGGCCGGTTTCCTGTTCAAGAGTACAGATGCTATCAAGGCAGAATATCCGGAAATTCCGGCTTACGAAACCTATGACGAGCTGTTTGATGCCATTATGAAGGCAATCCAGGCATAATCAGCCCACATACGAAGCCTGCCAGTCCGGACAGGAATGATTTTCGAGGCAGGCTTTGAAATGTGTTTGGAAAATGCTTTCTGCAAGATGTGCATCACAGTTTGCGTGGCTCTGTTTCTTTATAGCTTCCGCACACTCTTCCTCTCAATAAACTGTGTGCACATCTGCATCTTCATCTTAATTCCATCATTGTCCTTTATCATATCCCGAAGTCTTCTTATAACAGCCCTTCCCATCTCCTGCTTCGGCACCCGAAGCGTAGTCAGTGGCGGATAGGAAATGGAGGAAAAGGTGAGATCATCAAATCCCACAATGGAAACATCCTCTGGAATCCGAACGCCAACCTCTGCCATTGCCTTCATTGCTCCCAACGCAATCATATCATTGTCCGAAAAAAAGGCAGTTGGCAGCTTCGGTTTTCCCATCAAATACCGTTTCATATCTTCATAGGCACCATCAATGGTGGTAGACATTGTCACTATATAATCCTTATTCAGGTGGATTCCTGCCTTCTGAAGGGCTGTCTGATAGCCGGCAGAACGAGAACGGAAAGGCTTAATACGGAATTTCCCCTGAAGATAGCCAATCTCCCTGTGCCCATTGGCAATCAAATATTCCGTTGCCATACGAGCGGAATCTGCATTGTTGATCAGCATGGCGTCAAAGCTCATATCTTCTTTCCAATAATCGATTACAATAAACGGGCAGGTCATTCCCCGTATCAGGTCAATGTCTGAATCCATCATCTCCGTCCCCAGAAGAACCACCGCAGATGCCTTATCATTCATAATCCATTTGGCCTGCTCCTTATATCCCGGATCCCGTTTGTCCAGGTTGCACATCTGCATCTCCATTCCACAGGCACGGCATTCCTGCTCTGCCCCTGAGATCAGCTGGATAAAAAATGGCGAATCTTCTACTACGGAGCCATCTCGCTTGAACATTACAAATTTCACTTTGCGTATATGATTTTCTTCATAATACCCAAGATCCTGTGCTGCCTTAAAAATCTTTGCAGATGTTTCTGCATTCACGCCCCTTTTATAATTTAATGCATTTGATACAGTTGCTGGAGAAAAACCGGTAATCTCACTGATTTTCTTCACACTTACTTTCATTCTCTGCCCTCCTCTGTTAGAGCATGTTTAAAAAATCATTCCCGCAATCTGCACACCCTATTTTGCAGAAGACATTTTTTTACAAGCTCCAGTAAAACTTATCCCCGCTCAGGGCATATTTGGAAAAAGACGCTGCGAAATAAAGTATCCTCTTTCGCAGCGCCTTCTCTGATCCTTTTATGCCGGGAAAGCAACTCCCGCTCTTAAAATTATGTTCGGATAAGGTGTAAACTCACCTGTGCGGATTGCAAATTTGCACTGTGCAGACATCTTTTTCAGGTCTACATGGTCAATCCTGCTCTCCTCTGCCTGTGGAAGGCTCTGCTGGATATATGCAAGAAGCTCTGGATTCTTTTCCTCAATCTCATTGGCAATGGTATAAGCCTCTACCTCTGTTTCAGCCAGTACTGCATCCATCACCTGTTTAAAGGTTGGAACCCCTCCACATACAACCAGATCTACGATTTCCACGCCCCTTGGAATAGGCATTCCTGCATCTCCGATCATAAACAGATCTTTATGTCCCAGTTCAGCAATACAGCGAATCAGCTGGGCATTTAATATCCCTGATTTCTTCATGCTTGTTCCTCCTGCTTCTCTGATAGCAAGCGGATCTTCTCAATCTGCCTGACTATGTAACTCTATACGAAACAACTGTGAAGCATTTGTTCCGTTAAACTGCTTATTTGTTCTCGTTTCTTGCCTGAAGTGCCATCTTCGCCTGAAGGTTTCTCTGTGTCTGGTCGATAACAACTGCAAGGATGATTACCAGACCACGGATAACCTTCTGCCAGAACTCAGATACACCACACATTGTCATACCATCGTTGATAACACCGATTACGAAAGCACCAACTACAGTTCCGATAATTGTACCGGAACCACCGCTCATGGAGGTTCCACCAAGAACAGTTGCTGCGATTGCGTTCATTTCCCATCCATCACCAGATGCCGGATGAGCTGCTGACAGCTGAGAGGTATTGATCATACCAACCCATGCTGCACAGAAACCAGAGATCATGTAAACGATAATTTTGATCTTGTCAGCCTTGATACCGGAAAGGCGGGCAGATTTCTCATTACCACCGACTGCAAGTACATACCATCCAAATGGGATCTTCTTCAGGATGATAACTGCGATAATTGCAAGTACTGCGAAAATGTAAACACCTGTAGGAATTCCTGCGATGTTGCTTCCGAAGATCTTGAAGCCTGTATTTCCAAGTCCGTCATAACCTTTGATGTCGGAAAATGTTGCTCCGTTGGAACGAAGGTTTGCAAATCCACGGCAGATATACATAGTACCAAGAGTAGCAATGAATGGTGCTACACCTAATTTTGTTACAATAAGACCATTGACTGCACCAATGGCACAACCAACAACCAGCATTGCGATTACGATAACCGGTACGCTGAAGTAAAGAGTAACACCTGCAAATTTCAGTGTGATACCTTCCTGGATCATACCTCCAGCAAGCATACCAACCAGACCGACTACAGAACCAACGGAAAGGTCAATACCGCCGGTAATAATTACGAATGTCATACCAAGAGCCAGGATACCATAAAGTGCAACGTGCTTGGCAACCATGGTCAGTGTAGATGCTGACAGGAATGTAGTTCCTTTTACAATAGTGAAAAAGATGACCAAGAGTACCAGTACAATAAAGGTACGTCCTTTTAAAAGGGTCATTAACAACTGATTATTATTGGATTTTTTGTTATTCATTGTTCTGCTCCTCCCCGGTTCTACGCATTTCTTCCGGTTCCAAGTCCGGCATAGGATGTACGTACAAGTGTGTCTTCTGTGATCTCGTTTCCGATAAGCTCGCCGGTCTTTTTACCATTGGACAGTACACAGATTCTGTCTGCAATGGCCATGATTTCTTTCAGCTCGGATGAGATAACGATAATGGAAAGTCCTTTTTCTGAAAGGTCGTGAATGATTTCAAAGACCTCAGTCTTTGCTCCGATATCAATACCACGGGAAGGCTCATCCAGAAGTAAGATCTTCGGTTTTGTCAGAAGTCCTTTTCCAATAACAACCTTCTGCTGGTTTCCACCGGACAGAGACAGAATAGGAAGTCTCTTATCTGCCACTTTGATATGAATGTCCTTGATCTGCTCATCTACTGCCGCATCCTCTGCTTTTTCATTGAGGAACAGACCTTTCACATAATCCTTCAGAGAGGAAATAGATGTATTTTTGCCAATGTCAAGTGTCTGGATCAGGCCCTGGCTCTGACGATCCTCAGGTACAAGGGCAAATCCGTTCTTGATCTGGGTAGCAACGTCTTTGACTTTAAGAGGTTTTCCCTCATAAATAATCTCACCGGTATGCTCTGGATGAAGGCCCATAAGGCATTCAAACAGCTCGCTTCGTCCAGCGCCAAGAAGTCCGTAGATACCGAGGACTTCACCCTTTTTCAGATCGAGGCTTACATTGTCAAGAAGCCAGCCGCCGCCCTTCTTCGGAAGCCTTAGGTTCTTAACCTCCAGAATCTTCGGCTGTTTAGTAAGATCAATGGTTCTCTGGAAACGATGGTACTGTGTATTCTTACCAACCATGTTCTCTACGATCCAGCTAAGCTCGATGTCCTTTACATCAGCATCTGCAACGTATTTTCCATCTCGAAGAATGGTAACGTGATCTCCGATCTCCATGATTTCCTCCAGACGATGGGAAATATATACGATGGAAATTCCGGCTTCCAGAAGCTCTCTCATGATCTTGAACAGAACCTTAACCTCTGCTGCTGACAGGGATGAGGTAGGCTCATCCATGATAAGGACACGCAGGTCATCCTGGTTCAGGTTTCTGGCGATCTCTACCATCTGCTGCTGTCCCACACGAAGATCTCCAACCATGGTTTCCGGCGGAATCTCATGCTCCAGACGCTGCAGGATCTTCTTTGCTCCTTCTGAATGCGCTTTGTCATCCAGGAAAATGCCTTTTTTCTTCTCATGTCCCATAAAAATATTCTGATATACAGTCATGTTCGGAAAAAGAGAAAGTTCCTGATGGATGATTCCGATGCCTTTTGCCCTGGCAGCGTTGGTATCCTTGAAGTATACTTCCTGTCCGTCCATGTACATTTTTCCTGCGGATGGCTGTTCGATACCTGCGATCATCTTCATCAGTGTGGATTTTCCGGCTCCGTTCTCTCCAATCAGAACATTTACTTTTCCCTTCAAAAGGTCAAAGGAAACCTGATCCAGAGCTTTGGTTCCGGGGTAAATCTTGTCTATCTTTTCGCAATGGAGAACAACATTTGGATCATCAAACATAATGCTTCCTCCTTTTATTCAATCGTTAACTCGACTGCTGTAATAGATACTGCATCTGTGCCGGCTTCTGCGCCGCCTGTAAATGTAACAGTCTTGCCAACTACACTGTCGTCGATTCCAAGTGGATCAATTACCTGTGCAAGTGCCTGCTTGTTCAGGTCTTTTCCATAGCTTGACCATTCGGTCTGATTTGTAAAGCTTTCAAACGTTTTCAGAGTCTGAAGATCACGGATTGCGGTACTGGAGTTCGGGCCATCTGTACGCACCTGAACTTCTGTCGTTCCAGTGTAGCCATCCAGTTCCACTACAAGGTAATGTTTCGGTGTATCTGTATTGTATTCTTTGATCTTTCCTGTTCCTTTTACTGCTGTTGTTTCTTTCACACCATCACCATTTAATACTTCGGAAAGGTCCTGTGCATTTTTGGAAATATCTGATACAACTGAGGTCCAGTCATTTTCAGATTCTGCAGCGGAATCAAATTCTACTTTGCCGGTATAGGAACCTTCTTCTCCGATCGGAACTACGGTTACAATCCCACAGCCGGTAAAGGTAACTGCTGCAAATGCCGCCAGAACTGCTAAAATTCTTCTGCTTTTCATAATTCGTATCTCCCTGCTTTCTATTATAAAAGGCGGCGCTGGCGCACCGCCTTTAAGCCTCTTACTTCAGATTCCTGTTGGAGAAATCCTCATTAAGCCATATTGCTTATCAGATTCTGTTCTGATGAATTACTCTGTGTAAACGAATGCGTTAAGCTTGTCGCAGTTCTCAGATGTAATAGCTACACAAGGAACAAGCTGTTTCTCTTCTTCCGGAGCGGTTCCGTTAAGGTAATCGTCTGCCTGCTGAACTGCCATCTCTGTGATAAGAGCAATCTGCTGAAGTGCAGTTCCTACCATGTTACCAGATTTGATGTAAGCGTTTGCTTCGTCGGATCCGTCAAGACCGATGATCTTGATGTCATCACGTCCAGCATCCAGGCAAGCCTGAACAGCACCACAAGCCATTGTGTCGTTTCCGCAGATGATACCTGTGATCTCCGGGTTGGACTGAAGGATTGCTTCTGTCTTCTCATAAGCCTCTGTCTGATCCCAGTTAGCGGACTGCTGTGCTACCATCTCAAGATCTTCGTACTCATCGATTACGGAATGATAGTTGTCAGAACGAACCTGGCAGTTTGTATCAGACTCAAGTCCAAGGAGCTCTGCGTATTTTCCTTCGTAGTTCATAGCTTCTACCCACACTTCAGCGATTGCTGCTGCGCCCTGTGCGTTGTCTGCTACGATCTGTGCTACTGCAAGTCCGGACTGGTTGATCTCACGGTCGATAAGGAATGTTGGGATTCCTGCGTCATATGCTTTCTGAACTGCCTCGATGGAAGCATCTGCTCCAGCGTTGTCGCAGATGATTGCTGCTGCACCGTCGTTGATAGCTGCCTCGAAAAGCTCAAGCTGTGTAGCGGCATCGTCATCATGAGAAGCACATTTTACTTCGTAGCCAAGTTCCTCACCTTTTTCTTTTGCGATAACCTGCTCTGTGTTGAAGAATGGGTTAGATGTAGAAGGTGTGATACAGTAGATAATCTTGCTTCCGCCGCCTGGAAGTAACTCAGCATTCTCCTCTGCCATTACCGGTACTGCCATTAAACCTCCAACCATAGCTGCTGTCATAGCCAATGCCACTGCTTTTCTTGCTTTCATAAAGTCATCCTCCTTGATAATTTAAGATCTCTGTGTGCAGTTTCTTCTTTACTGCCGATATCTTGATTATAAATGTTTGCACAAATATTTCAATAGTTTTTTATTGTTTCATTGTCATTTTGTATGAATGAACAAGTTTTTTTTATTGTTTTTAGTTATTTTGTACTATAAACGCTTGTTAAATTAAACTTTCAGCATTGTTTTAGTGGTTTTTGTATGTAAACGTTTATATAAATATTTTTGTAAACG
>ERZ1035006.904-NODE-904-length-21677-cov-4.465868_pt1 | contig 21677 bp, 10 predicted proteins | sample MGYA00520694_ERZ1035006 | MGnify/ENA primary metagenome ERZ1035006 (study PRJEB33766, sample SAMN09781746) | gut metagenome | biome: gut microbiome | host: Homo sapiens | place: Madagascar | study: EMG produced TPA metagenomics assembly of the PRJNA485056 data set... | reverse complement strand
GCAATATCCGAAGTCTGTGTACGGATTTGCGTCATGATTGAGCCGATCGCCAATTCGGGTGTTTGACGTTGATCCCAAGTTTTCAGATCGGCAATACACATCGCGACATTTTCGCCGCTTCCGCTCATCATGCTCATGCCGGAAATCGACATTGTGGCATCAACCCCGGATATGGCGGCGATTTTTTCTCGCATTTCCGACATCGCTTTTTCGGTTCGCTTTTGCGCGGCACCGCTGGCCAATTCCATATTGACCATGATGACACCCTTGTCTTCACCGGGTAAAAACGAGCCCGGAAGCGACTGATATAAGCCCCAGACGGAGGCGATAACGCCCACAAATACCAAGGCGCTTAAAGCCGTGCGACGCATCACGAACGTGACGCACTTCTGGTAATAATTTCTGAGTGTATTGAGCGTTTTTTCCGCGAGCATCAGGAAGCGGTTGCCCTTATCTTGTGCCGTAGGATGCAACACCAATGCCGAAAGAGCCGGAGAGAGCGTCAACGCCACAACGGTCGAGAGCGACAGGGAAATACACATGCTTACGGCAAACTGGCGATAGATTTCGCCCACCATGCCGGAATAAAAGAGTAACGGTGCGTAGCAGGCAATGGTCACCAGCGTCGTGGCAATGACGGCGCCCGTGATTTCTTTCATGCTTTTAATCGCTGCATCTTTGGCATTCAAGCCTTCGGTGTCGATAATGCGCTGCGTGTTTTCCACCACCACGATGGCATCATCTACCAACGAGCCGATCACAAGAATGAGCCCGAACATCGTAAGCGTATTGATGCTAAAGCCCAATGCCCAAAGCACCGAAAAGGTTCCCAACAATGCCGTGGGAATCGCCAAAGCCGGAATCAGGGTGGCGCGCCAACTGCCCAAGAAAGCCCACGTCACGACGATCACCAGAATCAAAGCGGAAATGAGCGTCGTGACCATTTCTTCCATGGAAACGAGGATAAATTCTGTCGGATCGTACCCAAAGACGTAGCTCACGCCTTCGGGTAACGAGGCTTTTCTATTTTCAAGTTCTGCCTTGACGCGATTCATCGTGGCAACGGCATTGGCTTCGGGAGCACGATACAAACCCACGCCTACGGCTTCTTGGCCGTTATGCAACACCTTACCGCTATAGGATTCGGCACCGAGCTCAACCGTGGCAACGTCTTTAAGAAGCACTTGGCGACCGGTGGCCGGATCGCTTCTCACAATGATGTTTTGGAATTCCTCGGCGGTCTTTAGACGTCCGGAAACATTGAGTTTGTAGTAAACGTAGCTATTGGCGCCTTCGTTACCGACAGAACCCGCTGCGCCCGACAAGTTTTGACTTTCAACGGCACTGCGTACGTCTTCGGCGGAAAGCCCGAGGCCGGCCAAACGCACGGGATCGAGCCAAATACGCATGGCCCAAGCTTGGTTGGACATCAACTCAACGGAGCTCACGCCGTCGACACGCGCCAGAGCGTCTTTAAGCGTGTTGTTGACGTAGTTGACCAATTCCGACGTGTTCATTTTCGAGCCGTCGGTTGTAAAGGCGATCATGCCCAAGTTGTCGTCGCCGCGTTTTTCCACACGAATGCCGGTGCGCGTGACTTCAGACGGCAATTGCGCCTCTGCGCGCTTAACGGCATTTTGCAGGTTCACCAAAGCGATGTCGGTGTCGGTGCCCGTTTTAAAGGTCACGGAACACGAGTATCTGCCGTCGTTGGTGGTTGTGGAAGAAAAGTAAAGGAGATTTTCCACACCGTTGATTTCGTCTTCCAAGGGCATGCCGACCGTTTGCTGCACGACGTCGGCGCTTGCACCCGAATAGGTGGCCGAGACATATAACGAGGGCGGCGCAATGTTGGGATACTCTTCCACGGGAAGGTTCATGAGCCCTATGACGCCCGCCAACGTAATGATGATGTTGACAACGGCGGCAAAGCGCGGGCGGAAAATAAAGAATTTCGAAAACATGATTTTCCTCGACCTTTATTTTTCGATTTGGACAGTGCGCACCGTGAGACCATCGCTCACCTTATGCGTGCCGTCGGCAACCACCGTTTCACCCGCGGCAAGACCCGAGGTCACAATCTGTACGTCGGCTGAGGCAGCTCCGAGCTCAACACGTCGTTTGGACGCTTTGTTGTTTTGATCCAAGACCCAAACGTAGGAACCTTGGTCGTCGTACAAAACGGCTGAGGGCGTTATCGAGAGCGCTTTTTGAGCCGATTGTGCCTGCAAATGCACGGCAACCGTGCTTTGGATCACAAACTCTCCTTTGGGGTTGGGAAGTTCGGCATACAGATCCAAGGTGTCGGTATTGTTGCCGGCCGCATTGTCGGCAAAGGTGATTTTGCCCGCTTGTTTGGTGACGGAGCCGTCGGCTTTTTCAACCGTCACGGTTGCGTTTGTCAGAAGTGCGTCGACCGAACCGAATGTCGAAACGATGTCCTTCATACTCATGGCAAAACGCACGCGAATCGGGTCGGTGGAAACAAGCGTGGTGAGCTTTTCTCCGGACGCCGCAATCCAGCTGCCGACCGAGTAGGCCGATACGCCCACTTTGCCTGCGACCGGCGCCGTAATCTTTGTGTGGTTCAGGTCGTCTTGCGCCAATGTGACGTCGACCTGCGCTTTCAAAACGGCTGCCTTGGCCGTTTGGCTTTCTCGCAGCGCCTCGTCCAACACTTCTTGGCTTACGGCTTTGTTTTTGACCAACGCTTGGCTACGGGTCAATGTCGTTTGCGCCCACTTTTGTGAAGCCTCGGCTTCGATCAGCGCGGCTTTGGCGCTATTCAAAGCGGCTTGGTAGCGCACCGGATCGAGGCGATAGAGAACGTCGCCCGCTTTGACTTGACTGCCTTCGGTAAATTCTCTGGCAATGATTTCGCCGGATATGCGTGACGTGATGTCTAAGGCGTGAATCGCCACGATTTTACCCGGATAGCGCTTTGTGGGCATTTGAGAAATTCCGGAGACAGTGGCAACACCCACAAGAGGTGCGGCTTGAGTCGGTGCCGGCGCTTGGGCAAAAGCAGGGCAAGTGGCAATCGTTGTAATGAAAACGCATGCCAGAAGTTGAGACAGCGTGCTGCGGTAAAGATTGGAGTTGGAAAGCATTTCAAAACTCGTACAAAAGCGGAAAAACCGGTTATTGAGATTTCAGTGTCTGAGAAACTTGCATCAAAACATTGTGAAAGACGGCTCGATCGCTCTCGGGGATGTCGGCCGTGGATTCCTCCCAAAGGTCGTCTAACTTTTGAGAGGTCACTTTCATGGAGCGAATTCCTTTTTTCGTCGGCAGGATTTCTACTGCTCGGCGATCGGTTCGGCTCGGTTGACGAATCAAAAACTCGTTTTTGACAAGTTCGTCAATCGTTTCCGAGAGCGTCGATTTGCTCAAGCCCGTGACGGCTTGCAGATCTTTGAGTCTCAAGCCGCCCTTGGTCGTTTCAAAGGCCTCGATCACGGATGCCATGATGCGTCCTTTGGAAAAGGAAATGCGACCGCCGGAAATTTCCGACTTTTGTTCGCTTGATGTGGCGGCCAACGAAAAAAATCGTAGACCGAGTTCAAATAACAATGTCGCGATAGGTTGCTGTGTCACGATGGTTTCTCTGAGATATGTGAAGCAATTAGTTCGGAATCCGAACTAAATATCGGCGAGTATAACACCGACGAGTGTGTGGGAAAAGAGAGACGAAGTGACAAAGTGTAAAAAGACCCCAACGCCGCACCGGGTATTGGGGTCAAACGTCGATTAAGACCGGAAAGGAAGTTTTCTTATTTCTTTACCAGACATAGCGCAAGCCGACAGAGTAGCGATAGTCGTCTTGGTAGTCGTTGCCGTTAGCGCGCTCCAACGAACCGTAGAGGTTGAGATTTGCCGTGGTATTGAATTGGAAACCTACCCCATACGAAATCCAAGTGCCGCCCAAGTCGGATTCGGCCTTGACGGTACTGCCCGTACCGACACGGTAACTGGAGTCGGCATCGCCCAAGAAGTCGTGGTTCACAGAGGCATGCAGATAGACCGTGCCGCGATTCTCGGCAAACTTGGCACCGAGTTGAGCTCCCAAACGAGCTACCAACGATTGGTAATCGTCTTGTTCGACCTTGACGCCTTGAGAGGTCGAGAAGTCGTCGCCAAAGACGTAACCGTAGGACAATTCAAACTGAGGTTCGGCATAGAAGGTCTGAGACAAGGGCAGGCGGTAACCGACTTCGGCACTCAAACCGAAAGTGGTGTTATCGTAGCTCGCCGAGAAAGCGTTGCCGGCGGTTTTACCCAAAACCGTCATGTCGGTAGACAAGCGACCGATACGCCCGATCAAATCGACAAAGCCGCCGCAATCGAAAAAGCCGCTGGCATACACCGCTGCACTATAGCCGTCGCTGTCGCCCTGACCCAAATCGAATTCGGCTCGAGAGTCGGTGTAGCTCAATGCGCCGCCCACGATCCAGGTATCGTTGAGAGCTGTATCGAGACCGACCTGAATGGTTGTGCTGCGAATGTCGGTGGCGACCGTATCGGTCACACTCGTTTCGGAGCCGTAGACGCGTGCCCAAGCACCGATGGCGCCGCGGCTGTTTCTGACGTCACCCAAACGCTGAGAAATGTGATTGTTCTGATTGCGCCATTGCACAAAGCCGAAATTGTTGAACGCTTCGTAGGACGAAGTCATCGTATTTTCGCTGTAGACTGTCTTGCCGTCGGCGTCTTGCGAAATGGCACCGCTAATTAAGCCTTCGTCGGCACCGTAAGCGAGTTGTTCGGAAACATTGTCACTTGCACTCGTTCGTAAAGCTTTCACCAATTCATCTGCACGGCCTGCGTATTGGTCGTTAAGGGTGCTGCTGGCCTTTAGTTCAAGGCCTTTGCTTGCCGTGTCGACCTTGGTGAGAGTTCCGATTTTGATTGTGTCTTCACCGACGGCGTTCACTGTAATGGAAGCATTGTCAGCGGTTAAAGTACCGATATCCATCGTACTTAGTGCACTGAGCTCCATGTCGGAATTCGTGAGGGCAAGGTTCCCGGTACCGGTGACATTACCTTTTGTGATGTCAATGTCAGCATTTGTTGTGGATACGGTGCCATTTGCAACTATTGCATTGCCGGCAGAGGCAGACACGGAAAGGGACGTGCGTTCATTGTTAAGAGGGCTAAATGACAGAGAGGTTCCTTCTGCTGAGTAGAGTGTGCCCCACGTGACATCGGCGGTACAGGATAAATTGGCATGGTCAGCTTTAATGTCGACGCTGGATTTTACGGCTTCAGTTGTCTGGTAAAGAATGATTGCTCCCCACCCACCTGAAATATCAACGGAAGGTGCAGTAATTGAAATGTTTGATTCACTGCCGGATAAGGAAAACTTTCTTTGCTGCCAAATGCCGGATTGACCGCCATGAATGGAAATGTGGTTGGAAGCATTGATTTTTATGCTCGATATGCCTGGGTGGTAAACATCAGTCGTTTGCCATTCGGTGTCATAGACATTTATGGCAGTTGTTTCGACGGCCTCAATAGTGATGTTTCGTGCCGAAAGTTCAAGCTCGGATTTGACACTATTTTGGGTACCCATAATGGTTCCCACTGTTATGGCCGTTCCCTTTTGAGCAGTAACTTCAATATCGTGATTGTCCCCAGCGTTAAGCTTGACAAGTGAGTCACTGGTGTTATTTCCTTGACTCATGATGGCGTTGCCATTCAATGTGTTTTCAATATCGATGTCGCCCTGGTCCTTTGTATCGACAATAATTGATCCGGCCATTGCGTGTAAGGAAATGGCATCTTGACCACTTGCGCTGGCTCCGACTGTTGTAATGTTGACTGAGTTGGCGTAGATCGAAAGTGTACTTCCTGACTCAGCATACAGAGCGTTGACACCACCTGTTTGATTGTCGGACGAACCAATATTAACGTTCAAAGAAGATAAGTCCGAAAGTGTGAAACTTATCCCATTGCGAGCAGCTATGGCGGTTTGCCAGTTGCCGGAAATAGTCAAACTATGATTGGCACCATTTAGTTCCTGATAGGAAGAAGATCCTTCAAGGGCAAAGTTGGAATCACCGCTGTATATAAGTGTCGTATCTTGGGTAAGTGGACTAGTGACGGTATCAGCTAATGTCAGACCGGAGAAAAGCGTTGCGACACACGACGCAACGATGCTGAGTTTGGCTTGCATTTGCAATGTCCTACAAAAACAAAAATATGATCTCAGGTGGAGGTTTGATCGCCTAATCAAGCCCCATCGTTTTGGGGTGAAAGTCTAGTACTTTCGTAGGTATTGGGATGCATTGTGATGAGAATGTGCGAAGATTTGTTGCTTTCGTGGTACAAGCAAAAATGAGTACAAAAAAGAGGAGCCCGAAATCGGACTCCTCTCAAAGAGATTAGGTTGTCAATGCATTAGTCCTTGGGTAATTTTGCCAACTGAGCGCTCACCTTGGTGAGCGTATCGGTAAAGTCTGCCAAACGCACCTTTTCCTGTTCCACCACGGCGGCAGGAGCGCGTTCGACAAAGCTCTTGTTGTTGAGCTTGCCGTTACACTTGGCGATTTCGCCTTCCAAGCGCTTAACTTCCTTCGTCAAACGTTCGCGTTCGGCGGCAACGTCGATTTCGATCTTGAGCATCAATTTGAAGTCGCCCACGATGGCCACCGGTGCAATGGCACCTTCGTTAACAGCGTCGATGCTTTCGACATGCGAGACTTCGGACAGACGTGCCAAGAAGGCGATGTAGGCCTTGACCGTTTCCACTGTTGCGGCGTCGCCTTCAATGACGAGCGGCACGCGGGTAGAGGGCGGCAACTGCATTTCACCGCGCAGGTTACGCACGGCGTCGATCATCTGCTTAATCAAAGCGGTCTGAGCGTCGGCCGTCGCGTCCATCATCGATTCGTCGGCTTCGGGGTAGGGCGCAATCATGATGCTCGTTTCTTCATCGGCCTTGCGCGTTGCGGCGCACACCGACACCTTCTGCCAGAGTTCTTCGGTCACAAACGGAATGATCGGGTGAGCCAAGCGCAACGTGGCTTCCAAAACGGTTGCCAACGTGTGGCGCGTAGCGCGAGCGGATTCTTCGTCACCGCTATTGATCTGTACCTTCGCTAATTCCAAGTACCAGTCGCAGAATTCGTTCCAAACGAAGCTATAAATGGCATTGGCAACCGTATCCAAGCGGTATTCGGCAAAGCCTTGGCGAACCGTGGCAACGGTGCGGTTGAATTCGCCCAAAATCCACTTGTCGACGATCGAGAACTTCATGGGCTTGCCGGCATTTTCGCCCAAGCCGCAGTCCTTGCCGTCGATGTTCATCAAGGCAAAGCGCGTGGCGTTCCAAAGCTTGTTGCAGAAGTTGCGATAGCCGGCGCAGCGCTTGATGTCGAAGTTTACATTGCGACCCAAGGTGGCGTAGGCGGCCATCGTGAAGCGAAGGGCGTCCGCACCGTGAGCGGCAATGCCGTCCGGGTAGTTTTTGCGGGTCTTCTTTTCAACGATCGGCGCTTTTTCGGGCTGACGCAAACCGCGGGTGTTCTTCTGAACCAATGTTTCAAGATCGCAACCGCCGATGATATCCAACGGATCGAGCGTATTGCCTTCGCTCTTACTCATCTTCTTGCCTTCGGCGTCACGCACCAGGCCATGGATGTAGACGTTCTTAAACGGAGCACGGCCCGTGAAGTGCTTGGTCATCATGACCATGCGAGCCACCCAGAAGAAGATGATGTCGTAACCCGTGACCAAAACGCTTGACGGCAAATAAAGGTCGTAAGCGGTCTTTTCGTCGCCTTCGGGAGCCGGCCAGCCGATCGTGGAGAAGGGCACCATGGCAGAACTAAACCACGTATCCAAAACGTCTTCGTCGCGGGTTAACTTCACACCGGCGCCGGCCTTGGCCTGGGCTTCTTTTTCGCTACGGGCAACGTAGACGTTACCGGCTTCGTCATACCATGCCGGAATCTGGTGACCCCACCACAACTGACGGCTGATACACCAGTCCTGAATGTTTTCCAACCACTGACGATAAACGCCCTGCCATTCCTTCGGGAAGATGTTGACTTCGCCAGACGTCACGGCTTCCAAACCGACTTCGGCAATGGACTTGCCGGGGTAACGGCTGCCTTCGGGAGCGGGTTTGGACATCGCCATGTACCACTGTTCGGACAACATGGGCTCCACAATTTCACCCGTGCGGGTGACGCGCGGCACCATGTGCTTGTGGGGCTTAATGGAAACCAAAAGACCCTGAGCCTGCAAATCTTCGACGCACACCTTGCGGCATTCGTAACGATCCATGCCGCGATACTTTTCGGGGCAGTTTTCGTTCATCTGAGCGGTCTTGGTGAGAACGTTCATCATCTCAAGATTGTGGCGCTTGCCGACTTCAAAGTCGTTGAAGTCGTGTGCAGGCGTAATCTTCACGCAACCCGAACCGAATTCGCGATCGACGTATTCGTCGGTAATCACGGGGATTTCGCGATCGGTAAGCGGCAATTTGAGCATCTTGCCTACCAAGTGCTTGTAGCGTTCGTCTTCCGGATGCACGGCCACGGCCTGGTCGCCGAAAAGCGTTTCGGGACGCGTCGTTGCCACAACCACGCCTTCGCTGCCGTCGGCTGCCGGGTAACGGATTTCCCAGATGTGACCGTCGTCTTCCTGGCTTTCGACTTCCAAGTCGGACACTGCACTCTGAAGCTTGGGATCCCAGTTCACCAAACGCAAACCGCGGTAAATGAGGCCCTGTTCATAGAGCTGAACGAAAGTTTCGCGAACGACGACAGAGAGCTTGTCGTTCATGGTGAAATACAAACGCTTCCAATCGAGGCTGTCGCCCAAGCGGCGCATTTGGTTCAAAATCGTGCCGCCCGAGAACTTCTGCCATTCCCAAATCTTTTCAATGAAGGCTTCGCGGCCGATGTCGCGCTTATCAATGCCTTCTTTTTGCAACTGACGTTCCACCACGATTTGGGTTGCGATACCGGCATGATCGGTGCCGGGCAACCACATCGTGTTGTAGCCTGCCATACGATAGTAGCGGGTCAGAGAATCCATCACCGTCTGGTTAAAGGCGTGCCCCATGTGAAGGATGCCGGTGATGTTGGGGGGCGGCAATTGAATCGAAAAGCTCGGCTTTTTCGGGTCAAGACCTGCGTCAAAATAGCCGCGTTCTTCCCAGATCGGATACCAGCGCGCTTCAATGTCTGCCGGCTCAAAGCTCTTGGCTAATTCGTTGGTGTTGGATTCGCTCATGATGCTCTAAGTAAGAAAATAGTTGGATCAAAAAATCAAAAAGAGTGAGCGCAAACTCACCCATCATATTTGGATGCGTATTTTCGCACGAAATGCAGTGTCTTGCTCAAAAATTTCCATTTTACTTTGCAGCTTTTTCTGAGTTTGTCGAATGACAAAATCCCCTTCCGCCAACCTCGTGACGAAAGGGGATCGAGGACTGTATATTCAGTCGAGCTCTGTCTTAGCCGAAGAGGATCATATTGAACACCAACGTGGTGATCATACCCAAAGCCATCGGAATCCAAGTACGGCGAACAATGGCCACCGGAGAGATACCTGCGGCACCGGCCACGGCGATGATGACACCGGCCACCGGGCTCATGGCACGCAACATACCGGAAGCAAACTGCATCGGGGTGACCAAGGCTTCAACGGAGCCGCCCAAGCCGGCTGCCACATCGGGAGCCAAGGTGGCAAAGGAAGAGTAAGCACCGACGCCGGAACCCGTCAGGAACGTCACGGCAGACACGATACCGGTCAGAATCACGGTCATCGTACCCATACCGGCACCCACGCCCTGAGCGGAGTTGATCAAAGCGTCGATCAAACCGGACGTCTTCAGACCCGTACCGAAGAATTCGGCGCAGATGATCAAGGCCACGATACCAGCAAACATCTTGCCCATGCTCTGGAACATGGCCATGGCGTCTTTAAAGATCTTTTTGATGTCGCGGCAACGAATGATTTCGATGATGACGACACCCACCCAAACCATAAAGAGGGCAGCAATCGTGTCGAGTTTGACGGAGCTGACCACGAGCTTGGAGAAGATAATCAACAAGGCGATGGGAAGAACCGGGAAGATGGCGTACCACTTCGGCACTTCGGGAACGTCGGTCTTTTTGACTTCGGTCGCATCGGCATAGATGTCGTCACCCTTCTTGTCGTAGTAGCGCTGCACGAAGTAGTGGGCAACAGCGGCCACGATCAAGGTCGGAATTGCCAACGGAAGCTGATACTGAACCAAGTAGATGATGGGATCAAGCCCCGCAACCTTGGCAGCCAAGCTGGCAGTGCCTGCCGTCGGTGCAAAGGTCATACCGGCAGAAGTACCGATCACAGCTGCGGCAGCGGCTGCCGACACACCCACGGCCTTCAAAATCGGGAACAAAGCCACCAAGAGCAACATGGCCAAACCCGCAGCTGACGGAATCACAATCACGAGCAACTGACCGACAATGTAGCCGCCCATCAAAACGATGTAGGGGGCTTTCAATGCAGACAAGGGCTTAACGGCCACGTCAACCAATGCCTTTGCAGCACCGATGCGATCCATGTAAGCGGCAAAGCCGCCCGCGGTCATAATCAAGAAACCGATGCCCGAACTTTGCTTCGTGGCAATGGTCTTTAGGGTGGCAAAGATGTCAAAGAGCCAGAAGCCGGAGGGTTTTACGCCCTTGGGCAGAAAGTCGCCGCCTGCTAACGCCACGCACACCAAAATGGCGAGACCTGCAAACAACAAAACCATGTGGGTCTGGTAGCGTTTGACCAGTGCCCAGCCGGCAATAACCGTGACGACCACGGCAATCCAAGGCAACAAGGAAGTCATTTTTTGTTCTCCTTACTTTAGAGATAGGCACTGAATTGGCAATTGAGTTTGGCAAGAGCCGCATCAATCTTTTCTACGAGCGCTTGTGCCTGCGCTTTTTCGTGATTGAGTTTTTTCGTAAATTCTTCGATCATGGCGTTGACCTCTGAAGGTGCGGCGGAGCCCGCCGTACGACGATTGGCAACGATCTTGCGAGGATCTAAGGCATCCAAGAATTCGGCTTCGGTCATCGGCAACGCCTCGGGACCTTCGGGGAATTCTTCCTTGATTTCTTCCGTATAGATGCGCTGCATCTGTTCGTACGGGAAGTCTTTGGGCAAAACGTTGTTTGCGCGCGCCCAACTCACCATGCGGCTAGCAACGTGGTGGCCGATTCTGAAAGGCAGCCCGTGATCTTTCATCAAACGATCGGCGATTTCCTGAGATGCCGTCCAGTCGCTATTGAGTTCCTCAAGAGCGCGATCCGGATTGATGCGAAGCGCATTTAAAACCTTCAGGAAGCGTTCCAACATCGCGATTGTCGTTTGTGCCACGCGATGATTTTTGGCTTCGTTCTTGCCGTCAACCATGCCGGGCACCACATTGTGCACGCGCATAAAGACAGCGGTCATTTCGTTGACAACTTCGGAAGCGTCGGCTCGGCAGTTGTTCATCAAACCGGGATTGCGCTTTTGCGGCATGGCAGACGACACGTAGGTATTGTCTCCGCCTTCTTGCAAAATAATCCATGGACGTGGCTGGGCGTATTGCACCATGATGTCGTTGATCATGCTACCGACATGAATGCCGATTGAGCCCACGATGCTTGCGACTTCCAAAACGAAATCGACGGGAGACTCGCACGTGCAGTCAAATGCGTTGCGACGCGGACGGTCAAAACCCAAGAGGTCGGACATGGCCTGACGGTTCAAAGGCCAACCGGTGCCGTTTAAAACGGTGCTGCCCATGGCGCATTCGTTGTGGCGCACGAGAGCTTGGCTCAAGCGTTCACGGTCGCGCAACATCGGGGCAATGAAGCCCAAGAGGTAATGCGCATAGCTGTTGGGCTGAGCGGCCACACCGTTGGTGTAGTTGGGAACGATGGTGTCGCGATGCGTCTGCGCCAATTCCAAGAGCTTGGCGATGACCTTATCAAACGCTGCGCAAATGTTGAGCGTGTCTTCGCGGGTCATGGCAACGCGCATCGTTGAAAGAATGTCTTGGCTCGAGCGTCCTGCGTGCACGATCGTGGTTTCGGGACCCGAAGCGGCAATCACCATGGGTTCGTAAGCGATGTAGCGCTTGACGCGCTTGGTGGCGTCGACGGCGGCTTCGCGCTCGACCGTGTTAATGCCTTGTGCCGTACGGCAGGCGATATCTTTGGGTAAGAGATCTTCGGCGCAGTTAACGACAACGCTTGCCTTGTTAATCTGCGAGATCCAGAAAAATTCGTCGTGTTGCACTTCTCAGTACCTCAAAAAAGCGATTTTGCAACCGCATGAGTTTTCGATAGGTGCAGTATTCCGAATTTTGAGGTTGCGATCAAAACATTTTGCGCAAAATTATTTTGCGGAATGCGCAAAATATAGCACAAAGATTTCTCTAAAATACTCAATAACATCAAGGGAAAATCCCTTTTTTCGGAGAAAGCGATGTCGAAAATCGACGACTTGTGTTCTTGGCGATATTTCCTGGCATTTGCCAGAACTGGCAATCTGACGACGGCCGCGCAGAGCCTGAAAGTAGACGTTTCTGCCGTTTCGCGCGCCATTGCCGGACTTGAAAAGGCACTTGGCTGTGAGCTCATCCGCCACAATTCCCGCCCGATGGAGTTGACGGAAAACGGCAAGTTTGTCGTCAAGCGCATGACGCCGATTGTGCAGGCGCACGACTCTCTGATGCAAAAGTTGCTCGATGACAACAGTGCCTTGGCAGGCAACATTCGCCTGTCTTCGGCACCGGGCTTTGCCGCCAGACGCCTGACACCCTTGTTGCAGCGTTTTCAGGAAATGCATCCTGAAATCACCATCGAAATCATGAGCGGCTACAAACCTGCCGACGTGCAAAAAGGTCTTTGCGATGTGGCAACGATTACGGGTGAGCCGACGTTGCCCGGTCTTTGCTACATGAGTCGAGGTCGTAACGTCTATCTGCCGGTCGCAAGCCCCGATTACATTGCCAAGCACGGCATGCCGTTGGATCCCGTGAGTTTGCGCTCGCACACCGGTCTCATCTATACGGGGCCAGTGCGAGACGAAACCAAAGAGCTTTGGCGCGGCAAGCGTTGCGAGCCGATCAACTTCGCTGCCACCATTCGCTCGACCGACATTTTGGCAATTCGATCGGCGCTCTTAGAAGGTATGGGTGTGGCTGTCGACATGCCCTTGGTACAGATCTACGAAGATTTGCTCGAAGGCAGGTTGGTGGCCATTTTGCCGGGGTGGTTCCATCCGCCGATCGAGTGCTTCATTGTTGCAAGTCGTGATGCATGGCACATGAAGCGCGTGCGCATCTTCTTGGAATGGTACGCCAAGGCCATGCAAGAGCTTTTTGCCTATTACGAAAGTCAGGTCTCGGCAGTTGTGGGTTTGCCGCAAGACAATATTGCTATCGACAGAACCAAGATCTACCGTACCTGATTTCGGGTTTTTACGTGACGCAAGTTTGCGCAAGTTGCTAAATGACTTTGTGACATTCGGATTGTTCTCCTTTGTGCAGTTGTCTAATCTGAAAAAAGACAAACACATCCGCGAGGAGAACAATCATGAGAAACTAAATCACAAAAATCGCTTTCGTCATCGGTCTGACGTGTGCCGCCTCCGTTGCCGGTGCTGCCGATGTGGAAGTTTTCGGTCGTATCGATAACGGCATTTTCTACCAGTCCCCGACTTTTGCCGGTGTCACTGTTCTTCTTGCGGGATCCTTCCAAACAAGCGGTCAGGAAAAAGAAGAATGGACCGACAATACGCGATTCTGGGGCGGTAGCGTTGATTGGAAGTACGGTAATTTCGGCCTGTTCCTCGGAGCGGAACAAACGGTTCTTGGCCCGGATAGCAAGGGTAAAGAACAAAATGGCGGCAAAAACCCCACGACCCTTTATCTGGGGACAAGCTATGACTTTGGCTTCATGAAGCTTATGGCCGGTTACCAGCACGGCTGGGATTTGGATCGATTTGGTTGCTTTGATAAAGTCAAGTGGGGGACGAAAACTTCGCAAATCGAAGCTTTCGATGCCAACAGCTATATCCTTGGTGCAACAATTCCTGCTTGGGGTGGCACGGTTAGACTCAGCGGCTTGTATTCGGAAGGAACAAACAGCAAGCCGCTCTATACGAAATCCTTAAACAATTCGGTAGCTGTTGGTCCGGATGCCGGTTATTGGGCGGTCGATGTCGGTTACAGTTATCCGTTTAGCAAGCGAACCAATATTTACGGTGTGATTTCACATTTGGAAGGCTTGGACGGGTTGGATACAGACGATACCAAAAACAAGATGCAAGCTGTCAACGATGACGGAAGCATGTCTCGTACGCAGATTGCCGTCGGTTTGGTTCACAAGTTCTAAACTGACAGAAAAAACCTGTCTCCGACCAAAACAAGCTCTCTTGGTCGGAGACTGAAGTAAAGAAAATTTCGAACTTGAGATTTCAAATATTCTCAAGGCGTGAGAAAGGAATTGAAGCTCTCTCGAATGAATTCGAAGGATTCTGCTACAGGTTGTTTGCAAGCTTTTCCGGTAAGGCGTCACCGCCCATCCGACTGTCACTTGCAACCGATAGCTTTACGATACTACGCTTGTCCGTTAACACTAGCCCCGTTGGAGCATGTGCCCTCGTGAGTTTCCGTTCGGATTGCTCCGAATTTTTGTGGCTACGCGCTGAAGTTTGACAACACAACCCGGCATCGCCTAACAGCGCTTCCGCAGTCGCCCACTTCTTTCGAAGCAGATTCGGGTCGTGTCCTTTGTCTGTTGCGTAACACGCCAGGTATGCCGACATCATGTCTCGATCGACGTAGATATCGGTGTCTCCCAATCTGTGCCAACGCTGACTGAGCGGCTTTTTCTCATAAGTATCCGTGAAAAAGTCATACTGGCTCATACGATACTTGCGGGCATCCAATTCAACCACCTCAACACCGGCACACGCTGCCTTGCGCTTGATTTGCGAAATGAGATAACCAGGAGCTCGTCGAGCTATACTTTTTCCGAACACTTTCTGGAATGCCTTAAACGAATTCTTTTCAATTCGCAGGGTTCCGCCCAGTTCGAAAATCACATTTGCCAGCCGGTCGAGATCGCGTTTGCGCGTCGCCGCCTGCTTGCGTTTGAGTTCCGCTACTTGATTCTTTAATTGAACGTAGTGCTTACTTTCCTTCCACTCCAACTTGCCCTTGGCAGGCTTTTTAATCGTTCCGTCCGCATTGAAGTTTTGTGGGTTGGTACGGCGTCGCGAACGATCCATTGCTCGCTGAAGACTGGCAATTTCCTTGTCCCAATTCTGAACATGGGGCGCCAACTCAAAAAGACCGAAACCGACTTCCGAGTAGACGGCGATACGACCCAAGCCCGGATCGATGCCTGCGGTAATGTCTTTGGGCGCCGTGATATGCCGAACCGGTGCAGTACCTTCCATAACCAACTGCAAGTAGTAATAATGCTTGCCTTTGATCTTGCGGCGAACGACACGACAATACTTCACGCGGCGAGGCTGCTTTGAATTGACGGGATCGGCCAAACACGCTTTGATGTAATCGGTCTCTTTGATCAAAACCTTGTATTGCTTGCGATTGCGCCATTGCAACGCCTGCTTTTCCGGTTTCCAAATCAGCTCTTTATTGTCTGAGCCTTCAATGGAATTGAGACCCCGCTTGTAGCTCTTAAATCTCGGCTTGCCGCCCTTTTTGAAGATATAGCCCTCAATTGCCCGCCAAACGGCTTTGCCGATGTTCTGCGCTTCATGCGCACCCAATAGCGGCACGCCGGAGGCCACGCGGTGATCGTTGGCGATAGTTCTCAGACCGCAAAGCGTCAATCCGTATTCGAGTTGAAGCTCTCTGAAAATCTTATTGCGCTCTTTACCCTTGGGCATGACGCAAGCGGCTCGCCAGCGTGCGTCTTCGCGCATGCGATATAAATGCTTGAGTGCCGTTCCCAAGGTAGCGTTATATAGATGCCTGCCAAACTCGAACGTTTTGGAGAACAACAACGCTTCGTTGTCGCTGAGAACCAGCGGCAACTCGACGACGAATGTCGGGGTTGTTGTCTTCACTTGAGGCATGACGGTTGTCTTTATGGCAAAACAAAATTTTTAAAGGACTGCTAACTTAGCACATTGCAAATTTGTTGTCGTGCTTTTTTGCAACTCTCCCCGCCTTGTCTCTCGAATGAATTCGAAAGTTTGCGGCGGGATTATCTCTATCAACTATCTTGGCGAATGCGAAAAGCCTTTGCCGCCAGAAACGGCCAAGTTCTTGCGTGAAGTTGCATGGAAGACGGTGACCGATTTCTACCGCTGGAAATAAGACCGAATCGCCGCTTTGAGTACATCTCCTTCGGTGTAAAAATCGAAGGAGATTTTTCAATGGTTGTTTTGTACATTTTTCCTGAGTCGCAATTTGGGTAACACAATAGGATAAGTGTTATCGTCATCCTTATTTTTCCATGCGACGATGTAGTTGATGGAAGCTTCGACAGGTGTATAGCCGTCGTTTGTCCACTTTTCGAGTTGAGCTTCAAAAGCTTTGGAGTAGCGCAGGAAATTTTTCTCTTGACCGTCGATGACGGCCGACAATCCTTTTTCAGTAAACTGCACACGGTCGGAACACATTAGTTTGAGGATGTTTTTCTTGTGCCGCATCTGCCAACTGAGCCAAACGTCCGAGTGTGTCAGATAAAGGGTAATTTCGTCAGGCCTGGGGTAAATCGTACCGTCGACTTCATATTGCACGCCCGGCAACTCTTGTTTGCCGAAGATGTTGCCGCGCGTGTGCACCGACAAACGGTTCTTGGCACGCGTCAATCCCACGTAAAGCGTTCTGCGATCTTCGTCCGTTCTGTATTGCGTGCGCGAAGCCAGAATGAAGACATTGTCAAACTCTTTGCCCTTGGCTTTGTGCATGGTTGAAACGGTGACGGTGCCGGTTTCGGTCGAGTAGGTGTCCTCAATCGATGATTCATAGATGAATTCTTCAAAATCGGACTTGTACATCGTGTCTTTCGGGCAGCTCTTTTCGAAGTCGTTTAAGAGCCTCAAAATGTTTTTGCACCAATGGCTCTTGGCAAACTTCTCTTGGAACTTCGCTTTGGCGTTGGCCCACGCTTCGGGTGAAATCAAAGCCTGGTCGCCCACGTCTTTGTTAATAAGGTGCAAAAACGTTCTGACTTCCACGAAGTTATAAAGCGTGACCTCTCTCTGACCTTGGATCAACTGTGCACGCACGCCGTTGTCGTTTAAAAGACTAGCAACACGAAACGCTTCTTCGTTGGTGTTGGTCAAAACGGCCGTGGTGCCTTTGAGCAAGCGATTGTCTCGGGCTTCGAGCAAGTCGTTGACAACGGCAACTTCGAAATTATCTGTCGTGTGCGTGACGATTCGCACAAAGCCTTCGCCGTCTCGGGTGGAGACGCCGGGATTGGATTTGAGTCGATTTCGAATGGTTTGCGCAAAACAATTGGCCAAACCGACAATTTCACGACAACTGCGCCAATTTTCCGTCATTTCGTAGTGAACGGCATCGTACTGCGTTAAAAATGCGCTCATGTACTTTGAATCCGATCCGCGGAAAGCATAGATGTTTTGATCGTCGTCGCCCACGGCAATCACGCGCATGGTTTCGTTGTACTCGATCAAAGTTTGGACAAGCGCAAATTCGTCGGCGTCCATATCCTGCGCTTCGTCAATCACGAGCGTTGTTTTGGCGATGCGCCCCGAGTCGACATTGCCGTCTTTGATCATTTGCGTCGCACGCGTCACGACATTGTCGGTGTTTTCCAAAGAGCCGAGCTCCCCCAAAACGTCAAATGCATAAGAGTGGAAAGTCTTGATGTCGACGAAATAGGCTTTCTTGCCGATCAAGTCGATCAGGCGCTTTTTAAATTCGGTTGCTGCCGCACGCGAAAAAGTGAGCATCAAAAGCTGTTCGCAGCGCACGTCTTCCAAGGTCAAAAGCGCAGCGAGCTTATGCACAAGCGTGCGCGTCTTGCCGCTACCGGGCCCTGCTGAGACGACGATGAATTGGGACTTGTCATCGATGATTTCGAGTTGCTTGGGGCTTAACTCTTTAAAGAGCTTGGCATAGAGTTTGGGCGTCATGTTGTGCTCAAACTCTTTGAGCTTGTCGCCCGAAAAATAAGTCTTCAAGAACTTCTTATAGTCCAGGGCAAAGTAGTCGTGCACGTACTGCAAAGCCTTTTCGTAATCGCGCATCATGAGGTTGGCGTATTCGCCCACGATGTGGATTTGCTGCATCTTTTGCTGGTAGTAGTTTCCGAGCTCCTTGTAGTCTTCTTTGCTATACCGGCGTTGATTCTGCACCAGACGTTTGACGGTAAGGCCTTGGTAAAGAACCATGAAGCCGCCTTGCAGACGCAATATGCCGACGTCGCTCATCCACAGCAGCAAATCTTCGATATCGTGAATCGTGACGGTTCGGTAAAGCTTTCTCACAAAGAGATCGCGCTCCCAAGCTTTGAGCAAACCCACGGTGGAAAAAGCCGCGGTGACGTTGATTTGCTTTTTATCCGCGCCATTGTCCTTGGCTTTGGGGCCGGGAACGTTATCGTCGAAATCGACTTCGGTCTCGGATTGTTTGGAAAAATCGGCAAAGAGCTTTTTGATCGCGAAATCGCAAAGTTGCGCCTTCAATGGCAAATTCTTGAGCGCATTGTCAAACGTTTCGCTCTTTTTGATTTGCACGATCGGTGAGTTGGGCAGTTGCTTGGCTTTGTCCAAATACTTCGATCGCTTGAGACCTCGCAGAAGTGTGGTGATGAGTTTGACGTTGCAGTCTTTAAACCCGGCTTCTAGCGCCTGCGTATTCAAGCTTTTGAGGTGCAGATCGAAGGTCTCGGGTTGTGCTTGGATAAAGTTCAGGAGAAACTGTTCTATTTCTATCCCGGCGCCGGCTTTTTTGAGAGCTTTGGCTTGCGTTGCACCTTTGCCAAACGAGGCACTCATATCGGCTTCGTCGTTTAAAAGCCCAATGATGCGCAAATTCGTGACGGTGCGAATGACCAAAGGCATGGGAATACCGAGTCGGTCGGACAAGTAGTCCACGCGCGATTCAGCTTCGGCATTTCTGCCGCCTGCGGTCGACCTTTGAGAAATCAGACTTTGAATGATGCGAAGCGCATTTTGCTTGTCTTTGTCGTCCAAAAAGAGGGGATTGTCGACAATACGCGCTTTGGCTTGCTCGAAGTTATCGACCGCAAGGCTGGTGGCATAAACATGAGGCACATTGTGACCGCGACGAATAAAGTCGGCAGATTCCAATGCTGCCAAAGCCGTTTTAATGCGTACCTCCCTATCATCGTCTGTAGTAACCAAGCCGGCGGCATTGGAAATTTCCAATGCCGAGGCGGTTATCGTCGATTGCGATTTAGTGAGAGTTTTAATCGCTTTCCACACCATCTGAATGTCGGCAATGGAAAGCTTGGTTTGGCTTAGCATCACGAAGTGATTGTCCAAATCGCCTTCGTTAAAAAGGATGAAGCAATCGGCTTCCAACTTCGGGTCTCGTCCCGCGCGGCCGGCTTCCTGAACGTAGTTTTCCAATGAGGCCGAAATATCATGGTGAATGACAAGCCCCACGTCCTTTTTGTCCACACCCATACCGAAAGCGTTGGTGGCGACCATAATGTTGACAGCGCCTGCTAAAAACGCTTCCTGATTTTCGACCTTAAGAGAGCTTTCCATTTTGCCGTGAAAGGGCAGAGCCTGAAAGCCGTCGGCCGTTAAATGCGCGGCCAAGCTTTCCGTTAACTTGGTGTTTGAAACGTAAACGATGGTGGGGCATTTTTTCGCGGCAATGAGCGAGCGGATATAGGCGTATTTTTCCCCATTGTCTTCCGTATGAATGACCTTGTAGTGCAGGTTTTGGCGCGCGGCCCGCGTGGTAAAAAGATCGAGTTCGAGCCCCAGTTTTTTACGGAAGTAGTCGCAGATGTCGCTTACGACCTTTTGCTTGGCCGTGGCAGTAAAGCAAGATACGGGAATTTTTCGAACATTGCCTTGCAATTCTTGTAAGCGGGCAATGAAATCCCCAATGTAGAGGTAATCCACGCGAAAATCGTGACCCCAGGCAGAGAAACAGTGCGCTTCGTCAATCACAAAGCGGGCGATGCGACGACTGACGAGAGCTTTTTCGATCGACTTGCTGCGAAGCTGTTCGGGCGAAATATATAAAAGCGTCGCCGAGCCGTCGTAAATGGCTTCAAACGCACGGGCGCGTTCGATGGGGCTCAACATCCCGTTAATCGTATAAGCGCCTTCGATACCGGCTTCGACGAGATGGTCGACCTGATCCTTCATCAGGGATTGCAGAGGCGACAAAACAACGGTCAAGCTTCTTGTCGCCTTTGCTTGCATCAGAGCCGGTATCTGAAACGTAATGGACTTGCCGCCGCCCGTTGGAAACACCGCCAAAAGCGATTTGCCGTCCAAAGCCGCTTGTGCCGCCATCTCTTGTAAGGGCTCTCCGTCATAGGTGCGGAATGCTTCAAAGCCAAAGATCGTCTGCAATCCGTATGTCGCCTTAAAGGTCGAATCGCACCATGCGCACCCTTTGCAAGGCGTATCGCGCAGGGCAGTCAAAACCGTTTCGGTACCCGGAAATGTTCTCAATGTCCAAGCCGGCATCAATTCGGCTTTGTTTTTGGCGGCGATAAAGGTCAAAACAAAGCCAAGCTCCACCGGGTGATTGACCGTCAAATCAAAAAGATCGGCATTGGCACAGATTTGCCCGGCAAAAGTTTCGCGAATGACTTTGATGAGCGTCGCAAAATTGCCCGGAACGCTCGGTTGCTTGAGGTACTCGAAAAAGCCTGCAAAGTGAGCATCGTGCTTGAGTAAAGACGCCAGAATCGCTTTGACTTCTTCGGACAATTCGGCAAAAGCGGCGACCTCCTGCTCAAAAAGGTCATGCGCCTTGATGGCGTCGGTCAAAGGGTTGTTGAGTTCGCTAGTGAGCAGCTTTTCGTCTTTGAGCAATGCATGAAAGCGCTTTTGCGGAAAGAGCAAAACGGACATGGCCAATGTATCGATTAATGGGACGCGCAAATCGACAAAAAGCGGTTTGAGGTATTTGATATCGTGCGCGACAATGTTGTGTCCGCACAAAAAACGCGCACCGGTGCAAAACTTGCGGATTTCGTCCGGAATCGAGGTGTGGATTTGGTCTTTGTTCGAATCGACGGCACCGAAATCGACCAATTTCTGTGTTTTGACATCGACTTCGCAATCGACGAACACGACACGATCCGAAGCCGTGTTTCGACTTCGAAAGAACGATCTGAAATCAAGTGTCATGTCCATGGTATTTGGGGGCGACCGAGAAAAAATGCATTTGTAACATTGTATGCGGACTGCCTGTTTTGTGTGTGCAAAATGCGGAACTTGCCGGCAGAAATGTCTTCTTGGCGTACCAAAATGAGTCAAAAGAGTGCACAATAGTCTTTTCCCAATCTTTTGAACGGACACAGATGGACTTTCAGAAACGCATCCTGCCCACGCGCGCACATATTCGCACACCGGGCAAAACCGACTTAACCGAAGACGATAAGGCCGGCATTGAGATGGTGTTGAATCTTTTGACGGCAGCCGACGCGATTCGTTACGGAATTTATGCCGACTTGGAAAAGAAAGGT